>OBII01000232.1_pt1 | contig 24581 bp, 24 predicted proteins | sample 2433771 | NCBI WGS metagenome assembly OBII01 (sample SAMEA2452127, study PRJEB22498) | human gut metagenome | biome: human feces; feature: human gut; material: feces | place: Australia | collected 2012
AAGTATGCCAAGAAGGGCGTGAAGAAGTTCAACCTTCTCTTCTCTCCAGAGTTCCTTCGTGAGAGCAAGGCACTCTATGATAACCTTTACCCAAGCCGTATCATCGTAGGCTATCCAAAGATTATCGATCGCCCTGAGTTTGCAGAGGAGAACGAGGCTATCAAGTCAGTAACCAATGTTGAGATGTTGAAGGAAGCAGCTAAGACATTCGCCGCTTTGCTCCAGGAAGGTGCCATCAAGGAAAACATCGATACCCTCTTCATGGGTATGAAGGAAGCCGAGGCAGTTAAGCTCTTCGCCAATACCTATCTTGCACTCCGAGTAAGCTACTTCAATGAGTTGGATACATACGCAGAGGTAAAGGGACTCGATACCAAGGCTATCATTGATGGCGTAGGTCTTGACCCACGAATCGGCACCCATTACAACAACCCAAGTTTCGGTTATGGTGGTTATTGCTTGCCAAAGGATACCAAGCAGCTCCTGGCAAACTATGCCGATGTTCCAGAGAACCTGATAGAGGCAATCGTAGAGAGCAACCGTACCCGTAAGGACTATATCGCTGATGCCGTACTCCAGAAGGCAGGCTATTATAGCTATGCCGATGCCAACAGCTATGATGCCAGCAAGGAGCACAACTGTGTGATTGGTGTCTATCGCCTGACTATGAAGTCAAACAGCGACAATTTCCGCCAGTCAGCCATCCAGGGCATCATGAAGCGTATCAAAGCAAAGGGTGCTGAGGTAGTCATTTACGAGCCAACCTTGGAAGAGGGAAGCACCTTTTTCGGTAGCCGAGTTGAAAACAACCTCGAAGCCTTCAAGGCACAGAGCCATGCCATCATCGCCAACCGCTACGATGCTTGTTTGGATGATGTAACGGAGAAGGTATATACTAGAGACATTTTCAGAAGAGACTAATACTGGAAGTGAGTTGTGTCATAGTCGTATGAAAAAGAATTGATTTAAAAGAGTATGAAGGGAATAGTATTAGCAGGAGGTAGCGGTACACGCTTGTATCCTATCACAAAGGGTATCAGCAAGCAGCTGATACCAATCTTTGACAAGCCGATGATATATTACCCAATATCAGTATTGATGTTGGCAGGTATCCGTGAAATACTCATTATTTCAACACCATTTGATTTACCAGGTTTCAAACGTCTCTTAGGCGATGGAAGCCAGTTAGGTGTGAAGTTTGAGTATGCAGAGCAGCCATCACCAGATGGCTTAGCCCAAGCTTTCATTATCGGAGAAAAATTCATTGGTAATGATTCCGTTTGCCTCGTATTAGGCGATAATATCTTCTATGGTGCAGGATTAAATCAGATGCTGCATCAAGCAGTAGTAGATGCTGAACAGAATAACAAGGCTACAGTTTTTGGCTATCGTGTAAGTGATCCGGAGCGATATGGTGTCGCTGAGTTTGATGAGCAAGGCAATTGCCTCAGCATTGAGGAGAAGCCTGAGCATCCAAAGAGCAACTATGCTGTGGTAGGCTTGTACTTCTATCCTAATAAGGTAGTGGAAGTAGCCAAGCATATTAAGCCTTCTGCTCGCGGTGAGTTGGAAATCACTACAGTGAACCAGGAGTTCCTGAAGGATAAGGAGCTGAAGGTTCAGACCATGGCTAGAGGATTCGCCTGGCTCGATACTGGAACCCACGATTCTCTTTCAGAGGCTTCTACCTTTATCGAAGTATTGGAGAAACGTCAGGGCTTGAAGGTTGCTTGCTTGGAAGGTATCGCATACCGTCAGGGTTGGATTACCGCAGAGCAATTGAGAGAGAATGCTCAGCCTATGCTGAAGAATGACTATGGCAAGTATCTCCTTTCTATACTTGAAGAGAAAGATCAAACATTAAAAAAGAATTTAGAATATTAAGATAGAAATATAAGGCAGGTGAAGTGCTAGGGGCTTATTTTATAAGCTACTTTTCGGCTCTTGGTATGGAGCCTGCCTACTTAAATATAAAATAATGAATGTAATCAAAACCGATATAGAAGGCGTTCTCATTCTAGAGCCACGCCTCTTCCGTGATGCTCGTGGCTACTTTTTCGAGAGCTTCTGCGAGCGAGAGTTTGAAGAGAATGTTACCCCAATTCTGGGACACAGTGTTCACTTCTGCCAAGACAACGAGTCAATGAGCAGCTATGGCGTGATGCGAGGTCTGCACTTCCAGCGCCCACCTTATACCCAAAGCAAGTTGGTACGCTGCGTAAAGGGTAGAGTACTTGATGTCGCTGTGGATATTCGCAAAGGATCACCAACCTATGGCAAGCATGTGGCTGTAGAACTGACAGAAGACAATCATCGTCAGTTCTTCATCCCAAAGGGCTTTGCCCATGGTTTCGCCGTTCTCTCAGAAACAGCCGTCTTCCAATACAAGTGTGATAACTTCTATCAACCAGAAGCAGATGGTGGTATCTGCATCCTAGATGAAAGCCTCGGTATCGATTGGAAAATCCCAACAGAACATGCCAATCTCTCTGAGAAAGATACGAAGCATGCGATGCTTAAGGACTTCGATAGCCCATTCGATATCAATGTGGATCTATATGAAATGTAAAAAATATGCTTGAAGTATTAGAAAAAGATAAGTGTTGCGGATGTTCTGCTTGTTTTTCTGCATGTGGACATCAAGCCATAACAATGCAATTGGATTCTGAAGGATTTGAATATCCGATTATTGATCAGGAGGTATGTGTTGATTGTGGTCTTTGTCAATCTGTTTGTCCTGTTCTTCAATATGAGAATAGAAAATATATTCGTGAGAAAAATAATGATACGCAGATAGGATTTGCTGCACGAAATAAGAATTATAGCCAGCGTTTGGTAAGTTCTTCTGGTAGCATATTTCCACCAATAGCTGAATGGATTCTTGATAATAATGGCTTGGTAGTAGGTGCGGCCTACGATAATGATTTCAATGTTGTTCATAAATTTGTTGAATCTAAAGCCGAACTCTGCGCACTGCAAGGTTCAAAATATCTTCAATGTAAAGCCGATAATGAAACTTTCAAGTATATTAGAAAGGAACTAAAGAATGGTAGAAAGGTTCTATACTCTGGTATGGCATGTCAAGTTGAAGGCTTGAAATCTTTCTTAAGAAGGGATTATGATAACCTTTATACAATAGATCTTATCTGTATGGGTATTCCTTCTTATGTGGTATGGCAGAAATATTTGGCAGCCTTTTTTGGAGACGAAAAAATTAAAAGTATAAATTTTAAGGAAAAGAGCATAGGTTGGGATACATTTACTTTCCGAGTAGATACAGACAAACGTATATTTAAAGAACGAGGAATGCATAACCTCTATTTGAGAAGTATGTTCTTGTCATGGAATATGCGTCCTTCTTGTTTTCAATGTCCTTTCAAAAATGCTAAAAGAATTAGTGATTTTACACTAGCAGATGCTTGGGGAGTATATCATAGTACACCTGACATTAATGATAATAAAGGTTTGTCTTCTGTTATAGTTCACAGTAACAAAGGACTTGAATTATGGAATATTTTAAAAGACAAGATTGATAGTGTTCAGGTAAGTATTGATGATATTGCTGCAGGAAATAGTAATTTGATTACAAACAAACCTCAAACTGGAGATAGAAGACGTTTCTATGAAATACTTCTATCTAATCCCAGAACTGCATTTGTTGATTTGTGCTCTATAAAAAAGCCTTCGTTAATGCATCGAATTATGTCTAAAATGAAGTCTACTCTAAAAAAATAAAAAATGAATTTAGTGAAGTATTCAAAAAGGAATTCTACTATAGAACTCCTTCGTATGTTTTTTATGTTAGGCATTGTATTTTTGCATGCTTTTTATCATGGAAGCAATGGCAATATAGAATGGATTTATAGTTTAGGAAAAGATAATAGTACGGCCTATCAACTTTCGTTATATTCACTAAGCAGAATTGGCGTAACAGGATTTATGTTTATTTCTGGTTATTATGGAATAAAAATGAATGCTCAGAGAATTTATAAATTCCTGTCAATGGTTATATTTTATTTTATAGTTGTTGCCGTTTTATGTTCACAAGGTTTTGGTGGCATAATAAAAGGTGTCATACATGCATGGGATGCATGGTGGTTTGTTGCATCATATTTTATGATTTGTATATTGTCACCCATTCTTAATGCTGGATTGGATCGGTTGTCGCAAAGGGATTTTTTATATGTGGTACTGGGTATATTAACATATACTTATTTGGGGCATTTTATTGTAGGATTGGATAGTCACGATACAGAATTACTTCTATCAATTTATATTATAGCAAGATATGTTCGTAAACGTTTTACCCCCCCCCCGTATCTAAGCGTAAGCTACTCAGTGTGAGTGTGTTAAGTATCGCGATTCTCTGCTTTGCCCCTATAATTATAATGAAATGCTGGGGAAACATCCATATTGTTGATATTCTTATATGCAATAATAGTCCATTAGTACTTTTGGCATCATCATCATTAGTGTTGCTTTTAGATAGTATATCATTTCATTCTAGACTGATAAATTGGATGGCTTCTTCTACGTTTGCGGTCTATTTATTAACAGATAATGGACTTCGGTCAAAAATAGATTCTTGGATATTGAATAATATTTTGGATGTTGATATTTATGGCTATTTATTGATGCTATTAGTTTTCATAGTTTGCATAATAATAGACAAAATGAGGGGCGTTATATTTTTACCAATAGATAAAAAAATAAATAAATGGATATTAAAAAGATTCTATCGTTAAAGTATTGGAACTTTAATCGTACAAAATATCATGAATTGTATGACTATGACTTAAGATTTAATGCTTCGTTTAGAGGAAAAGATAAGTTGAGTCATAATGAAATGAAAATGTTTCAGATTAAATATTTGAAATATTACAGGAAAGCTCAAGCTGCTCAGGGTACAGTCTGGTCTAGGTATTACATGCATAAACTTGTCAAGTTTAGCCATAAGACCGGTATTCAATTATATGAAAATATGAATCTTCCCAAGGGATTAATCATAGGTCATCCGGGAACGGTTATCATAAATGGTAGTGCAACTTTTGAAGGTAATTTGATGTTGACTCATGGTGTAACTATTGGGCGTGATATACGTGGTAAACGTGCAGGAGCACCTCATTTTGGTAAGAATGTTTGTATTCGATGTAATTCTACGGTTGTCGGTGGAATCAACATAGGGGATGATGTGCTTATTGCACCTAATACTTTGGTGAATTTTGATGTTCCATCTCATTCGATCGTAATAGGTAATCCTGCGACAATACATCATAGAGATAATGCAACAGAAGGACATATTGGAAAAGTTGAATAATGATATACATAATAATACTATTATTGCTTGTAGCATACATTTTTGCAAACTGTTTATATAAGCGTACCAATGCTTATAAAAACAGTTATGTTACAATAAAAGGATATTTGCAAGGAGTTCCAAAGAATTTGAGAATTGTAGCATTTGGTAGCACCTATGCAAAATATGCTTTTAATAATTTTGAGGAATTACGTTTAAATGGATTTAATTTCTGTTTGGAAGCAGAAGCTTTACAGAGTGATTTTCGCTTGATGAAGCAATATGAAACCCATCTTGCTCCTGGTTGTATCGTTGTTATAAATCTTGCTGCTTGTGTTACATGTTGCAATGAGGAGGAGGTGGTGGTTTTATATGCCAATAATTACTATAAAATCTTGCCATTTAAAATGTTGCCAAAAGTCTTGAGATGTTCGTTTAAACGATGGTGGCATTATATTTTCCCTATAGGTTTGAAAAATCTAAAGCAATTAGGCCGTTTGATAATAGATACTGATTGCATAGATGATGTTACTTCCCGTCATCCTGTTTCTGTATCATCATCATTGGCCAATGAAAATATGGAGAATATTGCGAATGGTTGGATACAAATGTTTAAATTAAAAGATTTAAAATCAACAGACATTCCTAAGAAGATAGAAGAATGTGTAGGTACAAATGAGCATACTCTTAATGAAATGGTTGCCTTTTGTAAGGCAAAAAAATGGAAACCTTTATTTGTTATACCACCTATGTCTTCAAAGCTGCAACGAAATTTCTCGGATGAATTTGTTGAAAAGGTTCTTTTGTCTGTTGTGAATAAAAGCTCTCGCTTAAATGATATTCCTTTGTATAATTATCTTAAGCAAGAAGACTTCTGCTACGATTATAAATTATATTGTGATGGTGGCTTTAAACTTAACAAATATGGAAGTAAAAAGTTTATGAGACATTTTTTAAGCGATTTAATAAAGGATGGAATTATTGCTAATAATTCTGTTCTTTCTGTTGATAAATTGTAAATTATGAGTATATTAAGTAAGATTAAGTCTTTGTTCACGTATGTTGATATTAAGCCATTAATATATGATGAGCATTTGCGACAAGCATATTCTTCTACAAGTGTCACTGGTGGAACAATAAAAGGGAAAAATGTGGTTGTTACTGGAGCTACTAGTGGTATAGGTTATGCAACAGCGCAACGTTTTCTATCTGAAGGTTGCAATGTTATACTAACAGGAAGGAATGAAAATAAACTAAAAGAAGCTGTAGGAAGTTTGACCTATGATAATAGTAGCCAAGTTAGTTACATTGTAATGGATCAACTTAATCCTTCTAGTGTTAAAAATGGAGTTGAACAGGCGTTTACCATCTCACCAATTGATTTATGGGTTAATTGTGCTGGAATTTTAAAAAAAACAGATAGAAGCAGAAAGTTTAGGGGCATAACAGCTGATACTTTTTTCGAGGTAGTTAATACTAACCTTAAAAGTACAGTCTTAGCTTCAAAGTTGGTAGCTGATAAGATGTTGGAAAAAAATATTTGTGGTCAAGTTGTTAATGTGGCAAGTATTTGTGGATACTCTAATCATTTTGGACATACCCCTTATGGAATTTCTAAGACTGCTGTCATAGAATATACCAAATTGTTAGCTAGAGAATATGAGGGCAAAGTCCAGTTTGTTGGTATTGCGCCTGGTTCTGTAGCTACAAGGATGGGTGATAAAGGTTTTGGAAAGAATATCTCAGGTTGTTCAAGTGTTACGAAGCGTATTGCTATACCTGAAGAGATTGCATCCGTAATTTGTTTTCTGTCCTCTACAGTTGGTAGACATTTAAATGGTAAAACCGTCATCGCATCAGCGATGGAAATAGTATAATAAAAATATGAGTTTTATTAATAAGATTAGAAAGTTAATTTGTCATCGACAATATGTTAATCCAATAGTTGATGAAAACATCTATCAGAATTTAGAAAAAAGTTATTCTGGAGGCTCATTATCAGAGAGTAATCTTTTAGTTGTTACAAACATACCGATTCCTGAAGATTTAATATTGAAGATTCAGAAGAACGAGAATGTTTCTATTTCTGTTCTTTGCATAAAAGGCGGGTTGTCAAGAGAAGATATTGTATCTGCCTCGAAAGAACTAATAGGACCATTTACACATATAGTCAATCTTTATAGAAAAGATGAAAATATGTCATTATTAACTACTTCTGGAGAATATCCTAAGACAGATGATATGTATCGGGTTTACCAATGGTTACAGGAAGAAGTCTCTTATCTGGTGCCATTAGAACAGTATGCAACTATATGCACAGCATTTATTAGTGATGATTCTGATTATTCCTTTGTTTTGAAGAAGAATATGGAGATGTTGGCTTTGAGTTTAGGAGATGTCTTGGCAAACCATTCTATTATAAATAACGGCATTATAGCATCAAACAAAGTTAAATTGGTAGATATTTTACAAACCGCTCTTTTCATGAGTAGCAAATATGGTCAAATTCTTGGGGGGGCAATTCATTTACAATAATTAAAAATGGCTAATTCAAGAACTAAAAATTCAGTCCTGAACATGGGGACAAGTGTGGCAATACGTATTTCTACATTATTATTGTCATTTGCTAGTCGAACAGTATTTATATATGTTTTAGGTGCAGAATACCTTGGTTTGAATGGCTTGTTTACTAACATACTTTCATTTCTTGCACTTTCTGAGTTAGGATTAGGCTCTGCTATAGCGTTCCTACTTTATAAACCAATAGCAGAAAATGATGAAGAACGTATGAAAGTTGTCATGCAGTTCTATAAGAAATGCTATTATTATGTTGGCATAGTCATTCTGTTATTGGGTTGCAGTTTAATGCCTTTTCTTCGGTATTTGGTGAATTTAGATCAGCCTCTACCGGAAAATCTATACTTGGTTTTCTTTCTATTTGTATTACAATCTGCAGTATCTTATTTCTTTGCAGCCTATAAGCAGACATTTGTAAATGCTAATCAAAAAACATATCAGCTTGGTAAGATAGAAGTAGCATATACCTTTATCAGTTGCTTGGTTGACATTGTTGTTTTGTTAGTTTTCCGTAACTTCATAGCGTATTTACTTTTTAAAGTTATAGTCGTTATCGCAAAGAATTTGAGTCTTTCCCATAAAATTGATAAATTATATCCTTTTTTGACGGAACCAGTTTCTCAAAAGCTATCTAAAAATGAAGTTAAACAAGTCTTTAAAGATATATATTCTGTATCAGTCTTTCGGTTAGGGTCAGTACTTTTCAATTCTGTGAGTAACATTGTTACTTCTGCTGTAGTTGGAACAATAGTTGTGGGTTATTATAGTAATTATACAATGATCGTTACGCAAGTTGAAGTTTTGATGGGTTTGGCATTTAATGCTGTTGCTGCTGGAATTGGTAATGCTGTTGCAACAGAAACGAAGGAGCGCCAGTTTGAAATTTACAAGAAAATAGATTTTGTAACCTCTGCAGTATATATGATTTCAAGTGTATGTTTGATTCAACTTTTGAATTCATTAATGAAACTTTGGGTAGGCAATATAGGTCAGGAATATGTTTTAAGTCAGTTTATAGTAATATTGATTGTTGCGAATATGTACACGAATTGTTCTTGTCAAGTTTTGGAACGATTTAGAACTGCTAATGGGTACTTTACTATAGGTAGGGATTTACAGGTAATTGGAGGTGTCGTAAATATCATCCTCTCTGTTATTTTAGCAAAAGTCTGTGGATTTGAGGGTGTATTGATATCTCCATTTATATGCAAGATGTTTATAAACGTTACACCTTATGTAGTTCGCGTCGGAAAAAAATCTTTTGGTGTAAGTATAGGCTATATGCTCAAGGAATATTTTTCTAAGTATGTTTATGTGATAATTGCAAGTTGTTTAACATGGTATGCTTGTAAAAGTATTCATTGTACGACAATATTAAACTTTATAATTGAATGTATAGGAACTTTTATAATAGCTATTCTGCTATTTGTAGTTTTCTATTATAAATCTCAAAATTTAAAGCAAATTTTTAAATTGATTAAAAAGTAACGGTTATGAAATTTTATTTTCCAATCCATCTTGACGGTGGAAATCGCGGTTGTGAAGGTATTGCAAAAGGAACTGCTCTAATCCTCAATACGCCAAAGGAAAAAATGGTAGGATTATGTAGAAATTTGGATTTAGATATTCGTTTGAATATTGATGAATATTATTCATTGATTCCTTATAGAACATTAACTATTGGTCAAAGAATTTGGAATAAAATAGTATCGATTGTTCAGAAAATGCGCATCTCTCGTAGTTTAAACTATATTACTATAGATCAAATGGCTTGTTTCTTGAAAGATATGTTAGACGAAGATGTAATGGTTTCTACTGGGGGGGATATGTTTTGTTATGATGATAATTCACCTTCGATTTCTTCAGAATTGTATGCTAATGAAAGAGGGATAAAGACAATTTTATGGGCTTGCTCCATGGGAGAAGCTAATTTGACAACTGTCAAAAAGGTTGTGCTTGAAAAATTTGATTTAATATATGCCAGAGAATCTTTGACCTATGATTTTTTTAAAGGTTTAGGTCTTAATAATGTTGTTTGTTACCCTGATCCTGCGTTTGTCTTAAATCCTGAAAAAGTCGAATTACCTCAATGTTTTATGAGAAATAATGTAATAGGACTTAATTTGTCAAACTATGTTCTGGGTGGATATGAATTGGATTCTGACTTTGGTCAAGAAATATGTGATTTATTAAATTATATATTTGAGAAAACTAACAAAGAAGTTCTCCTTATTCCGCATGTCATGTGGAAAGGTCAAGATGATCGCTTGATTAATGATATTATTTTAAAGCGTTTTGATAAATATAAGAACCGTATTTCAACTCTAGATACCGACTCTCTCAATTACCTCCAGATACGATATGTGATTTCTCAATGTTGGTGTTTTATAGGAGCAAGAACTCATGCTGTTATATCTGCATATTCTTCTTGTGTACCAACTATTGCATTAGGTTATTCTATTAAGTCTAGAGGTATTGCTAAGGATATTAATTTGCCAATGAAATTGGTTGTGGATAGTTCTGGTAATTTTAAAAGAGGTGATTTACTAGAAAGTTTTCAATATTTGGTTGATAATTACAAGTTTATTAAGGTGAATTTGACCAAAACAATTCCAGAATATAGAAATCGACCATATTTGATACGTAAAGAATTAAGAAATATTTTTCCGGATATTAATGTTTAACAAAATGCGTAAAAACACTTTGATGATAGTGCTTCTTTTTAATTTTTAATGTAGGAAAGTGTATAAGAATCAATTGTCTTTTGGATAATTAGATATAGATAAACTGATATAAACTTGGCTGAATATGTTAAGTACAATAAACCAAAGCGTTGTTTTTTATAATTTACGTGACCTTTAGGCACTTCTTTTTTGCAGTATTTTGAAAAGAGCCCAAATTGGTAGGTTACCTATACTAGCTTTTTGAGTGTTTTGCATAGATAATTAATTAATAATTATGAGTAACGATTTTAAAATAATTGCTTATTATCTTCCTCAGTTTCATCCATTTCCAGAAAATGATGAATGGTGGGGAAAAGGATTTACAGAATGGACTAATGTTGGTAAGGCAAAGCCTTTGTTCCATGGTCATAATCAACCTAAAGTACCAGCGGATTTGGGTTATTATGATTTAAGAATACCTTCTGTGCGCGAAGAACAAGCAAGATTAGCGAAAGAAGCTGGTGTATATGGCTTTTGTTATTGGCATTACTGGTTTGGTAATGGCAAGCAATTACTGAATGAAATTATAGATGATGTCCATGCTTCCGGAAAACCTAATTTTCCTTTTTGTTTAGGCTGGGCTAATGAGTCTTGGAAGGCTAAGCAATGGAGAAAGGATGGTTCTGGTGATGTCTTATTGGAAGAACAAGTTTATGGTGGAGTTGATGAATATCGTCGTCATTTTGATTACGTACTAGATTTGTTTAAAGACCCTAGATATATTCGGGTAGATGGGAAACCTTTCTTTTTAATATATAAACCTCAGAATTTTCCTAAAATTGAGGAATTTATTGATTATTGGAACAAATGGATAAAGGAGGAAGGTATAGCTGATAAAGTGTTTTTTGTGGGAAATCTTGATGATGAAGGTGATTATCAAAAATATATCCATATGGGTTTTGATGCTTTAACTCTTGGCCGCTTTTTAAAGGTTGATTACAAATTTGCTCATGCGAATACTTTTAAAAAGAAGTTATGGGGATGGATTAGAAAAATATCTCCTTTTCCTACATTTACAAGTTATAAAGATTTATTAGAGTATTCCTTTCTAGAAAATTTTGAAAGTAAAGAGGATATGATACCTTTTATTATTCCAAATTGGGATCATACCCCCCGAAGTGGAAAAAGAGGAGAGGTACTTTTAGGAAGTAATCCTCAATCATTCTATGAGCATGTATTAAAAGTATTAAAAGGGGTTTCAAAGAAAAAAAATAAAATAGTAATGCTAAAATCATGGAATGAATGGGGGGAAGGTAACTATATGGAACCTGACTTGAAATATGGAAAGAAATATATTTTAGCGTTAAAAAAAGCATTAAATAGTTTTTCCGCAAAATGAAGATATTGATTGTTTCAAAAAAGGAAGACAGTAATCCATTCGTTAAGACTTTAAGTGAAGGTTTACTGTCTTTAAACATAGATGTAGTTTGTAGTGTTGCAGAGTTTTGGAGCACAGAGTCAAAATTTGATATAATACATTTTATGTGGCCAGAAGCTATTTTTAATTGGAAAAATAGTATTTCTAGCAGTCAAGTAGAAAAATTTAGAAACAGATTACTTTATTATAAAGGTTGTGGATGTAAAATTATAATTACTATCCATAATCTTAAACCTCATCTGATAAAAGATAATAATGTATTGATGTTATTTGATATTATTTATGGTGAGTGTGATGCCTTCATTCATTTGGGTTGCTATAGTAAACAATTACTAGAGGCAAAGTATCCTTTTGCTGGTCATTATATTGTACCACACCATATATATGATAGTGTCTATGATTTCTCTATAGCTAAAAGTGATGCTAGAAGATTATTAAATATTAGTAATGAGCAGGATGTTATTTTAGCGTTTGGACAATTTCGCTCAGATGATGAAAGAAATTTGGTTTTTGTAATAAAGTCAAAACTAGGCTCTCAGCTACAACTTCTAGTACCTGGCTTTTATAGAGATAAAATTTTGACTAGAAGAATTTGGAGAATACCAAAAATATTATATAAAACATTGTATTATAAATTTAATCGTATTAAATTTTCAAAGAAATACGTAGATGTAAAGGATACTTCTCTGTTGTTTTCTGCTGCAGACATTGTTTTTATACAAAGAAAACAAATATTAAATTCTGGTAATTTGCCAATGGGTTTTGCTGCAGGAAAAGTAGTTGTGGGACCACAAGTTGGTAATGTAGGTGAAATTCTTAAAAGTACAGGTAATCCGACATTTAATCCGGATAACGAACAATCTGTTGTTGAGGCGGTTAAAAAAGGTTTAGCTTTAGTAAAACAAGGCTTAGGAGAAAGAAATAAGAATTTTGCTTTGAGCCAATGGTCAACACATAAAGTATCGTTGTTGTTAATAGATAAATATAATTTAGTGTTAAAACATAACAAAAAGTATGAATAATAATTTTCCATTAATAAGTATAATCATACCTACTTATCAGAGACCTGATAATTTGTTGCGAGCAATTTCTAGTGCCCAGAAACAAACTTATCCAAATATTGAAATTATTGTTGTTGATGATAATGGTATCGATTCTAAGTGGCATTATGAAACAGAAAAAATTCTTTCTAGTTTAATAGAGCATAATGTAATCAAGTATGTTGTACATGAAATTAATAAGAATGGATCTGCTGCTCGTAATACTGGGTTTAGAGTTGCTAAAGGAGATTATATTAATTTTTTAGATGATGATGATGAGTTTTTACCTGAAAAATTGAAAGCTCAATACGAGGAATTGCAGAAACATGACAATACTTATGGCGGATGTTATTGTAATTCACGTATATTTGGTATTAACAGAAAATTTGAAACCAATTATGTTGCAAGTGGTAATATTATCGAGGATATACTTTGTGGAAATGTAGACTTTAATACTAGTTCTGTATTATTCAGACGTTCTGCGCTAGAAACTATCAATGGATTTGATGAATCTTTTTGGAGACATCAAGATTGGGAATTGTATGTGAGGTTTTTTAGACTCTATAATATTTGTGTATCAGGGGAAAAAATTTTGATGAACAAATATTCAACCCCAAATGAGATTTCTAAACGTCCTCAGAGAATTATTGATTATAAAGAATATTTTTTGAGTGTTTATAAAGATGATATCGCTAAGATGAATAAAAAGCGATATATATATAAACATCAATATATCAATACGGCGTTAACATTATTTGGTCAGGGGCTAAAAAATAATGCATGTAAATATCTCCTCAAGAGTATGCACTACGGTTTTCCTTCTTTATGGAATCTCTCAAAAATTTTATATTATTTGATATTTCGATAAGTAATAATTAAAATGGATAATTTCTTTTCAATCTATTCATTAATCTATATACCGCTTATACTCAGTTCGTTCATATCTAATTTGAAGGCGCAGAAAAGAGCAATATTTTTTTGGATAATAGTTTTAACTTTATTCAGAGGGCTACGCTGGGATTTAGGAACAGATTGGTACTGGTATGAGAAAAGTTTTAATGAATTAGATTTTAGCAACTTTTATAAGTATATTACTCAAGATGATGGTATGGTTTATAAGAACCTTGAAGCAGGCTGGGCCCTCTTAATGGTTCTTTGTAAAAAGCTATTTGGTACATATACGTCATTCTTATTAGCTTCAAATTTTATTATTTTAAGCATATATTATAAAATAAGTACTTTCTTTAGTAATAATAAGCCGATAGTATGTTTTGCTAGTATTGTCACTTCAGCAAATTTCTTTCCTGTAAGACAAGATTTAGCTGTTGCAATCTTTTTTCTAGGCTTTTGTTTTTTGGCTATAGCTGAAAGAAAGAAATATATAGTATTGAATATTATTGCCTATTTTTGCCATCAGAGTGCAATTGTGTTGTTACCAATCTCTTTATTTTTGCAGAAGTTTTTCTTAAAATATAAAGTTGTATTTATTTTAATGATTGCTGCTTTTATATTTGGTGAATATTTAATACCTGTTTTAATGGGATTTATTGTGAGTCATGTCGGTGGTTCTATTGGTTCTGTTATCGCAGGGTATTACTATGAATATAGTCACAATAATGTCTTATCGGATGCTAATTATACGAATCCTATACTGCCGTTCATTTTAAATATGGGCTTTTACTCATTGTTCTATATTTCTTTTAAAAATATGACAATTTCTCACTCTTATGATATGAAACAAGAAAGTATAATCAGAATATTCAAGTTAAATATAAATGCTTTTATATTGTATATGTTGATTCATACTATCTTTCTTAGAACAATAGGATCTTTAGCTCGCTTAGGTAGTTATCTATCTATTTCTCAATATATTCTTATTTCCTTGATTATATCATGGACAAAAGACAAAAATAAAAAAAACATTTATATTACTATTCTTGTTTGTTATTTATTTTACAGATATTATAAACAATTGGGATATTACCCTGAATTAATGTTTCCATATCATTCAATATTTGATTGAAATAATTAAATCTATTTGGTTAATTTACGATATTGGCTATAAACTTTAATCTTTTGTTAGCAGGTAAAATGTACCATTAGTTTTATCATAAAAACTGTGTATATTTATGCTAAGTCTTATGAATAAATATAATTAAAATTTTTGTATGTGATGAATAATCAAACTTTAGTTAGTATTGTGGTACCTATTTACAAGGTGCCAGAGAAGTATTTGCGTCAATGTGTAGAAAGTTGCATAAATCAAACGCTTCATGATTTGGAAATAATTCTAGTAGACGATGGTTCTCCTGATAAATGTGGCGAGATTTGTGATGAGTATGCTAAAATTGATGCTCGTATCAAAGTAATACATAAGGAGAATGGAGGTTTGGCCGCAGCACGCAATAGCGGTGTTGCTGCAAGTTCTGGTGAATGGATTATGTTTGTGGATGGAGATGATTGGATAGAAGCCCCTATGTGCCAAATGATGTTCCAGAAAACTTTGGATACGCCAAATTTAGATTTGGTCATGTGTGAGTGGGTGAAAGACTATAATGGTAAACTGCAGTATTTTAATTTTAAATTTCGTGATGGACAGTTGTTTGAAAAAGATGACTGTGATACTTTAGAGGGCCTTATGCTTAACTTTGATTATGGCATTGCGACAGCGTGCTCCAAACTTATTAATCGTCAATTATTAGTGAAGTATAAGATAGAGCACGATGAAGATTTGCGTCAAGGAGTTGAAGGTGTCTTATTTAATTTGAAACTATTTGATAGAGTAAAGAAGGCATTATTTGTGAAATATCCATATTACCATTATATATATAATAATGAGTCTATTTCAACGAAAGTAAATGATTCAACGATTAAAATGTTAGAACTTGGTTTTCAAAGATTAGATAGTTATATCCAAGTCAAAAAGAATAGCCAGTTTTTGGAAAAAGAGTTAAGTGTTCGTGTACTTTCTGGGATTATTACTGCAACTTTAAGAGGTTACTTTAGTCCTCAAAATGATTATTCATTTCATGAAAAGGCTTCTAAATTGAAGACAATGCTTGATGCTAGTATTTATAAAAAGTATATGAGTAAATACTATTTGCATAATAATTTGAAATTCTCAAAAAAACTAGTTGTTTTAATCATTAAGTTTCGATTATTCCGAATTTTGCAGATATTTGGAATATTAAGACATTGGCAACTTGAACATAAATAATATTTAGTATTTCTTTTTAGAGTATGAAAATTTTAGACTGTACCCTTCGCGATGGTGGATACTACACGAATTGGGATTTTAGTTCAGAAGTTGTTGCTAATTATATTGAAGCAACAAACAAGTTACCTGTAGATTACTTGGAAGTTGGTTATCGTAATAAACCAACGAAAGAGTATATGGGAAAGTTTGGCTATACGCCTGTTTCTATATTGAAGAAGCTACGTAAGAGTTCTAAAAAGAAACTTGCGGTAATGCTGAATGAAAAAAGCACATTACCAGAAGATTTGGATGAGCTTCTTACTCCTATCAAGGGATTGGCTGACATGGTTCGTCTGGCTGTTGATCCCAAGAACTTCGAGCGTGCTGTTGTTTTGGCAAAGGCTGTAAAGGCAATGGGATTTGAAGTAGCATTCAATACCATGTATATGTCAAAATGGAGTACAGAGTATAAGGGATTCCTGGATAATCTGTCAGAAATCAATGGAGTTGCAGATTTGTTCTGTATGGTAGATTCTTTCGGCGGTATTACTCCTTCTGAAGTAAGAGACATTACTGCAAAGGTAAAGGCAAATACTACCTGTGCTGTAGGATTCCATGGACACAACAACTTGCAGCTTGGCTTGATTAATACATTGACAGCCATTGAATGCGGTGTTGACTTTGTTGATGCTACAGCTTTGGGTATGGGACGAGGTGCAGGTAATCTGAACATGGAGTTACTTCTTACTTACCTTAAGAATGAAGGCTTAGAAGTAGACTTTAATGTTTTAGGCGATTATGTTTCCAACTTTCAGCCATTGCTTGATAAATATCAGTGGGGAACCAATCTTCCATATATGATTTCGGGAGCTAACCGAATTCCTCAGAAAGAAGTGATGGAATGGGTTACCAATCGTGCGTATAGTTTTAATAGCATCGTCAGAGCTTTGGATAACAAACGTAATTGTGTTGCTGATAATGCTCATTATCCTCTTTTGGATGCAAAACCAAAAGATAAGGTCTTGATTATTGGAGGTGGCAATTCTGCTATCGAGCATCAGGAGGCTATTAAGGAGTACTTGAAAGCTCATCCTGCAGTTGCTGTTGTTTTCGCAACTTGCCGTCATGCAGCTTCTTATCTTGATATAGATAATGATAAATATTATTGTCTTGTAGGAAATGAGGCAAAGCGTATGAAATGCAATATCAATGCAGAAGAATTCAATGGTAAGTGTATTTTGGCTCCTTTCCCGAGAAAGATGGGTACTGAGGTTCCTGATTTTGCAGAAGACTCAACCTTTGAGCTTAAAGACATTGCATTCACCAAGGATTACTTAGATTCTTGTACTGCTATAGCTTTGCAAATTGCATTAGATCTAGAGGCTAAAGAGATATTTGTCATAGGATATGATGGTTATAAGGGAGAAGTTCTTTCTGAAAAGGAAATGGACTTGACCAATGAAAATAGAACCTTATTCTCCGGTTTTGTAACTTATTTCAACAAGCCATTGATTTCCTTGACAGATACATTGTACAAAGAACTAGAAATTAAATCAATTTATCAATACATATAATATGGATAAAATAGCATTCTTTTTGCCAACCCGCAAGGGTAGTGAACGAGTTAAGAACAAAAATACTCGTCCTTTTGCTGGTATGGATGGAGGTCTTATTGAGAATAAGATAAGACAACTCCTGGGAACTAAGTTGATAGATGAGATTATTCTTTCTACCAATGATGAAAAGTGTATGGAAGTAGCGCAAAAATATGCATCAGATAAGAGATTGCGTATTATTCCAAGACCTGATGAACTCTGTCTTAGTTCTACTAATTTGCAGGATTTGATTTGTTATGTTCCAACCATTACGGATGCAAACCACATTCTTTGGGGACATGTAACTACCCCTTTGGCTGGAGCAGAAGAATATGACAAGGGTATAGAGTTGTATCTCTCAAAACTCAATGAGGGTTATGATTCGCTGGTTGGTGTAACAGAACTGAAAAACTTCTTGTTGAATAAAGAGGGTAAGTTGGTGAATAATACAACGGATATTCCTTGGCCGCGTACTCAGGATCTGGAGCCTCTGTATGAAATCAATCATACAATGTTCCTTGCAAAACGAGAGGTTTATACAGAATTGAAGAATCGCTTAGGTAATAAAGTTCTCCTTCATGTGATGGATGAGATTCATTCTAAGGACATTGACTGGGAGGATGATTTTACTATTGCAGAAATTATGTATAAGAATTTGTATGAAAACAAATAAAGTTGTAACATTTGGAGAAATCATGGTGCGCTTAGGCGCACCTGATTATCTCAAATTAATACAGAGCAATAGCCTGGATGTTAGTTATGCTGGTGCAGAAGCTAACGTTGCAGTGAGTCTTGCTCATTATGGAATATCTACAGATTATATTACTTGCTTGCCTGAAAATCCTATTGCAGAACATTGCATTATGGAATTGCGTGGTCATCGTGTAGGAGTAGACCATATCCAACGTTCAGGCAAGAGAATGGGTATTCTCTATCTTGAGACAGGTAGTAATATGCGCCCATCCAAGGTGTTTTATGATCGCGAATATTCTTCGATAGCAATGATAGAGCCTGGTAGTATCAATTGGTATGATAGATTGAAAGATGCTACTTGGTTCCATTGGACAGGCATCACTCCTGCTTTATCACAAAATGCTGCAGATGAATGTTTGAAAGCTATTCAAGTAGCTAATGAATTAGGTGTAACGGTATCTTGTGATATCAATTATCGTGGCAATCTTTGGAACTATGGCAAGAACGTTTCAGAAGTGATGCCAGCTTTGGTTGAAGGTTGTGATTTAATCATGGGTAATGAAGAAGATTGCGAGAAGGTTTTTGGTATCAAGCCAAAGAATTTTGATGCAGACAATACGAAAGGTAGTATCAACCAAAATACTTTTGAGTCCGTTTGTCAGCAGATGATGACTCGATTCCCTCGTTGCAAGAAGATGGCAGTAACTCTACGTGGTGCTATCAATGCCAATCACAATACCTGGTGTGGTATCCTTTATGATGGAAAGCAACTATATCAGTCTGCCAGATATGATATCACGGATATCGTAGATAGAGTTGGTGGTGGTGACTCCTTTATGGGAGGTCTAATTTACGGATTGCTTAATTATAGGGATAATCAAAAAGCTTTGGACTTTGCAACTGCAGCTAGTGCTTATAAGCATACGTTGAAAGGTGATTTCAATTGGGCTACTGTAGATGATGTTGAGGCTTTGATGAGTGGTAATATTAGTGGTAGAGTAAAGAGATAAAAGAAATGGGTTCACTTTCAATTTATATAAGAAAAATACTTAAGTCTAATCATCATTCTGAAAATATATTTAGATTTTTGATGAGACCATATTTTGCATTGGGATATGCACAATCTTCATTGGGAGCTTGGTTGCGGAAAAAAGGATTCTCAAATCCTCAAAAGTATCAATATTTGAAAAAAATGAAGAATTCACATAAAGGTGAAAGATGTTTTATTATAGCAACTGGTCCAAGCTTAACTTTTGAAGATTTAAATCTTTTAAGAAACGAGTATACAATTGGTATGAATTCTGGGGTGTATGCCATTGATAAGACTATGTGGGTTCCTGATTTGTTAGGATTAGAAGACGAATATGTTTATCAAAAATTGGAGCCAGAATTAATTAAACAGTCTGAAGGCAAACTCAAAGGTCGCATTTTAGTAAGTAATGTTATAGCGAAATATTTTAAGAGTGCACGAAGATTTCATGTATTTCCTGTTAATCTTCTAGACCATAAATATGATTTTCGAAAAATAGGTAAATTGAAATTTTCTGATGATTGCTATAGTATAGTTTATGATGCTTATTCTATAACTTTTTCTTTGATGCAGATTGCTATATATATGGGATTTAAAGAGATTTATCTAGTGGGATGTGATTGTACCTACAACAAAGCTAAGGCGCATTTTATAGAAACAGGTGTTGTTGATCCTTATGCGTCTCAGTTAGGAGAAAGATTTATCTATGTTCATTCGAAGTTAAAAGAATTTGCAGATTCTAAAGGAGTTAAAATTTTCAATTGTACCCGTGGAGGAATGTTGGAGGTTTATCCAAGAAAAAAGATAGAAGAAGTAATTTCTAATTACTCACAGGGTTGAAAGTGTTGAAATTGAGAAGAACACATGCTTTATGATGATCTTCTTTATCATGAAACCTTGGTGTTCCTAAAAAGTTGATAAAAATGATAAAAGTATTAATAAGTGTTAATAAAATGGATTCAGGCGGACAGAAAAGCCTTACTATGGCATATTTGAGAAACCTAGATCCTAACAAGGTCCAATTTGAATTAGTTTGTGATTCTGACTCAAATAGTTTGCCTTTTGAAGAAGTAAAACAGTTGGGGGGGGGTAAACTACATGTAATTCCTCCTTACCAGCAAATTGGTAAACATATCAAGGCATTGAAAAAATTGTTCCATGAAAATCATTATGATGTTTTTCATGCAATGAACAACACAATGAATTTATTTCCATTATATGTTGCTAAAAAGGCTGGGGTAAAAGTAAGGGTAAGTGAAAGTCTTTCGATGGCTTCCAAAGCGGAGTTGAAAAAGTCAATTCTGAAGATAGTTCTTAAGCAGTTCTCTCATTTATTCTGTAATTATTATGTAGCCTGTGGCAAGGATTGTGGTATTTTTCAATTTGGAAAGAAAGCTTATCAACAAGGAAAAATAGAAATCTTTAAAACTTGTATTGATGCAAAAGCTAATACATTTAATCAGGCATTAAGAGATAAAACTAGAGAGATATTTGGGTGGTCAGATAAGATTGTATATGGTTTTATTGGTCGTTTCGCTTCTCAAAAGAATCCTCTGTTTTTGATAGACATTATGAATGAAATCAAAAAGAAAAAGGTTAATGCTCATTTTGTTATTATCGGAGCAGGAAACTTAGAGAACGAAATGAAGTCAAAAATTGATGCATATGGATTAGATTCATCAATGAGTTGGCTGGGTAGAAGAGAAGACATTAAGCAGTTTTATAATGCTTTTGATGCTTTCTTATTACCAAGTATCTATGAAGGATTACCTGTTGTCGGATTGGAATCTCAAGCTGCAGGTTTGCCTGTTTTCTTTTCTGATGCCATTACAAGAGAAGCTGCTGCATGTAGTTTAGGACATTTTATTGGTCTCAGAGAGTCGGCTTCTAAATGGGCTGATATAATAATTGAAGAGACTGACAAAAATATGCCTATTCGTCGCGGTCATGAAGATGATTTAATTAAATCAGGTTTTGATGCCGTAACAGAAACTAAGAGATTAACGGACTATTGGCTCGCTGCTATTGATGAACAAAAATAGGAATCTATGAACTATATTATCACTGGCGGTACCGGCTTCATCGGTACCCATCTTACAAATTTGATTAAGGAGCGTTATCCTAACGCCCAAGTATATAACCTCGATATCGTTAAGCCTGGCACTCCTAATCCGGTAGTGAAGGATTACAAGCCAGCTTTGCGTGATGGGCAGAAGTTGCAGTCAACTTTCATCGAGTATGATATCCGCAAGCCTATCGAGAACTTGCCATTTACTCCTACAGAAGATGATGTCATCTTCAACTTTGCAGCTGTTCATCGTACTCCTGGTCATGAGGATCATGAGTATTTTGAGACGAATATCCGTGGTGCTGAGAATGTGGTGGCGTTTGCTGAGAAGTGGAATATCAAGAAGATTGTGTTTACTTCTAGTATCGCACCATACGGAGCTGCTGAGGAGTTGAAGAAGGAGACTACTTTGCCTACTCCTAATACTGCATACGGTATCTCTAAGTTGGTAGCTGAGAAGATTCATGAGAAGTGGCAGAATGGCGATGCTGCTCATCGCCAGCTCACTATCGTTCGCCCAGGTGTGGTATTCGGAAAGGGTGAGAATGGTAACTTCACCAGATTGTATTGGGCTATCCGTGGTCATAAGTTTGCGTATCCTGGCAGAAAGGATACCATCAAGGCTTGTATCTATGTAAAGGAGTTGGTGCGCTTCATGCTTTATCGTCTGGAGCATCATGAGCATGGTGTAGAACTGTACAACTGTTGCTTTGAACCAGCTTATACCATTCAGCATATTGTTGAGGCTATGAAGAAGGTAACAGGATTGACTCAGTTTGTGCCTGATATTCCTAACTGGGTTATCATGCCTATGGCAAGGATGGCAATGCTTCTTGGTTCCCCAATGGGTATCTGTCCTGCGAGAGTGAAGAAACTTCAAATTTCGACCAATATCTGTGGTGAGAAGTTGAAGAACTGTGGTTATCAGTTTAAGTGGAGCTTTGAGGAAGCGCTGGCTGACTGGTTCGAGGATAACGAAAGACAAGGATTAAAATAATAATTTAAAATTTCAATATTATGATTCCATTTAACAAACCCTATTTCTCTGGAAGAGAATTGAAGTATTTGGAGGAAGTTTGTCATTCAACAACCATGAGTGGCAATGGTGATTTTACTAAGAAGTGTCATACCTTCTTTGAGCAGAAGTATGGCTTCAAGAAATGTCTTCTTGCTACATCTGGTACTGATGCCTTGGAGATGTGCGCCATGCTTTGTAACTTGAAGCCTGGCGATGAGGTGATTGTACCTTCCTATACATTCGTATCTACAGCTTTGGCTTTCCTTCGTGAAGGTGCAAAGGTTGTATTTGCAGACAGTTCTGCAGAAAACCCTAATATGGAGGTTGAACAGATTGAGCCATTGATCAATGAAAAGACCAAGGTGATAGCTGTGGTTCACTATGCAGGTGTTGCTTGTGATATGGATGCTATTATGGCTCTTGCAGAAAAGCATAATTTGCTGGTAGTTGAGGATGCAGCTCATTGCATTGATTCATTCTATAAAGGTCGTCCTTTAGGAAGCATCGGTCATTTGGGTGCTTTCTCTTTCCATGAGACCAAGAACATCAGTAGTGGGGAAGGTGGTATGTGCGTAATCAATGATGAGCGTTTTGTTCGTCGTGCCGAGATTATCTGGGAAAAGGGTACCAACCGTGCCGAGTTCTATCGTGGAATGGTCAACAAGTATGGTTGGGTAGATATGGGTTCTTCATTCTTGCCATCAGAGTTCAATGCTGCATATCTTTGGGCTCAGTTGGAGCAGCTTGATGATATTCAAGGTAAGCGCAAGCATATCTGGAACCGTTATTTCGAGGGCTTGAATGGTAAGATTGGCAATGAAGTGAAGTTGCCTTATATCCCAGAGTATGCTACCAACAATGCTCATATGTTCTATCTGCTCTGTCCAAGTTTGGAATATCGTACTGCCTTGATGAAATTCTTGAAGGAGAATGATGTGCAGACCACATTCCATTACTTGCCATTGCATAGCAGCAAGTATTATGAGGACAAGCACGATGGCCGAGAGTTGCCAAATTGTGACAGATATGGTGATACCTTGGTAAGATTGCCATTGTTCTATGAATTGACAGATTGGGAAATTGACAAGATTGTGAAGTTGATTGTAGAGTTTACAAATAAATAACTTAATTGAGGCAATACTCAAAATAGAGTTTGCCTCTTTCTAAAATCAAATATTTATGTCTAAAAGTATTGAACAAAAATTTAATGATGCAATGTGTCTTTTTTCAGAATATTGTTCAGATAGCGATATAAATAAATTGTATCAGGCACGGAGTGAAATTATAGATGTTGTAAGTTTCGATGAGTCAAATGCTCAAGCTCAAAAATTGCTTCATGATATCGATTTTGCCTTAAAAACATTAAAGCGAAAATAATATACTTTAAAGTTGGGGTGTAAAACAATTAACAATGTTCGTATGAAAGGAATCGTATTAGCAGGTGGTAGCGGTACTCGCTTGTATCCTATCACAAAGGGTATCAGCAAACAGCTGATTCCTATCTTTGATAAACCGATGATATATTATCCTATCTCGGTATTGATGTTGGCTGGTATCCGTGAGATTCTGATTATCTCAACACCATTCGACTTGCCTGGCTTCAAGCGATTGCTTGGTGATGGTAGCCAACTGGGTGTGAAATTTGAGTATGCTGAGCAGCCTTCACCAGATGGCTTGGCACAGGCATTCATAATCGGTGAGAAGTTCATCGGTAATGATTCTGCTTGCCTTGTTTTGGGAGATAACATCTTCTATGGTGCTGGTTTGAACCAGATGTTGCATCAGGCTGTAGTAGATGCAGAGCAGAATAACAAAGCTACTGTATTTGGTTATCGAGTAAGCGATCCTGAGCGATATGGAGTCGCAGAGTTTGATGAGCAAGGCAATTGTCTGAGTATCGAAGAGAAGCCTGAGCATCCAAAGAGCAATTATGCTGTAGTGGGCTTATACTTCTATCCTAATAAGGT
>OBII01000238.1_pt1 | contig 24298 bp, 16 predicted proteins | sample 2433771 | NCBI WGS metagenome assembly OBII01 (sample SAMEA2452127, study PRJEB22498) | human gut metagenome | biome: human feces; feature: human gut; material: feces | place: Australia | collected 2012
CTTCAACCGTCAAAGTCAATGTTGTCAAGCAACTTGTGCGAGACATGGGATTTGAAATTGAATGAATCTAATGAAGCTGCTGGACTCCAACGAAATCCGGCAGCTTCGAGAAATCCAATTATATGCAGAAATGTATTAATATCAAATTAACTAATTTTAAGTAGAAAACATTGCAAAAGTTTTCTACACTACTGTAAGGATTAAATATGTAGAGATAATATAAATCTATCATCTCTACATAGAATTATGAGGTAGCGGTAGTTCAGTTAGATATATATTCTGACAAACTTTTGTCTTTTCCACACCGCCAAATCGCTCATATCTTTGCCCTTAAAAAAGCAAGATATGAGCGATTTTTCATTTATTCCACCAACATCCGTTGTCACCATCCCTGGTGCCCACGTCTCCGCAGCCTTCTTTATCTGTGCAAGCTTACTAATTATCTTCACCAATACATAACAAGATGATAATTGTTAGTAGTGGGGTTGCAAACAAACTTACTAATACCCATAATGCAGCATTACGGTGCCTTTTGTTTGCCATTACTGCCACTAAGACATACATGCCCACGTATATGCCTAAAACAAATATACCTATAATCAAGGCAATAATAATTGCAATTTCTGAAGTTGCGCAGGAACCATGCAAATTGGAATCTGTTTCAGTCAAATAAGAGCTGGTCGCTGAGGCGTGTTCATACGTCGGTTCATCGGGAGTATTATATCCTATCAGTTCAAACTTAATTTTAAACCTTTGAGGATTACTATAGGCAGCTTCAGAGAGATAATATGAATAGCCTCTATCATGCTCGTATGCATTGATATTTACCTTTTTTGTCAATCCAGGAGCAATTTCTATGTCTGATGTTAAGTCTTTATAATCGAGTGCTCGCCCCTTCATGTCAAGGTAAGTGATGCGGTAGGTAATGTTATGAATATCTTCATTGGTATTATTTTTCAATGCCAATGTGCCTTTAGTATCAATCCATCCTTGTTCGTATGAAACCATTGTTACCGCATTAAGCGTATCCTTTGATGTTGCTGACACACTCAATGATGTTATCAGCATGAGCATAAATAATAATTTTTTCATATCTTCTTTGTTTTTATTATTGAGAAAAATTGAGGACGTACTAAATAATTAGAACTCCTCAAAACTGAATGAGCGCTGGTTGTTGGCGCTATGGGGTAGATGTTTTTGAGGTGATAATCGATATTTAGGCTTACTGTTTATTTTATTATTCTGCAAATATAGCTTTTTCTAAGATAGCATGCAAGTCTTCATGCTCTCTTTTTTAAAACATTTGAAAGTTTGTTGATATAGAATTGTATATAAGTAGGTATTCAAAATTAATCGTATATATTCATTTAAATTAATGTTGAATACCTACCTATGCAAAAAGAGGATACTAAAACTTAGTATCCTCTTTTTGGTATTTAGTGATTCCGTTGGGGTTCGAACCCAAGACCCACAGCTTAGAAGGCTGTTGCTCTAATCCAACTGAGCTACGGAACCATTTAATGTCTATATCTGCAAATAGCGGATGCAAAATTACACATTTTCTATGAGAAAAAGGAAGTTTAAGCGGAATATTACAGGATATTAACGGATATTAACAAGAATAGCACATTTAGATACTTAGATATCCAAATGCGCTATTTCTATATATTGGGTTTTTCTCTTAGAACAAGGTGAGGGTATACAGGTAGATGACAGCCGAAGGAATAGCCATGAGCGACGAGTCGAAGCGGTCGAGCATGCCTCCATGTCCTGGCAATATGTTGCCACTATCCTTGATGCCGAGAGTACGCTTGAAGAGGCTCTCTACCAAGTCGCCAAGGGTGCCAAATACCACAACTACAAGACCTAAGCCCATCCATCCAGGTATGCTGAGCAGATGGCTGTTGTCGCCATTATTAGCCCACCAGCCTATCAAGGCAGCTACGATAATAACCAGCAGTCCGCCACCTATAGAACCTTCCCAGCTCTTTCCTGGACTGACACGAGGGAAGAGCTTGTGTTTGCCCAACAACGAGCCACAACAATAAGCTCCCGAATCGTTTGTCCAAAGGAACACGAAGATGCTAAGAGGCAACAGCATATCGTAGCTCACTCCCATTTCGTCTGGCATAACCTCGAAGGCAAGGACGTTTATCATAGACAAAGGCAAAGCCACATACATTTGTCCGAGCATGGTGTAAGCCCAATCGGCCACGGCATTCTTGTTGCCTGTATATAGTTCGCTTATGAAGAGATAAACTACCGTGAGCAAATATGGCACAAAGATGATGAAGTTGGCAACTATTCCCATTCGCCATGCTGCCACGGCAAGGAACAAATAGACGCCAGCCACGGTAGAAATCATGCGATTTACCTTCACATCCTCGATGTCGTTGACAAGTCCGGTATATTCCCACATCGCCATACCTGTGATCAAGGCAAAGAGGAACACCATGGCACGTGGATTTAGGAAGCCCGCCACCATAATGGCAACGAACAAGATACCTGTGATAGACCTTACCACGAAGTTTTTCTGTTTGTCAGTCATATTGCTCTTCGATTATTGATTGTTGTCGTTTGCGCTTTCGTTTTTGCTTTCAGCCAAGGTTCTTTCGTGCTCAGCCTGTGCCTGCTTCACCTCGTCGGGCATATCGTCAAGCGAAGGTTCTGCAGCACGTTCGTTCTCTTCGATAATCTCTTGCGAGCGACTTACCCAAGGACGTTTGCCAAATATCTTCTCCACATCCTCGGCATAGATAACCTCGCGCTTTATCAAGAGTTCAGCCAGCTCGTTGTGACCTTCCTTATGTTCGGTCAGAATCTGCTTAGCTCGAGCATATTCGTCGTTGATGAGCTTCAACACCTCGTCGTCTATAATCTTAGCGGTAGTTTCAGAATAAGGACGCTGGAACTGATATTCCTGATTGTTGTAGTAGCAGATGTTAGGCAATCTGTCACCCATACCTGCATAAGCAATCATACCGAAAGCACTCTTTGTGGCACGCTCCAAGTCGTTCATGGCCCCTGTAGAGATATGACCTGTGAAGAGTTCCTCGGCAGCTCTACCACCCAAGAGGGCACACATCTCGTCGAGCATCTGCTCCTTGGTAGTGATCTGTCGCTCTTCAGGCATATACCATGCAGCTCCAAGCGCTTGTCCGCGAGGCACGATGCTCACCTTAACCAAAGGATTAGCATACTGGCAGAACCAGCTGATGGTAGCATGTCCAGCCTCATGCAAGGCAATAGAACGCTTTTCGGCAGCAGTCATCACCTTAGTCTTCTTTTCCAATCCGCCGATTATTCTGTCTACAGCATCAAGGAAGTCTTGTTTGCCTACGGTCTGCTTGTCGTGGCGAGCAGCTATCAAGGCTGCCTCGTTGCACACGTTAGCGATATCGGCACCCGAGAAGCCAGGAGTTTGACGTGCCAGGAAGTCTACATCCACGCTATCATCCTTTTTCACAGGACGAAGATGCACGTTGAATATAGCCTTACGCTCAGCAAGGTCTGGCAGGTCGACATTTATCTGACGGTCGAAACGACCAGCACGCAGCAATGCCTTATCGAGCATGTCGGCTCTATTGGTAGCAGCCAACACGATGACACCACTATTAGTGCCGAAGCCATCCATTTCAGTAAGCAACGCGTTGAGAGTGTTTTCGCGCTCATCGTTGCCACCCATAGCAGGACTCTTGCTACGCGCACGACCTACGGCATCAATCTCGTCGATAAAGATAATACATGGTGCTTTCTCCTTAGCCTGATGGAACACGTCGCGCACACGACTAGCGCCCACACCCACAAACATCTCTACGAAGTCGCTACCGCTCATCGAGAAGAAAGGTACGCCAGCTTCGCCAGCCACAGCCTTTGCCAACAAGGTTTTACCCGTTCCTGGAGGACCCACGAGCAATGCTCCCTTTGGAATCTTACCACCCAAATCGGTATATTTGCGAGGATTCTTCAAGAAGTCAACAATCTCTTGCACCTCCTGTTTAGCACCCTCTTGTCCTGCCACATCCTTGAATGTGATGCCCAGGGTGTTAGCCTTCTCATACAGTTTAGCTTTGCTCTTGCCGACATTAAACATGCCGCCACCGCCTCCGCCTCCCATGCGACGACCAAGGAACCACATGAAGAAGAAGAAAATGAGAATAGGCGAGAGATTAAGAAGGATGTTCAAGAAGTTGTAGCCATCCTTTTTCTCGTAGCTATAGTCAACAATCTTTCCGCGCTTTTGAGCATCCGAGAGATATTTGTCGAGCTCGTCGCCTGAGCCATATACCACATCTACGTATGGGTCGGCTCCGGTCTGACTGGCAGGCTTGTTGAATACCGTGCGAATAAATTTAGGATGCACATACATCTTTAGTTCGCCTTCGTCTTTGTTTACCACCACATTCTTGGCATATCCCTTCTCTACATAGTACTTAAATTTGGTGTATGTAGCCTTCTGTTGTGCAGCAGCCCCACTTGCCAGCGAGTCGCCACCACCCGTTACGAAGAGAATGGCAAGAGTAGCTATGATGATGCCATAAATCCAATTCATATTGAATTTAGGCATCTTTGGCTGATTGCCGTTGTCTTTGTTTCCGTTAGGATTGTTAATATCCATATCTTTAGTTATCTTTAGGTCTTAGAAGCCTGTGTTAGTCGAGGTTAGGCACAATCTTTGTAGGTGCATCCTGCCACAAGTCTTCCAAATTATAATAATCACGCATTTCAGGCATGAATATGTGTACTATCACGTCTACATAGTCGATAGCCACCCATTGGCATGTGTCGAGTCCATTCACGTGGGCAGGCTTTTCGCTTAGTTCTATTCTTGCCATGTCGCCTATCGACTCTGCAATGGCATTCACCTGTATAGGCGAGTTGCCTTGGCAGATAATGAAATAGCTTGCTATAGCGCCATCAGTTTTTCTAAGGTCGATAATAGCGATGTCTTCACCCTTTTTCTCTTGTATTGCTCTGGTTATAGTGTCAACCAGCTGTTCTGTCTTTACCATTCAGTTGTTTTTGTTTCCTAAATTAATTATGTATACATTATTTATATGCGATTCGCAAAGTTAATGCTAATTATTTGAATAACGTAGGTTTTAGTCTTTTAATTAGATATTTTTAGATAAATATTTGAACTTTCGCAAGTTCAGAAGTTATAGAATTTAAAGAAGTTATCGCTCCCTGCGGTCGCTAGAAGTTAAAGCCAATAGCCTTTTTATTGGAGTTTTTAGCTACAGTTTTAACCATAAGACATATGGCTTTAACTTCTTTAACTCCTTTTATACTTTAACTTCTTTAAAGCTATAAATACAGCAGCCCCACCAAACTTGCGTTCCACTATAGAACCACAACTTTGGTGGGGCTGAACAGTATATCATACTGTTAGTATTGCTCTATGTTATTTCTTCGACTTATGGCATTTGCAATGATTCCAACTTGAGCCGTCGAAGCAATGAGTGCAGACCTTGCATTTAGGCATGCCGATAGCCTCGATAAGTGTTTCTATCTTGTTGAATTTCAAGGTTGTCAAGCCCAATCGGCGAGCTATCTCGTTTACCATACGATTATATTCTGGCGAATCGGTCTTGGCATACAGGTCGAGCTTAGCCTTGTCGTCGCCCTCGAAATCCTTGATAATCTGTCGGGTGATGAGTTCCATATCGCTCTTCGACGATGTGAAGCCGATAAACGGACATCCATAAACCAATGGGGGGCACGAGATACGGGCATGCACCTCTTTGGCGCCATACTGGAAGAATGTAGACACATTATCGCGAAGCTGGGTACCGCGCACGATAGAGTCGTCGCAGAATACCACACGCTGACCATCGAGAATGGCATGGTTAGGGATGAGCTTCATCTTAGCCACAAGGCTACGACGCGACTGGTTGCCTGGAGTAAAGCTTCGAGGCCATGTAGGCGTATATTTCAATACCGCACGCTTGTATGGAATGCCATGACCTTCGGCATATCCAAGGGCTGTGCCCACACCCGAGTCAGGAATACCACACACGAGGTCAGCCTCGGTATCGTCGTCCTGTCCCATGCGCACACCACAGCGCTCTCTCACATCCTCTACGTTTATTCCCTCGTAGTCGCTCGAAGGGAAACCATAGTATACCCACAAGAATGAGCATACCTGCTCTTCATCATTAGCTTCTTTCAACACCTCGATACCTTCTGGCGTAATCTTCACGATTTCGCCTGGGCCAAGGTCGCGCACTCTGCGATATCCCAGGTTAGGGAAGCTCGACGTTTCGCTCGTAAAAGCATATCCTTCGCCATCCTCGCGCTGACCTATCACGATAGGTGTGCGTCCCAGCATGTCGCGTGCAGCAATGATGCCATCTTCGGTAAGAATAAGCATCGAGCACGAGCCATCTATGCGGTCAAACACCTGCGAAATACCATCCACAAATGATTCGCCCATATTGATGGTCAGGGCAGTAAGTTCGGTTTGATTGATGTTGTTAGCCGACATCTCGCTCAGATGCATACGCTTCGACAGCAGTTCGTCGGCAATTTCTCGTAGATTATTAATCTTAGCAACTGTCACCACGGCATATCTGCCCAAATGTGAGTTCACGATAATAGGCTGCGGGTCGGTATCCGAAATCACTCCCACACCCATGTTGCCATAGAAGCTGTCGAGTTCGTCTTCGAATTTAGAACGGAAATAGTTTCTCTCCAAGCTATGGATAGAACGCGAGAAACCTCGTTCCTTGTCGAATGTTACCATACCTGCACGCTTGGTGCCTAAGTGCGAATTGTAGTCTGTTCCGTAAAACAAATCGTTTACGCAACTCTTTTTTAGTGCTGTACCAAAGAAGCCACCCATGTGAGTATCCTAAATAAATTGATGAATATGGGTGCAAAATTAGTAAAAAACCACGAGATACAAGCAAAATGCATTAAAAAGTAATTAAAATAGCATTATTTCTCATCTTCGCCACTATTCCGTTTGGCTTTGTGGCCAGTTCACGAGATATAGTTTTTCGGTAGCTCGAGTGAAAGCTGTATATAGCCAATGAATGTAGTCGGCACCCAGCATCTCGTCGGTCATATAGCCTTGGTCGAGATACACATGCGCCCATTGTCCACCTTGCGCCTTGTGGCACGTGATGGCATAGCCATATTTTATCTGTAATGCGTTGAAATGTTTGTCCTTGCGTAGTTGTGCCATACGGTCGGATTTGCGCGAAAAATCGGCATAATCAGCCATCACCGCCTGATACAATCGCTCTTGGTCATCGCGCGCAAGGGCTGGCGCTTCTGAGGTGAGAGTGGAGAGTAGCACGGTAGTCTCTATCTCGTAGTCGTAGTAGTCGGGAAACACCAATCGAGCCTCAGCAAAACTAAAGCCATAGAGCTCGCGTATGGCTCTCACTCGCCCCACCCTGCATCTGTCACCATTGGCTATAAATGGAGGCGCTGCAGGGTCTTTCTCAGCTGCCGTGAGGCTATAGTTATTCTTCACCACCATCAGCTGGTCGCCCGAGCATAGCATCTCTTCGCGTCCCAACACTTGGTTTCTTATACCTATATTATATATATTGGCTCGTTTGTTGCTTCGCGTTATCACTATCGTGTCGTCCACTCCTGCATGGCTATAGCTCGACGCCAAGGTTTCTATCAGCTCGTCGCCTCTCACCACCTCTACATCGGCAAAACCCTTGAGCCTAATGCGTGGCATCATGGTAGCCTCGTTGCGTGTAGCCATCAGGCGTATGACTGTGGCGTTGTATAATATGCCACTATCGGCACCCTGTCGCACAACCTCGTCGAGATGTGCTTGATAAACCGTCATGCCGTAGCCCTCTATCACCTGTTTGCTCATAGCTGGCGACTCGCTCTCGCCTACTGGTGGCAACTGTGCATTGTCGCCAATAAACATTATGCGACAATTGCGCCCGGAATACACAAACTGCATCAAATCGTCCAACAAACATCCGCTACCAAAGGTTTGTCCTTCGCCCATGCCGTTGCTTATCATCGAACTCTCATCGACCAAGAATAGCGTGTCGGCATGCAGATTGTCGTTGAGCGAAAAACTGCCGTCGATGCCGGTATATGCTCTTTCGCGATAAATCTTTCGATGAATGGTGTATGCCGCAAGTCCTGAGTTTAGTGCAAACACCTTTGCCGCCCTACCCGTAGGAGCGAGTAGCAGCAGCTTCTGTCCCACTTGCTTTAGCGTACGCACCATGGCGCTGGCAAGCGAAGTCTTACCAGTACCAGCCGAGCCACTCATCACCATAGCCACATGCTCCTGGCGGTCGGCAAGAAAATGTGCAAACACATCCATCGCCTGCCATTGGTCGGCAGTAGGAGCAAAACCAAGGCTGGCGACAATACGTTGCTTAAAATCGTCGATAGTCATAGTGCAAAGGTAACATTAACAAACGAATTATTTATTTTTCTGCCACGTTTTTTGTATGTTCACCAAATTATTTGTACTTTTGGGGCAAAGATAATGCAAACGAATGCAAACGAATGCAAACTATCTTACATAACAACATTAACCCGTAACTAAAAAAACTAACTATAATATGGATTACAAAGACTTTTTTGCAGAGATAGACAGACATATCTTTCCTAATACAGACGTGAAACAAATTTCTGAGATGAACGACGACGAACAGCGTGCGTTCATGCTTCAGCAAGTAGACAAACTATTGGAGCAGCGCCACTTCGAAGAAATGGAATGGTGTGTGAACATGCTGTGGGAGGAGAAAGATGGCGAATGGAAAGTACGCATAGAATCACCTCTCTTCGACCCTAAGCAGCGCGAGCTTATGGACGACGACGAGCGTGTGGTTTGTGCATTCTATGTCAGCACAATCGGTCTATGCCGTGCGTTGATAAATGCAGAAGAATTCTCGCCTATGACCTTAGGTATTGATGGCGACGAGGAATTCTTGGTAGACAACGAGCCACTTATCGACTTTGTGCTCGATTCGCCTTACAAGCATATTTCGGCACAAATCGCCTACACCATGTATCGCAAAGGCATCGAGAGCATGGCTATGGCATTCTATGCTCCTGCACAAAACTATCTCGCCAACCTATATTGCGACAAGCACAAGGCGCAAATAACAACTCCGCTTGGTTGCAACATCCCTGCCGAAGATTATATCTATACCATCGTCAACGCCCTGAAAGCTGTAGAGGCTCACTTGGCAGAAGGCTTCGAAATGGGACTGACCGAAGACGAGCTATTCCTACACGACGAGCTCTACGGCAAGTTTATGACATCGTTCGACAAAAACGTGGTTGACGTGGCTAAGCAACTTTGCGCTTATATGGACAAGCAAATGCCAAACCTCTCAGACATCTATTTCCCTGATGCCACATGGAAAGAGCAGTCGGAAGATTTCCGCACTAAGGCTTCAAAGGAAATCGACAACTTCTGCGCTATGGCAATAGCTATCGCCAACGCTACTATCGGCGAAGACTGGCTTACAGAAGACTCTATGGCCCTCAACTATCTCGAAGACCATGCCACAAGAAAGCTAACTGAGGAAAGAGAATAAATACAACAAATGTCGGATATTAATATTAACATAATACACAAATCATTTAAATCATTTAAATCATTTAAATCTTTTAAATTATGAATTTACTAACAAAGTTATCTAGAAGTTTTTTAATCATTCTATGTACGCTTACTCTATTTACTTCATGCGATAAAGACACAGATGATGAAGTCTACCAATATAGGTATGGACTTACATCAGCGATTAATGACCAATATGAAGAAATTGAAGCTATAAAAAGTGCATATTGCGATGCGTACAAAAATGCAGGTCTAAAATTTGGCAACTACGTATTTGCACTTGGAACTTCTAAAGATAAGATTTTGAAAGCTTGTAGTGATGCTGAATTTGCTATATTAACATCATCAAGAAAATTCAATGGCAAGTATACTTACGAGATTAAATATGCGGGTCATAGTATTTACAGTAAGAATTATGGAACGAGATAACCAACTCTCGTTTTGATATCTCTTGAGAAGAAAGATTTTGATAAATACACACACATAAAAACGCGAATAGTCGCGTAGCCAAATGCGAATAGTCGCACAAGGCTACGCGACTACTCGTTTAAGACCATACGAATACTCGCATTAAACCTATTAATTTGGTTCAATATTTTAATGGACAGATGGAACTATATAATAAACATACTCATATAAAGTGGCAAGTATAATAAGACCACAATCAACAAAAAGATGAATAACAGTTCTTCCATTCTGCTAACTTATTGATAATCTTCTCTTTAAGCATATTCTTGCAACTTTTTTCCAGTATTTATATACACCTTTTGCAACTTTTTTCCAGCATTTCAGCATACATACTGCAACTTTTTTCCAGTAACCTTGGTTGCAAAGATACTCTTTTCTACACAAACTTTTACTACACTTTTTATCCCCAATCGCTCATTAGAAAAAGATTCTTGTCTTTTTCTAATGAGCGATTGGGGGTTAATTGCAACTATTAAAATTCATAATGTTATTATATAAAGAACAATGCTGTCTGCTATGAAGTCGGCTTTTTTACATTCTAAAACGGTCTTTTTCTCTATTCATAGCATCTTGATTGCTCTCAAGGTCTCGGGTATACGTTGTGGATGAAACATCCTTACGCAAATACTCATATCTCATACCACACTTCTTGCAATAATAGGCTTCACCCCATGTGGTTTTTTTATAATGTTCTCTCTGTTCTATATTTTTAAAAACAGAGTGGCGAATTTGGCTTACTGTTTGGCCATAACGAGTTTCCGTTTCTATAATCTCTCCTATTTCCTCCTGGCTCTTGCGCCAACCGCCCCACCAAGTGTATGTTCTCTTAGGTGTGCCAGCTATTTGCTTCAGACAGTCTAAACCGCCACAATACTTGCATCGGCAACCCTCTACATCTCTCTTGACGTGCAACACCGACAGAATGGTTATAAAAAAGAATATATGGTTGAACAATGATGTTACAACGTACGAACTGAGGAAGTATGCCACAACAATCATCGACACCCACGAAAGGAATATAATCCACCAGTTTTTACCAGGCAGACGATAGATTGTCTTATGTATAATTATCGGTAGATACAAAAGGAAGATGATAAGAGGAAGGACTTCTACAACACCTGCAACTCCCTTTGCTGCCCATGGCTTGAAGTGCGAGCTGTCGGTTATAGCAAAGCGTGGCTTATAGTAACCTATTGGTCTACTGCCTACAGTATTTGCAGAAGCGTCATCGGCTTTGTATCGTTCGGCTGTCATCTCCTCTATGTCTATTCGTATCTTAGGCGATTGGGCTGTGTCGCTTAGTTCCCAACGTCCACGTGCATTATAGGTTGTAAAGCCTATACGTTTCCACGTAAGTTGCTCGAAAGCCATACGGCTGCCGTCACTTAGTTCTACCCAAAAGTCATACTTGCTTGTCTTTTTCTCTCCGCCTTGTTCATAGCTAACATTCTTAGCGGCTTTAAGCTTGGTAATCTCAAGTTCTTGACTCGTAGAATTATTGCGCACCACGGCAGTTGCACCAATCAAAGCTTCGGGCAACTTGCCCATACATATTGTGCTATCTTGCAACATTACAACAAAGTTGAATGTTGGCAGATAGTCGCCACTACGTACTATTGGTACAAGATATTTCTGATAGCGCGCCAACAGCGTTACCTTGTCGCCCTTATTAAGCTTTACCACATTGTGTGTACCCTTTACTGTCATTTCGGTAGGCATACACACAGTTATCTCACGCGCACTATCCATGGCCGTCTGATCGCTAATGGCAGTATAGTCCATATAGTTCCACAGTCGGTCAGAACCAAGTAAGGCATTGCCTATAAATAATATAGCCAATACACTAACGATGAAAGTCAGTTTTTGTATCATTTGTTGTTAGGTTGGTATTGGTTACAAAATTAGCATTTAATTCTGATATACCAATACCATTATCAAGTTTTTGTTATCCTAACATAGGCAATATTTGGTAGTAACTTGAAGAACTTACATACAATAACTAACCTATATACGCATAAGGGCGGGGAACTCCTCTGAGTTCTCCGCCCTCTGCCTTAATTATTTGATAGGACAAATTGCTTATCAAAGCATACAAACGCATAAGATAACACCCCAATAGTTGTAGGCATTATCAAATGCTCTACTTATTCAAGAATTTATCTACTTGGGCAGCCGTTTTTATGCCACTTGCCAAAGCCCTTACCACAAGGCTCGCGCCTGATGCAGCATCGCCAGCCACAAAAACGTTGGCTGCATACTGCGGATGTTCTGGCTTTAGGAATCCCATAGCCAGCAACACCATGTCGGCTTTTATCACCTCAGGTTTGCCCTTTTCTACCATCAACGGGCGACCACCTTCGGGATTTGGTTTCCAATCAATCTCTTGCACACGCACACCTGTAAGCTTGCCATCCTTGCCAAGGAATTCGAGCGAATTGATGTTCCATCGGCGGGTGCAACCCTCTTCGTGGCTCGATGTGGTCTTGAGAGTGCGAGGCCAGTTTGGCCATGGGTTCTTAGAGTCTTCAGGTCCCTCAACAGGCTTAGGCATGATTTCTATCTGAGTAACGCTCTTGCAGCCCTGACGATGGGCAGTACCGATACAGTCGCTACCCGTGTCGCCACCACCTATCACGAGCACATCCTTGCCCTTAGCATTCACAAGTTCGTCTTTCTTAAACTCCATGCCTGCCAACACCCGGTTTTGCTGCGACAGCATCTCCAAAGCCAAGTATACGCCCTTGAGCTCGCGTCCAGGAATCTTGAGGTCGCGTGCCTGTGGTGTACCTGTAGTAATGACGTAGGCATCGTATCCTTCAGGCAACTTTGTGAGGTCTACATGCTGATTATACAAGAATGTGATGCCCTCTTTCTGCAATAGCGCCAATCTACGGTCGATGATGCTCTTGTTGAGCTTGAAGTTAGGAATACCATAGCGAAGTAGTCCGCCTGCATTTTCGCGACTCTCATAAACCGTTACCTGATAGCCATGATGGTTTAGCTCGTTGGCAGCAGCCAGTCCGGCAGGTCCTGCTCCTATCACAGCCACCTTTTTGCCGTTGCGCTCAGGCACCACCACCTTCACGAAGTCTTCTTCGAAAGCATGCTCCGTGATGGCAGCCTCATCCTCGCGGTTGGTTGTAGGCTCGTGTTCCGTGAGGTTCAGAATGCACGCCTTCTCGCACAAGGCAGGGCAGATGCGTCCTGTAAACTCTGGGAAAGGGTTTGTGGCGTTGAGCAATCGGTAAGCCAGCTCCCAGTCGCCCTTATAGAGTGCGTCGTTCCACTCTGGCGGCTTATTGCCAAGCGGACATGCCCAATGGCAGAACGGCACGCCACAATCCATGCAGCGAGAAGCCTGCATGCGTCTATCATTACTATTGAGAGTTTGTTCCACCTCTCCGAAATCATGTATTCTATCGTGTATTGGCCTGTATCCCGCTTCCTTGCGAGGTATGGTCAGAAATGCTTTTGGATTTCCCATCGAGTTTTAAAAGTAAAAAGGTAAAAGGGCAAAAAGGTAAAAAGAACATTCTTGCTACATGTTGCTATTTACTTAAACCTTATGTTACCTTTATTATTAATTTATTTGTTTCTCGGCATTATTACCGAATTGATTTTAAATATGCAATACGAACTCAAGGCTAAGGATAAGGGCTAAGGCTTTTTACTTTTTTACCCTTTTACTTTTTTACCCTTTTACCTTTTTACATTTAATAATCACGTTGCATATCAGCAATTTTCTGCTGCAGTTTCTTCACTTGCTCTTCCTGCAAAACTCGTTTATACTCTATTGGCACCACTTGGATGAAGTCGTCGACATAGCGGTTCCAATCGTCGAGCATGGTGCGTGCAAGCTTAGAACCAGTATAGAGATAATGCTGACGGATAAGCTCGTGGAGCTCCTTGCGATAGTTGCTATCTTCAACAAGGTTTATCTCTACCATATCCATATTGCAGAAATAGTCAAAATTGTGGTTCTTGTCCCATACGTATGCCACACCTCCTGACATACCAGCAGCAAAGTTGCGACCTGTTTCGCCAAGCACAACCACACGTCCGCCTGTCATATATTCGCAGCAATGGTCGCCAGCACCTTCAATCACGGCTATGGCACCTGAGTTGCGCACACCAAAGCGCTCGCCCACTTTTCCGTTGATATACAGTTCGCCCGAAGTGGCTCCATATAGTCCTGTATTGCCGGCTATAATGTTGTCTTCGGCAGAAAAGTTGCTGCGGATAGGTGGCAATATTGATACACGACCGCCCGAAAGTCCCTTTGCAAAATAGTCGTTGGTTTCGCCCTCAAGCTTAAAGTCTACGCCATTAACGAGGAATGCGCCAAAGCTCTGACCTGCCGAACCTTTGAACTTCACGTTGATAGAAACATTCTTAGCCTGCTTCTCTTCGATATATCCACTCAGCATGGCACCCACAGCACGGTCGGTATTGCGAATGCTATAGTCGAGGTCTATGTCGCCACCATTCTCGATAGTTTTCTTGGCAGCCTTTATCATCTGCTGATCCAGCAAGTCGCTAAGGTCGTGAATCTGCTCTTTGTCGTGGTGCAAACCTTCGTTGCCTTCTTTCTGCAATAGGCGACTGAAGTCGAGTGTGGCATACTTATAGTTTTTCTCCACCTCTTGTTCTCGCTCCACGAGGAGTTCAGTATGGCCCACAATATCGCTAAGCTTGGTGTAGCCCATCTGAGCCAAATATTCGCGCACCTCTTGAGCAAGGAATGTGAAATAGTTGACCAAATATTCATAATGTCCGCGGAAATGCGCACGAAGCTTAGGGTCTTGGGTGGCAACGCCCATCGGACAGGTGTTCAGATTACATTTACGCATCATCACGCATCCCAATACTATCAGGGCTGCTGTACCAAAACTAAATTCCTCGGCACCAAGCAACGCCATGAGCACAATGTCGCGACCGCTCTTCAGCTGACCGTCTACCTGCAGACGAACTTGTCCGCGCAAACCATTCTTAACCAAGGTTTGCTGAGTCTCAGACAAACCAATCTCTGGCGAAATACCTGCAAAGCGCATGCTCGAAGCAGGACTTGCACCTGTACCGCCCTCAGCTCCTGAGATTACTATCAAGTCGGCTTTGGCCTTTGCCACACCTGCTGCGATGGTGCCAACTCCGCTCTCGGCAACAAGCTTCACGCTAATGGCTGCACGAGGGTTCACATTCTTGAGGTCGAAGATGAGCTGCGCAAGGTCTTCGATAGAATAGATATCATGGTGAGGTGGTGGCGAAATAAGGCTGATACCAGGGATAGAATGGCGAGTCTTTGCGATGATGTCGTTGACCTTGAAACCTGGCAACTGACCACCCTCGCCTGGCTTTGCGCCTTGGGCAACCTTGATCTGTATTTCTTCGGCATTAACAAGATATTCGGTAGTAACACCAAATCGTCCACTTGCCACCTGCTTGGTCTTGCTCGACAACGATATTCCATCTATTTCTGAATGGAATCGCTCGCTATCTTCACCACCTTCGCCTGTGTTGCTACGTGCACCAAGCTTGTTCATGGCAAGTGCCATAGCCTCGTGAGCCTCTTTCGACAAAGCACCAAACGACATGGCGCCTGTAACGAAATGCTTCACAATCTCTTCTACAGGCTCTACCTTGGCAATATCGATAGGATTGCGCTTGAAGTCGAGGAAGTCGCGAATGAAGATAGGTTCCTGCTTGTTGTCTACAAGCTGGGTATATTTCTTGAAAGTCTCGTAGTTGCCTGTGCGTGTGGCAAGCTGCAAGGTGGCTATTGTCTCAGGGTTCCAAGCATGGCGAATGCCATCTTTGCGATAGTGGAACTGACCCTGACTTGGCAAGAAGCCCATATCCTGATGTGCAGCGAAAGCCTTGTCGTGGAATGCTATCGCATCCTTGGCAATAGTCTCTAAGCCTATACCGCCGATGGTAGAAACCTCGGTACCGAAGTATGTGCGAAGAAGACTCTCGGAAAGTCCGATGCTCTCGAAAATCTTGGCTCCACGATATGAGCGGATGGTAGATATACCCATCTTAGCCATAATCTTGAAGAGTCCCTTCTTCACGGCTTTGATATAGTTGGCTTCTGCAGTCTCGTAGTTCTCCTGAATCTTTCCACGCTTCACGAGGTCGTCCAAGATGGCGTAGGTGAGGTACGGGCATAATGCTGAAGCGCCATAGCCCAACAATAGGGCTGCATGCATCACTTCGCGAATTTCGCCACTCTCTACGATAAGGGCTGTCTGCACACGCTTGCCGATGCTTATCAAGTAGTGGTGAACGGCACTCACGGCAAGGAGCGAAGGTATAGCCACATGCTGATTGTCTACATCACGGTCGGAAAGGATGATATAGTTGTAGCCATCGTCAACACTCTTAGCAGCCTGTTGGCATAGGTTGTCGAGGGCTTCGCGGAGTCCTTCCTCGCCCTTGTCGCGCAAGAAGAGCATAGGCAACTTAATGGTGTTGAAGCCCTTGTAGCGTATGTTGCAAAGTATGTCGAGCTGAGTGTTGGTAAGTATTGGATGTGGCAAGCGAACCATCTTGCAGTTGGTCTCGTCAGGATTCAAAATTCCAGAGCCTACCCTACCGATATATTCTGTAAGGCTCATCACGAGGTTCTCGCGAATGGAGTCGATGGCAGGATTGGTGACCTGAGCAAACTGCTGACGAAAATAGTTGAAGAATATCTGTGGTTTGTCGCTCAATACTGCCAACGGAGTATCGTTACCCATAGAGGCTGTTGGCTCCTGACCATTTACCGACATAGGTACGATTGTGCCGTCTACATCTTCTTCGCCAAAACCAAACTCCATTTCCTTTTGCAATAGGTTGTCAACAGCATTGCTCACCTTACGGCCAGAGTGTATCTTCTCGAGCTGAATACGATTGGTGTTGAGCCATTGGCGATATGGATGTTGGGCAGCAAGATGCTCCTTTATCTCACCATCATAATATATCTTTCCTTCTTGGGTATCGATGAGCAGAATCTTTCCTGGCTGCAAACGTCCCTTCTCGGCAATATCCTGAGGGTCGAAATCCATTACTCCTACTTCTGATGCCACTACCATCATATCGTTCTTGGTGATGGTATAGCGAGCTGGACGCAGACCATTACGGTCGAGCATACCGCCTGCAAAACGTCCATCTGAGAATAGAAGGGCTGCAGGACCATCCCATGGTTCCATCAATATAGAGTGGTATTCATAGAATGCCTTAAGGTCTTCGGAAATAGGATTCTTGTCGTTGAAGCTCTCAGGCACCATCACAGCCATAGCGTGTGGCAACGAGAGACCGCTCATCACGAAGAATTCAAAAACGTTGTCTAACGATGCCGAGTCGCTCATGCCAGGCTGCACAATAGGCGAAATGTTGCTGATGTCGCCAAGGGCTGGACTCGACAATACTGATTCACGGGCTTGCATCCATCCGCGATTGCCACGAATGGTGTTTATCTCGCCATTATGGCAAAGCAAACGGAATGGTTGTGCAAGACTCCATGTTGGAAATGTGTTTGTGCTGAAGCGGCTATGCACGAGTGCCAATCCGCTTGTAAAATAACTATTTGTAAGGTCAGGGAAATACTGACGAAGCTGAAGGCTCGAGAGCATTCCCTTGTAAACTATGCTACGACTTGAAAGTGAGCAGATATAAAAATCGTGAAGCGCCTGCTGCTCAGGATGCTGGGCTATGAGCTCAGCCACACGCTTCTCTATCTTCTTCCTTATTATATATAAGGTGCGCTCAAAGATGTCTACCTTGTCGTCGGTAACGCCCGTGATAAACACCTGCTTTATGGCAGGCTCCGTGGTTAGAGCTGCTGTACCAAGGCAATCAGGATTGGTAGGTACGCTACGAAGGTGCATCAACGACAATCCCTCGCGCTCTATCTCCTCGATCATTACCGAGAGAATCTGTCCCTGCAAAGCCTCATCTTTAGGAAGAAAAACTAATCCTGTGCCATACTTTCCCTTCTCAGGTACAGGTATACCCTGAAGCAATATAAACTCATGAGGAATCTGTAACATGATTCCTGCACCATCACCAGTCTTGTTGTCTGCACCTTCTGCGCCACGATGACGCATGTTCTCAAGAACCTTCAAGGCGTTGTCAACCAGTTCATGGCTTTTGTTTCCATGGATATTCACCACCATGCCTACTCCACAAGCATCATGCTCGTAAGCAGCATTATACAATCCGTTTGCCATCATCTTGTTGCTTTTAATTAATAAATTCTTGTTATTCCTATCAAATTGGTTGCAAATTTAATAATTTGCTTTCATATTGATAAATAAACCAAGATTAAAATAACATCAAAGTTAATGGCTTATAACAACTACTTACAATTACACTAAAAGCATATATAAAAAGAAAGCACATTGTAAGCAAATCCTTTCATTTTGCTTACAATGTGCAACTTTGTTAATTAATAAGAGTATTTATAGTCTGTTATCTCTTGATGTTTACCAATTTCCACAAATTATTGAAGTTTGTATTACGGAATAAATGAGTGAATAACATCTTTTCCAAAAAGACATAAGAAAAATGCGAGAACAATAGTGGAAAGCACTATTACAATACCACTAATCCAAACAAGTGATGAAGGAATGTTGCCTATGATATGACGTACCTTTTCGCTACGTAATTCTAAATGTTCTTGATTCTGATTTGCCATATTCTATTATTTAGTTACCAAGTTCAAGTTGGTTTTTTACCAATTTATAGTATGCACCACGCAGTTCTGTAAGTTCTTTGTGAGAGCCAACTTCTACAATTTTTCCTGCATCTATCACAACAATTTTGTCGGCATTACATACCGTACTTAGCCTATGAGCCACAATAATCACGGTGCGTCCGCGGTAAAAACGTTCAAGGTTGTCTACTATGTTTCGCTCATTTTGTGCGTCAAGAGAGTTGGTTGCTTCGTCAAGAAGGATATAGCGTGGGTTTTTATAAACAGCTCGTGCTATAAGTATTCTTTGCTTCTGTCCTTGACTCAACCCCATACCATCATGTCCTATGCGAGTATTGAATTTCAATGGTAGAGCCATTACCATATCGTATATACAAGCAGTCTCTGCAGCTTCTTTAAGTCTTTGTTCATCAATTTCGTCGTCTCCAACAGCAATATTTCTGGCAATACTTTCAGAAAAAATTACTCCGTCTTGCATCACCACTCCGCATTGTCTTCTCCACCAACGCTTATTAATGTCGTTTAGATTATTGTTTCCTATCATTATATCTCCATTTTCAACAGGATAATATCCCAACAGCAGCTTCAGCAATGTAGTCTTGCCGCTACCCGAAGCTCCCACAATGGCTGTTACCTTACCTTCCTCTATATTAAGGCTTATATCATTGATAGTTTTTTTGAGGGAGTTTTTGTCATATCGAAAAGAAACGTTGTTTAACTTTATGTTGCCATTATCTTTTACCAAGTCTACGATTTGTTCGCTATTACTGTCTTCTTCTGTCTTTTGATGTATCTCATTGATACGCTCTAAGCTTATTTTTACATCCTGAAGACTATAGATAAAATTCATTACTTGTTCTACTGGCGAATTCAACTGCCCGATAATGTATTGCACAGCAAGCATCATACCCAGTGTCAATTCTCCTTTTATTACCGCAGTTGCTGCTACAACAGTAATAATGATATTCTTTAATTCATTAATAAAAATACTACCAGCCTCCTGTGCCTGCTGCAATTTAAGGCTTTTTATCTGTACTGTAAACAAGTCTGCTTGTGTGTCTTCCCATTCCCAACGTCTGCGTTGCTCACAATCTTGAAGCTTTATTTCTTGCATGGATGTTATCATCTCATAAGTCTTATTGTTATTTGATGCCATACATTCAAACAATGCATAATCAATCAGTTTTCTTTTGTGCAGAAAAAGAGCTATCCATAGTGCATAGATTATACTTCCGAAAAGGAAGATAATGAATATAGCACTATTATAACAACAAAGAACAATTCCAAAAACACCCATAGAGAATATAGAAAACGCAATTGTTAGTGTCTGTGAAGTTAGGAAATGTTCAACCCTTTCATGATCGTTAATACGTTGAAGTATGTCGCCCATAAGCTTAGTATCGAAGAAAGCCATAGGTAGACGAAATAGCTTAATAAAGAAATCTGAAACAAGCGACAGGTTAATTCTCATGCTGATATGTAGTAATAGTAACCGTCGAACAAAGTCAAGAGCAGTTCTACTTACTGTAAGCATTAGCTGCCCAAGCAATACCAACCAGACAAAGTCGATGTCTTTATTACGTATACCTGTATCAACAATGGTCTGAGTTAGAAAAGGTAGTATAAGTTGAAGTAGGCAACCAACTATTAATCCGAGAAGTATCTGTACGAAATACTTACGATAATTTTTGATGTAATTATATAAGAAATGGAATGAGCGACATTCGTTGCCCTTTCCATATTTCTTTTTGTTCTTTTTAAAATCAGGTGTTGGTTGTAAAAACATCGCTACACCTTTTTCTTTTCCACCAGATATGGTGCTTATCCAATGTTCAAATAGTTGTTCCTCGTTATAGCAAATAAGACCTTTTGCAGGGTCTGCAATTTGGAAGTCCCCATTTCTTTTAACATTGTATAATACCACAAAGTGTGTTTGGTTCCAATGTAATATGCATGGTAGCGGTGCCTTACGAAGCATTTCTATAGTAACATTTCCGCATACGGTGTGCAGTCCCAACTGTCCGGCAGCCTCGCTAATGCCAAGCAACGACACCCCTTGACGAGTGACGAAGCATAGTTCTGACAGTTCGTCGAGTGTATACTCACGACCGTAGTAGCGACATATCATCTGTAGACATGCTACTCCACACTGCATGGCATCATGCTGATGGGAAAAAGCGAAAGAAAAAGAGGTCATAATCCTGTTATTATAAAATGCCTGTCTACTAAACTTTTAAGATGTTCGATCCTTTTGGTGCATCAAGTTCTATAGACTTATGCTCTATCTTTCTACCGAAATCAAAATCATACGACAGCTTGACATATATACTTCTTCCCAATATATCCGAAAAGTCCTTTTGATTGAACTGGTATACTCCGAAATCAAAATGTTTTTTGCTGTATGGGTGTTTCTCAAACATTCTGCTACATCCCAACTCAACAAACAATGCCTTATGCTTCCAATTTGCCACCACCCCATAGTTACATTTCTTTTCTGTATAGCAAGGCGAATATGTAAGATATTTCATTGCAGGAGAATACCATCCTGTGAAAGAAAAATTCTTATAATAGTATATAGCAGAAAGGTTGTATACGAATTGATTAAGGGATGCAGAATTAATACCTGTAGATTTCTGGTAATCATTCTCCAGTCCTAAAGTGACGCTAAGCGACTTTTTTAATAATGTCATGCTGATTTGCATTCCTGTGCTAAGCGTATGGTAATCACCATTATTGATAGCCGTTTGTACCAAGTCGGTATCATCATAATAATAATGCTCCTTATACATATTATAGAAGCCATTATGTTGCATAAAGAACAAAATGTTTACAGGCTTTACATTCAACCTATATGAAGCGCCAATGGTTTCCAAAGAGAAAGTCTTCAAATCTTTATTACCTTTCTTCACTTCATATTGATTTATGCGTTGAACAGCACTATTCATATACGAAATGTCAGGCGCATTATTTCCACCATAAAAATAGAAAGATATATTATTATGTTCATCAATAGCATAGTTGGCATTTACACCAGGTCGAAACCACAACTTGGTATTCCGGTTGCCACTATTGATTTTATAGCTGTTCAAATCCACTCCTGCTTGAAAATAGACCGTAAGTTTCTTAAAGAACTGATGATGATATATAAGCCACGACATCAAATCATAATTGTTCATAGACTGAGTATCGACAATGCTTTTACCATAGGCGGTTGACGATTTTTGCCAAATAAACGCAACAGGAATTGTGATACCATTACTATTGTTGAAAGTCGCATCATAGGTCAACATGGCATCAATTCCATATTTATTTTCTTTAGCGTAATTGTTTATTGGCTCCATCAAAGTACCTTCAGCATACATGCGGTCGTAGGTGTTACGCCCATAACTAAAACTGAAATTACCCTTCAGAGTCTGCTTGTCATTAAGCTTTGTATAAAAATTAGGGACTATAGTAGCTGCAAAATACTTACCGCTTTTTTCAGTCTGAACTGAATTTTCGGGATATACATTGTCTGAATATGATGTGAGACTATTAGAACTTAACTTATTTTGGCTTTGCTGCAGCGACAACTGAGTTTGAAATACAGATTTCTTTGTTGTCATAACGGCTCGCATCAAGGCATAATAAGAGCTGTTTTTCGTAAAACGGTTTAGCGGTGACTCATATTTCGTAAAGCTCTGATTGAGAGAATACATTTCTTCAGATTCTGTTCCCTTTGCATGGTCATGCTGATAGTCTGTACCGATTTGAACCGTATAGTTCACCTTATTGTGGTCTATACTAACTATAGCCTTATAGTCACCTTTCTCATTGAGAAAACTTGTTTCTGTACGAACATCAACATAGCCTCCCGACTCATATTTGCGTATAATGAAATTCACTACATTTTCCTCATTTGGGAACTTGTCGGTAGCATTGCTGTAATATTCCACACGTATGACATCTTTGGGTCTGATATTTTTTATCTCGTCAATAGTAGACGGCATACCATCCTTATATATAGCCAGTTTCCTTTTATCTCTACTTTCCACATTGCCACTAACTCTGTCTACAGACAATTGTGGTATCATTAAATTGTACAACAAGCTAACACCTGAATTTGCAGCATTCTTCTGTTGCTGCGTAGGCATATATGTGGTATGGTCAGGATGCATATTTACATTATTAGCCTCCACCCTAACTTCTTTCAGATTCACTTCTTTGTGTATAGAGTCTTCCTGTGCCTTAACAGACAATGTGTGAAACAATGCCAATAATATAAAAAACATAACTTTCTTCATAACTCACATTTTTTATTTTGTTTATAAGAATGATAATACTTTAGCAGAACCCTATTCAGACCTTCGTAGTTGTTTGTTTTGTATAAAGAGCACAAATCTTCATTCTTACAATTACTCTCATTAGCAATTAATCTTTTACGTGCGCAATCGTTTGAACAAATTGGTAGCAATGGACATTTTTCGCAGTTGCTGTCTAAAACATGTGAGCCTCTCATCATATAGCTCGTGAACAAATCTTTTGCCTGTCCAGGTCTGCCATCAATATATCCGACAATCCTCTCAGCTACACCTACATCCTCCCAACATTTATAGATTTCACCTTCTGGTCCAATAACATATGAATTTAGAGACGTTGCTGTACATCCTGAGCTATTAATATATGGCATTTCTAATGGGAAGCCTTTTTCAGAGAACTTTTGATAAATATCCATTAAATCTTCATTTTTAAAAAAAGAACCTGTATTTAAGTTGTCGCATGCCCTAAGTATACCTGGATATATTATCAAGTTTTTCTTATCTGGGTACCGATGCTTTAATTCTTCATAAATATCTATAAATTCATCTGCATTATTCTTATCAATATTTACCCTTATATCAACTCTTGTATTTGGACACTTCGCAATAAAGTTGTCCAAATTATGCATAATATCATTATATGTACCAGTTCCATCATGACGTATACGTTTCGTATCATGAGTTTTTTTCTTTCCATCTAATGTAATTTGTATATTATTCAAAGAAGTATGCTCGAAAATTGAAAGAACTTCATCTTTAAGCAGAGTTCCATTTGTTACAAGGCTTTGGAAAGCAACTTTCTTGTTTCCAATTTTTTCTATTTTACCAAGGATATAACTAATTTCTTTTACCCCCATCAATGGCTCGCCACCAAACCACGTAATATTAATGATACTTGCTTCATTTTGGCTTTTTATAAAGTCTACCAATTTATCACATGTATCTTTACGCATAAACTTTGCGGGCTTGTTTTTTTCAAAACAATAATGACAATTTAAGTTACAGCACAAAGTGGGGAGAATTGTAAGATTCAACGCTTTAGTTGAATAAGCTGTTAAAAGAAAGCGAAACCTAAGCCTATCTATTATACTATCATCCTCTTCTTTGGTTGTAATTAACCCAAGTTCATGGAGTTTATTTATCTCATTAGAATTATATTGCATAGCAACTTCAGACAAAGGTATATCTATATTATTAATCATATCATAAATATATGAAGTCACTACTGTCCCGTTAAAGTGGACTAATCGCTCTTTGAATTAATTGAAATACAGT
>OBII01000241.1_pt1 | contig 24213 bp, 31 predicted proteins | sample 2433771 | NCBI WGS metagenome assembly OBII01 (sample SAMEA2452127, study PRJEB22498) | human gut metagenome | biome: human feces; feature: human gut; material: feces | place: Australia | collected 2012
AGTTGTACTTAAAATCATAACGTATGTTCTAAATAATTGAAAATTAAAAACTTATGCAGACTGCTTTTTTCTTGTGCAGTTTTTATTCAGGTTTTTCACGATTTCGGGCGTGAAGCCAGTCGCATAGAACTCTCCCGAGCCAAGGAGCAGCCAGTATGGGTTGATGTGGTAGTCACGGACTAGGAACTGAACCCAAGACGGACGAAAGCGACCGTAGTACTCGGTAGGCTTTTCACGCAGGGACATGATGTTCCAGCGGTTGATGCCATACCGGTCGGTTATTGTCTTCAGACCGCCTATGCAGCCATCAGCCTTCAGGCGGTCGATGGCAGAGAAGAAACGAACTACTATATCCACATCAGCGGACATCAGATTTTTATCTTCCATAATCTTTCTGTTTTTGATAGGCACGACTGAAAACGCTTTCCAGCCTTGCCCGGTGGTTATTCAATCTTTGCGACCAGTCTTGCAACTGAGCCAGCGTTGGACGAGAAGTCAGCAGCCCATCCACCTCGGAAGGGGTGAGCACTGGCAGGTATTTCTCGTAGGCGAGAAGAACGCTAAGATACTTCATTCAAACACGAATTGCCGAGGTTGTTTCTTTCTTTTAATTTCATCAAAGCCACCTTTGGCAACATCAGCTAGACTTTTGTAGGTATAGAATGATGAGGATGGAAGAAACCCTTTTTTGTTTTCGATGGTAACACCTTCTGCGGATGGGATAAAGAGAAAACCTTCTACCTTTCCAGTTGTTACCTCGTTTCCGTCAATCGTGTCGTCAAGCCTGTAAGTCCTACCCTTTTCTTCACCTTCAAGTGAGACAAGAAATTTGAGCGTTCTTTGCAGTTCGTTTCTTCCACGAAACCTAAGATAGAAAGATTCAATCATCTTGGCTGAATTAACATTGTTTATCTGCCAGTAATACACCGTGTCTTTTTGCGGCTCAAAAACGGTGTAGCTAATAACTGGAGAAACGTCATAACTCCTAGATAAAAGTGTTTGCGAACGCACACCCACGCACATGAGCGCAAGCACGAATAACATAATTATCTTTTTCATATTACTTTTCATTTAAATGATTAATATTTCTTTCGTAGAACTCATTCCAAGCCTTTTTCTTGATGAAGATGAAGAAGAGAAGCAGCCCTAGGGCGACCATCAGCAGGTGCATAGGAAGGCTCAAGACACCGAACCCGAAGGAACGCTGGAAGTCGATGCAGAACGAAATCAGCACTCTGTAGGTAGAGAACGCCCGATGCACCCAGCAGAACCCATAGGCTAGACTGACGATGATCCAGGCGATGAAGCCGAAGAGCGAGCAGTCGAATATCCACTCCGTGAGTTTTACCCGAATGCCGAACGAGAGCAGGGTGCAGTGCACCAGCATCACAAACGCACCCACTGGAGGGATGATGCCTATTATCAACCTGCTGGCTTTCCATAGCCAGCTTTTACCGAGAGCGGCAAGAAGAACCTTCTCCTTCCGCTCTATGAAATCCTCATCTTTCATCGTTACTTAGAATTTTAGTTGATATTGTACCTGGAGCGAGAACTAAAGTTCACGCAACCACTTCTGACCCGATTTAGTCTTAGACCAAATTACGAGACTGGTGCCGATAACCGCACCTATGAACATAAATAAAGTTGCTAGTTCCATAATCTAAACATTTGAATTATTATACTTCATTACATTATTAGCGAAATAAGCGAAGGCGAATGACGCTATGACACCGAAGGCAATAAAAAGGATATTATACAATCCTATCTCATCGCCAGTAATCAATGGTGAGAACCCACCAATGCCCGTTCCGCTTATAAACAGATTGGAGACACCGTACAGATACGTTGCAAGCAGCGTCCTGCGGTCGTGCTCTTTAATTAACTTACTAACCATACTTTTTCCTTTTGCAAAGTTACTAAATTATTTTTGCCCGACAATGGCAAGCAGTGTTTTTACTTGACTTTGCAAGAACTCATTCTGTTCTCGCAGCAGTTTATTCTCAGCAGCCAAGGCTGCATCACTACCTATTGACTGAGAAACGTTGGAACTATTAGAACCATTGACGTTCGACCCGATAACAGCCGCTTCCATCTCTGCAGGGAGGGGAGGGGCACACTTGTCGATGATTGCTTTTATTGCAGATATAAAGTCCGATTTCAGACTTTTAGCCTTTAACTTGCCATTCAGATTTTGTGGGCTTGTGCCCAGTTCTTCAGCAACAGAAGCAAGAGATAACCCTCTCTGCCTCAAATATGTTTTCATTTCTTCACCAGTCATAGTTAATTCTAAATAAATTAAAACTAAAGTAAACAATTTATAAATATAAACATAAATGTTTGTGAATATAAATATTTTATTGTATTTTTGCAACCGAATTACAGAACGAGTTTAAAAACTCTTTTGCAAAGATAAAGAAAATAATTTAAAATACAAATAAAATGGGAGAAAATTTTAATTATGATTTCAGAACCCCACTGCAGAAGCAGCAGGACGAACGAAAGAAGAACATCATAGCGATGTTTGCAGATTTCCGAGCAAAGGCACCTGCCGAGACCTCAGACAGCAGAATAATGCTCGCAGTATCACAGCGTGTTGGTTGCACCCAGCAGAACGTGCGTGTTATCCTCATCAAGGCTGGATTGATAACACCTAAGAAGAGACGTGCAGCCGTGCGCAAATAATCAAGTAGAATCATTTAAACATTCAGAGCGTATGAAGAAGTTTATCGAGATTATCACAAGTGACGAAGTATTATCCCTGGTAATTGCCACCATGTTAGTAACTTTAATCTTTTGGAGGGCTTAATTATGACGAACGAAGAACCAAAGGTAGCGGATGCAGGCAGATACACCATGACAGAGACCTGCAAGGTGCTTGGCATCCATCGCAACACCCTGCGCAGATGGTTGCAGGCTGGTAAGATTAAGGTCAAGTTCCGCAGAATCGACAACCGCAAGGTTTTCGAGGGCAGCGAGATTAAAAAAGTCTGGAGGATTGCCCTATGAGCAAGTTATCAATCAATATGCGCAGGATGATCGTGAAGTATACCGACATCTGCTGGCTTATCACTAACTGGAAGGCGAACCACAAGACCCGAAAGCGTTGCGAACTAAACAACAAGTGCTACATCGAGGCAGAGCGAAGAATCCAGTACAGAGAGTTTAAGGGCAACCTTTACGTGGCACTCGATAATATACCGCTCATACATCTGAACGGAATAGATAACGACATATTGAAGTCGTGCCGTGAGACCTTCCAAAGTTACATATTCAATCAGAGAGGAGGTAACGAATGAAAATGAAGAAGATAATAGAGGATTGCAGGAAGAAGATGTACGATGCCATCTGGCTTGAGTTAGACCGTAAACCACAGCAACCAGCGGTTGCAAGGGTAGATATTAAAACCAAGGCAGGCAATATCTGCGTATGGTGCGACAGAACCGGGAACATAGCGGTCGTGACGCACAAGAATAGCAACAACGACAGCGAGCGGCTGGAGGAAGCTATCGAGGGCTGCGTTAACTATCAGAACGTGCTGGACGACTGGCTGGAGGAGAACAGCCAATACGCAGACCAAGACCCGATGGACGCCTTCGAGGAAAGCAGGCTCGACAGCCTTATGGCTCAACTGGTTTGATTACGATGTTAAACAATTATTATATGGCTCCTTGCAGCGGCAGGGCAAAGGGCGCACGCAAAACTTATTTTCCAAAGGTTATCTAATTAGTTGTTTTTACCATGTTATGCGGAAACGACAGCGTGCGCCCTGCAACGGAAGGGCATCCACCAGCAGGAAATGGTGATGTAGCAATCAACTGGGGTTCGAATCCCCAGCCTTCCACTAGAGTTAATGAACAATAAGTCGAACAATAAAAAGAACGAATTATGGAAAATGAAATTATCAATGTGAGCGGTGGCGAAATGCTGGAAGCCATCAACCGTTCGGAGATTGACGGACAGATTGCCACAGCGCACAAGTTCCCGAGAGACATCATGCAATGCAAGCAGAACATGGTAGCACTGGCAGCGATGAACGATGATGTAGCATACAACTGCTTCTATCACCTCGAACGACAAGGCAAGGACGGAAAGACAACAGTAATCGAGGGTCCGAGTGTCCGATTTACAGAAATCATTTCTGCATGCTGGAAGAACCTGCGCATCGCTGGACGCATCATCGCAAACGATGGCAAGACCATCACAGCGCAGGGCGTCTGCCATGACCTCGAGAGTAACGTTGCCTACTCTACCGAAGTGAAGCGCAGCATTCTGACATCGAAAGGCTACACTTACTCGCAGGACATGCAGGTGGTAGTTGGCAATGCAGCCGTGGCGATCGCCCAGCGTAACGCAATCTGCAAGGTCGTGCCGCAGGTATTGATTGCAAGCGTTGTGAAGGAAGTGCAGGCGAAGGCTCTCGAGCACATCAAGCAGACTGGCGTACAGAGCCAGTGGAAGAGCTGTGTAGCCTGCTTCCAAGTATACCAGGTAACAGACCTTATGTTGCTTGACTACATCGGGAAGACATCAGCTGAGGAAGTCATGGCAGAGGATATTCAGAAGCTGGCTGGTGTGTACAACGCCATCAAGGAAGGTACGACCACAGTGGAGGAGACCTTCAAGAAGCCAAAGCAGCAGGAAGCCATCGCACAGCAGGCGCAGGCAGCAGCCGATGATGCCAAGAACAAGGCGCAGAAGGCAATGAACCGCAGCCAAGGCAAGACTGGCACAGCAGCGAAGAAGTAGTTTAGTTTATAATGTTATACGTTGCCCGAACCGCCACGGCACAACCTATGGGGTGGGCTCCCATCACAACCTACCAAGGGAAGCCGTGGCAACTTTTAAACATTCAGTAAAAATTATGGCAGAAAAAGAAAACAATCAGAAACACAAGAGCACCATCGACAAGTACTTCAGCAGAACCGCAGATGGGTACAAGGCATGGGCAGAGGAAGACGAGGAAGAAAGAAACTATCTGCAGGTTGCAGCAGAGATGACTGGAGACACAGACGAAAACGGAAACGAAGGATTCGATTTCCATATTGCCTACCACGGCTCGACCAATTTCCTCGCAAGCGGAATTGCACAGACAATGGAAAAGGACGGATTCATTCGCCATCTTATTATCGAAGCAGCAAGAAAATTCTTAATGAAAACATTCAGACAATGAAACAGATAATCAAATATAAAAGCAGAGAGGAGTGGTTGCAGAACCGCTCTAAGGGAATAGGTGCATCAGAGGCAGGCACGGTACTGGGTTTAAATCCATGGGAGACCCCATACCAGTTATGGAGACGCAAGAAGGGTATCGACCCACCAAAGGTTGAGAACTTTGCGATGGTTGCAGGACACCTGCTGGAGGATGCCGTGGCGCAGTTCTTCAAGCGAGAGAGCCACTGCCACATCATCAAGGCGAGCACGGACGACTACACCATCACGAACACCGATACTCCTTATCTGAGAGTATCTCCTGACCGCACCTTCTGGCGCAGTGGAGCAAAGCATAATGAAGCGGAAAAGTCTATCCTCGAGTGCAAGACCACGCAGATGCAGATAGATGCAGACGACCTTCCGAAGCATTGGTTCTGCCAGCTACAGATGAACCTCGGAGTGGGCGAATACAAGGATGGAGCACTTGCCTGGCTGGCAGCAGGCAGGGAGTTCGGCTACAGTGACATCGACTTCGACCCCGAGTTCTTCGGATGGATGAGGGATGAAATCACCAAGTTTTGGCTTGACTACATCGTGGGCAACCAAGAGCCGCCAGCCTACAGCGCACAAGACGTTCTCTTAAAGTCGCCACTGCACAAGGCAGGAAAGGAGATTGAAGCCACAGCAGAAATCGGGGACATGCTCATCGAGTTGAAGGAAATCAAGGAGAAGGGCAAGGCACTGGAGAACCGACAGAAGGAGATCGAGGACAACTTGAAGCTGTTCTTCGGGGACGCAGAGAGCATCGTGGACGGAAACGGCAAGACGCTGGCAACGTGGAAAGCACCGAAGGCAAGCGAGAAGTTCGATGCCAAGGCTTTTCAGACAGACCATCCCGAGGAATGCGCTGCCTACATCAAGCAGGTGCAGGGAGCAAGAAGGCTGCTCATCAAGTAAAGGCATGGCTTATGGCTAGCGTTCCTATATCAAAAACCGACCTACGGAATATAATTTCTCAACTGGAGAATTATATTTCCCTAGGTGGGAAAGTGACAGCACCGACCGACACAAGCCAGCGGAACAAAATCCGTATGGCTACAGTCTTAAAACGGAAGCTGGAAAAGAAATTATCATTATCAGAATAAAATTATGAACGATTCATTCATCTTATACACATCAGACTATCAACTAATCGAGGGGCTGACGGACGAGCAACTCGGGCAACTGACCCGGGCACTCTTCATATACGCAAGGGATGGCGAGGTTATCAATCTAGAACCAGTCGTACGTATGGCTTTCGTCTTTATCAAAGACAAGATTGATAGAAACCAGCAGAAGTATCAAAAGAAATGCGAACGTAATCGGGAGAACATTCGTAAACGATGGAATAAATCGAATACGAATAATACCAAAGAAAACGAACGTATACCAAACGATACGAGCGTATACGAACGTATACCAAACGATACGACACGATACCTATATGATAGTGATAGTGATAGTGATAGTGATAGTGATAGTGATAGTGATAGTGATAGTGATAGTGATAGTGATAGTGATAGTGATGCAAGTAAACTTGCAGATAATAATAAACCTTCTAAAGAAGGTATTCTGAGTGCATCGGTCAAGACCGAAGCACCCGGTGGCGGCAAGGTTTCGAAATCTCAAAAGATAGACTATGCTGCCGTCAAGGAATACTGGAACCGCAAGCATGATGAGACGAAGAGTGCGATGCCGCCTATTACGCTCATGACTGAGAACCGCAAGGTGATGGTCAAGGCAAGGGTTCGTCAATGCAAGGGAGACGTGAAAACTCTGTACCGGGTAATTGACATTGCGATGGCATCTGACTTCATGAACGGCAATAATAAGCATGGCTGGCTCGGAAAGTTTGATTGGATATTCGGTAATGAGCAGAATTTCGCAAAGGTGCTGGAAGGCAACTTCAACAACGAGCCAGCCACAAGCCAGCAGCCGCAATCGGCAACAGTCAAGGCGCAGGATCCAGCGGCAACGGCAAGACCGAGCATCGGGGAACTCTACGAGCAAGCCAAGCACCAGCAGCCAGCGAGCCAGCAGAGCCAAGACAGCAAGTTCCGGTGGGTAATCCAGCAGAACCTTGCAGACTTGAAGAAGAACCCGAACAACAAGCCTGCCAAGGATTCGCTGACAAGATACTACGAGAAGGGAGTTCTGCAGCGGCTTGGCATTGACTGGAAGCCCGAAAAATAACGGATGAGGGCAAAATCAGCCGCTCTGAGCCGTTTTCACGCTTCGGGCGGTAAATTATAAGGCAAACAGATTTTAAACACTTAAAACAAAAGAATTATGGGAAAAGAAGCAATTGTAATTAATGAACCTAGCGAATTAAGCAAGGAGTTCGAGGAAGGTACGCTTCTGAACGTAGAAGGCAAGGTTCTCAAAGTTAAGAATGATACTCGTAATGAAAGTGGCTGCAATGTTTGCGCCCTTGATAAAGAGGAACTGAACGGGTATTGTGCTTGCGCATTTTGTGCCGAGTGTCACTTTATAGAGATTACGCTATGAACGAGTTGTTTTTTCACGAATGCAGAGCCGCAGGGCTCGTATTCAAGACATCGAATGATTGGTTAAAGTGGCTGACCGATAACGGCTACGACATCAAGAAGCCAGTTGCGGAGCATGAAGGCTTCCAGTACAATATCAAGGATATTTGCATCAATCCGCACGTAATCGAGTATTTCGTAGAGGGTGCAGACAACTGGGGATGGAAGGTAATGACCGCCAACACCCAGTTCGGCTGGATATGGGGCTACAGCATTCAGAAGGGAAAGCATGGGTACGACAGCCCGGTAGCCTACCCGAGTAGATATGACACTCTCAGCATCTTCTACGGTAATGAGAAAGAAGCGGAGCACGATGCTTTGACCTGCATCATCAGAGACCTCGAGAAGAATGCTGGAACCAAGAACACCAACCTCCTTCTCTGGGCGGCTAAGAAGAAGCGGGCAGACATCATTCATCCGCAACAAGAACTTTTTAAATAGTTATCATAAACCGTATTAGCTATGTACAGAGTTGATATAAAACTGGTCCGTGAGTGTGGTCTTCATCATCTGTCAGTTGACAACAGAGACATCTGGCTGGCAGATGATGAGGTAAAGGCACTTGAATGTATCCTCAAAGATTACAATGCGGACACGAACAATTTTAAACGCAGATAAATGAAAAAGATAGAAATCATAACAGACGAACACCGACATCACGTATACGTTAACAACACCGATTTCTGGCTCAATACTCAGGAACTGTTGGAACTTTATTTTAAACTCGGACGAGTGAAGTTATAAACAATAAAAACATTCAGATTATGAAAGTGAGAATAGCAAACAATAAAAACATTCAGACAATGGAACAGAAAGATATTGATATTTATGAGATTTTGAAGGACGTAGAGTGTGGTACAGAGTTGTACACGCCAATGTGCGGAAAGGTAGAGTTACGCTACCTCCAAGACAACAAGGAAGCAGCTGAAGCAATTATTACCAACACCAATGATGGCTCAGAATACACCTTCAATAAAAACGGAAAATACGTGGAGGAAGGAGAAGTCCTGCTCTTCCCATCAAAGGAAATGAGAGACTGGAGCAAGTTCTTCAAGAAGGGAGACGTGCTGGAGTTTGCAGGCGACAAGGGAGTACAAGGAACCTGCACCTTCGAGAAATTCGAGGATGAGACGAAGACACGCTTTCTCGGAAGATTCGTCAAGGAGAAAGAATGCTTGTATTACAAGCGTGCTTCAAGTTTCCGAACAGCCTATTGGGTCAAGAGCGATGATCCAGCAGGCTATATCCGATTCGTTGAAGAGCGGCTCGGTGGAAAACTGAACCGGGAAACTCTGAAGATTGAAAAGCCGGAGAAACTTACGTTTGAAATCGGCAGACTATACGTTTTCAATGAGGACGATGAGGACGGAGAGTTAACTATCATCGGCAAGCTCATCGGCAAGAATGAAAGAGAAGATACGCTGACATTCGGCAACCAGTACGAAATCGAGAACGAGAAGTTCGTGACCGACCAAACCTTCGACCTGCGAATCAGCGTACACGATGAACTGCGAGAAGCAACAGAGAGCGAATATTGCACGTTCAAAGAGGCTTATACCCTCTGGGAGAAGAAGCGCAAGGAAAAGAAGAGCAAGGAGCAGCCAGCCTTCAAGGTCTTCGACAAGGTGCTGGTAAGGTGCGGAAAAGGATCCAAGTGGCTCCCAGCGTTCTTTACCCGAGACCGCGGAGAGAATTTTGCGTCTAGATACAACGTCTTGCCTTTACATAGCGGAAAGGCAGCAGACTTCACTCAATGCATCCCATACGAGGGTCACGAGAATTTTGCCTTCACTGACTACGACTTCGTAGACTTACCATTCTAGGACGTAATGGCGAGCGAACTGTGCAAGGCTTGCGATGTTGGGCGAAACTGCATAAATGGCATATACTGCCCGGCACGCAAGCAATATGTAGAACATCAGGTAATACTTGAATGCAATGAGCGATTTCGCAACAAGGGAGAAGAACAGAACGTACTACCAGGAGCACCGGGAACAGATCCTCAGAGCCACGAAGGAGTGGCGAAAGAGAAACCGGGAAAAGTACCGGGCGTATCAGAAAGAGTACTGGAGTAAGCACTACCGGAACTACGGTACAAAGAACCGGGTAGCCGACAGAGCGATGCGTGAGAGGAAGAAGCCGGACGTAGCAAAGGCTCTTTCTCTGTTCAAGAATCCGCAGCAGGCAGCGCATCTGGCATGGCTGCTCGAAAATAAAAAGAATAATCGGTCGTGAGTTCAATAATAGAGTTTTTAACCAGCGAGGACAGAAGGGGATGGCTCTCCTATCAAAACAAATAAACTTATAACATCTTGAAATTATGATAGGCGAGCCGGAAACGCATCTCCCGAAGTCTGACAACAAACAAAGAAAGCGAGGTGGTACATGAAGAAGTAAGAAAAAGAAATCGTTAGAAAATTATGCTTTTATTCATTCGGCTGGCGGTGGAAGAAGGAAGAACCCTGCAACATATTCATTTTGTTATTCATTTATTTTGCAAGCGCAGGCACAACTTCCGGAATCCCTGCCAGCTTTCTCTATCGCAACCCAAAAGAAGGGAAAGAAAGGGGTAGGGGAAAGATAGGGATAATAACGCATGTGTGCACGTATATGCGCACGTAAAGGGTGTTGGATAATAAACTACACCAGCAAAACAAAATAAACGCTTATACGCGAAATTTGAACAAAATAAGTACTTTAAAGAAAAAATGAAATGGAAAAAGGAACAGTTATAATCGGCATCGACCCCGACAATCAGGAAAGCGGAGTTGGAGCAGTCTTTGACGACAAGAAGTTTCTCGCTTATAAAATGAACTTCCCAGCTTTGATAGATTACCTTAAGGCAATGAACGAGAGTTGCAAGAAGATTAAGGTCGTTATTGAAGGCGGCTGGCTCAACAAAAGCAACTGGCATGTGCTTAATCGTTTCATGACAGCAGTCAAGGCAGCAGCAATCGGACGCTCTACCGGAATGAACCATCAGACCGGAATCTTGATTGTCGAGTGCTGCAAACACTACAATATCCCCTGCGAAATCATCAAGCCACTGAAGAAGTGCTGGAAGGGTAAAGACGGAAAAATCACGCAAGACGAAATTGCTTATTTTGTAAGCGCAGGAGAGAAAATGCCGAGAATGAACCAAGACCAGAGAGACGCACTTCTCCTCGCATGGGTGTGCGCAGGATACCCGGTCAGAGTTAAACCGCAGAAGCCACAGACAACCCTGCAGAAAACCATCAGAGCCTTTGATGGATAAAATAAAAGCGAAGTGTTGGAAAAAGTTAAAAGTATGCAAAGAACAAACAACTAAAGCAAAAAAGTTGTATCTTTGTACCAGTGTTTAGGAGATAAGCACGAATTTCGAACTTAAAACAAGAAGAAAATGAAAACAGAAGAAATCGCACTATCGAGGGTCAGCGAGAATGAGGCGAACCCTAGAACCATAACTGAGGCGAATTTCCAAAAGCTGGTAAAGAGCATCCTCGTCTTTCCTAAGATGCTCCAGCTTCGCCCGATAGTCGTAGACGAAACCTACAAGGCACTGGGTGGCAATATGAGAACGAGGGCACTCTGCCACATCGTGAGCATGACACCCGAAGCCATCATGGACGTTCTCGACACAGACCAGCGGCTGACCGATGCAGAGAAGCTGGCAATCGCCAACTACTGGAGCCAGTGGAAGGAGCAGCCAACTGCAACCATCGTCAAGGCATCAGACCTCACGGAATCGCAGAAGAAAGAATTCATCATCAAGGACAATGCTGGCTTCGGAGACTGGGACACCGATGCTCTGGCGAACCAGTGGAATACCGACCTCTTGAAGGACTGGGGTATTCAAGACTGGCAGCTGCAAGGGTGGATGAGTCCTGATTCATTGAAAAATGGAGAGCAGGCAGACGAGGATCAGAAGGAGGCAAAGGATGATGAGTTCGATGAGGATGCAGAGAAAATCCCACAGCGTTGCAAGGAATGCGAACTTTGGCAACTCGGAAAGCATCGCCTTATGTGTGGTGACTCCACGGATGCAGAGCAGGTCAAGTTCCTTATGGGGGAGCAAGTGGTTAATCTGTATCTTACAGACCCTCCATACAATGTTGGCTATGGTTACGAAGGTTTTGCTATGATGAGCAAGAGAAAGCATAGAACGGATGGGCTGACGGTCAAGAACGACAAAATGGACAATGACAAGTTCCGGGATTTCCTGTCGGCTGCATTTTTGGCAGCAGAAGAAACTATGGAGAAGGGTGCTGCTTTCTATATTTTCCACAGCGACAATTATTCGATGTGGTTCAGAGAGGCTCTAATGAGCACGAAAGATTTGGAGCTACGTGAGACATTGATATGGAACAAGGATTCGCTTTGTCTAGGGCGGCAGGACTACCAGTGGAAGCATGAGCCGTGTCTTTATGGGTGGAAAAATGGAGGTGCGCACAATTGGTTCAACGACAGAGCGCAGACAACGGTTATTGATATGGCTCGACCTAAAGTATCAAGGGAACACCCTACGATGAAGCCAGTGCCGCTTTTTGCTTATTTGATGGGCAATAGCACAAAGGAAGATTGGAATGTATATGACGGGTTCGGTGGTAGTGGTACAACGCTTATCGCAGCCGAGCAGTTAAACCGCAATGCGTTCTTGATGGAGCTCGACCCACATTATTGCGATGTTATCATTGCACGCTGGGAAAAGCTGACTGGCGAGAAAGCGGTCAAGATAGACGAGTTTAAGAAGCATGGCGAATAGTTGCGATGTGTCGGCTTTTCTCTTCAAGGTTGATAAACTACACCAGTTTGCGGAAAGAGCGGCACACACGCAAAATTCGCACAAAATAACTCCAAGGGAGCGGAAACGAAAAAAGGCAGGAGATTAACCCCTGCCCATCGCTTTGAGAATACACTGGTTGATGAAGCCGCTGCGGTCTTTCTTATCGACCCCTGCCAAGATGTTAGCCACGTCCTCGGTAGCACCGAAATAGAATGTTGCAGCGTATTTCTTCGTTCGCCCTGCACCCTTGCGAGCACCTCCCCAAGATTTGGAGGTAGTTTCATTCGTAGTACTCATAATGTTAAAAATTTGGTTATATGAAAATTAATTCGTAAATTTGCAAACGAAATCCCAAAGTGGGGTGGTGGTTCGAGCACCACCCCTTGGAACTTAGAATAATCTAATCGTAAATGATAAGATTTCTATTTTCCAAATCTTTAATGAAATTTTCAGTACGTTCATAAGACTTTGGGATTTCATTTTACTTTTCCCTCATCCTCGGAGGGTTTCAGTAAGTAAGGACACTTCCCTTATTACGTTTGCAAAGATACGAAATTTATTTGAAATATGCAAGTTTTTCAAGTAGAATTTTTATAAAAAATCAAATAAATTTCAAGAAATCAAAATATGCCACAAGGTAACAACAACAAACATCGAGCGCAGAAAATCGACATCGAGAACCGCCTGCAGATTATCGCACCCCTATACCGCAGAGGGTGGACGGAGCGAGAAATCACGGCAGAGGTTCGCAAGCGTCTCGACAGACCGAAATACAATCAAGCGCACTGCGACATTCAGCGGTTATTGAAGGAGTGGAGGGAAGAGAGACTGACCGACACAGACGAGAAAATAACGAGCGAGGTGGCAAGGTTGAAGCTGGTAATACGTGAAGCCTGGGAAGCGTGGGAGAAATCCAAGGAGGACTACCACGAAAAGACAGCGACCCAGCAGGGACTGCCAATCGTAGATGAGCGAGGAAAGCAGATTTCAATCGAGACCGTCAAGGCGATAATGTACGATGCCGAGAAGCGAGGATTCGGAGAACCACGCTACCTCGACATCATCATCAAGGCAGAGACGCAAATCTGCAAGCTGCTCGGACTGGATAAGGTCGTGCTCGACCTGAACGCAGGCTTCCAAGGCGGCATCGAGGTACGCTACATCAACTCTGGACACCAGTGTGCATCCAGCGAGCAGGAAGTAATCGAGCGTGAAGGATTGGACAAGGAATAATTTAACCATAATTTTTGTTTTAAGTTTTTATTGTTTGAAAGAATGGCTCTATTTGACGTTATTGGTGAACTGTATGATCCGAATGCGGACGTGAAGCCAAGGTTTCTCGTAAACCAAGGAGGCACGTCCTCGGGGAAGACATACACCATCATGCAGCGTCTTATAGTGCTTTCTTTTGAGCACCCAAGGGTGATTATCACGGTGTGCGGTCAAGACCTCCCGAACCTGAAGGTGGGAGCCATGCGAGACCTCGACACCATCCTGCACTCAAGGGCAGAGTTGCTGGACTGGTTCAAGAACAACAAGAGCGACAGCAGCTATCGAGGAAAGAACGGTTCAATCATCGAGTTCAAGAGTTACCAAGATGCGCAGGATGCGAAGAACGGTAAGCGAGACTATCTGTTCGTGAACGAGGCGAACGGTGTGCCCTACGAAGTGTTCTGGCAGCTTGCCATCCGAACCCGAAAGCAGGTGTTCATCGACTACAATCCGAGCGCAAGGTTTTGGGTACACAACAACATCATCGGAAGGGATGACTGCCGACTGATCCTGAGCGACCACCGAAACAACCGATTCCTGACTGAGCAGGAGCACAAGAAAATTGAAGAGATTGACGACCCCGAACTGTGGCGAGTGTATGCGCGTGGACTGACCGGAAAGATAACCGGGCTTATCTTCACTAACTGGGGCATCGTTGACAAGCTGCCACCGCGTGAGGAGTGGAAGATGGAATGCAGGGGTATGGACTTCGGATTCACCAACGACCCAACTGCGCTGGAGCACGTTATTCTCGCACACGGAGAGTTATGGGTGGACGAAGAAATATACCAGCCTGGAATGACGAACGATGACATCGCAGACCGATGCAAGGAACAAGGACGGACGAAACGAGACCTTATCATTGCGGATTCGGCAGAGCCTAAGAGCATTCAGGAGATACACAACCGAGGGCTGTGGGTAATCGGCAGCACCAAGGGAGCGGACAGCATCAACAACGGCATCGACATCTTGAAGCGTTTCCGCATCAACATAACCAGACGCAGCCACGGCATAATCGGGAACATGCAGCAATACAAGTGGAAGAAGTCAAGGGATGGAGAGACAACGAACCAGCCTATAGACGCATTTAACCACGGCATAGACGCAATACGATACGTAGCCTTAAAGAAGTTATCCGTAGCGAGCCATGGAACGGCTAGGGCGCACGTATTGAGGCAAAGATAACGAAAAAATATAAAGCGTATGGATAATAACACTACATTCAAGTACTGGCTGGCAGTTGCTAGACACACCAGCTACAAAATCGGCAAGCAGCCACGACCTGCATTTGTCGGAGGGAAACAAGTGCCCGACAATCTCAACCAGCTATCCATCGGACAGCTGATAGACCTTTCCCAGCTATCAGACAGCGAAGAAAGTCTGTATCAGATAGTGACAACCGTCCTCGGTCTGAGCCACAAGGAAGTGGAGCAGGCTAGGGCGGTTGATGTCGTTATGCTCATAGGCTGGGTAACAGCAGAGGTCGAGCGCATCAACAAGCTCTTCGAGAGCACAGACACAGCGAAGCCAACAAGACTGGAGAAGGAGGCAGGCATCGATACCCTGCGGTTCGGACTGTTCGGCATGCTGGACTGGTATGCGGTAAGGATGGGCATCAGCGACCACGACCAAGTATTAAAAACGCCATGGCTTCGCATCTACAAGTGCATGGAAATGGACAACAAGAGAAGCGTGTACGAGCGAAACCTGCAGAAGTTGCAGGCAGAGGAAATGAAACGTAAATCTAGATAATTATGGCAACAATAAGGGAAACATTAAAGCAGTTGGCAGCAGACACGCTACCAGACTACACCTACCTATTTGAGGACTGGGACACAGCGGACACCAAGCTGGAGAAACTGAACTATCCTGCAATCGTCTGTATCATCCCAGCCAGCGGCACGACAGAGATACGCAACGGCAGGGTATACGACACCGTGAACGTTGCCTTGGCTTATCTCGACACCGTACCGAGGGGAGCGGAGGGCGAAGACAACGGAGAGTGCATCGACCGAATGAAGGTGGCAGGGGCGAGGATGATACGAGCCATCAACCAGTCGCACCAGTTCGAACCATTGGAAGGGCAGCAGTACTACGAGACCATCATCGAGCGTTTGAGCACGATCGTGTCGGGCGTAATGTACTCCCTGCAACTGACACAGAGCATAGGAGGGTGTGCGGTATGAGCAAGGGAGGAATACAATTCGACCCCAAGGCGGCATCGCTCATCATGCGTGAGGAAGTGGAGAGAGCACGGCAACTTATCATCAACCACATACGTATCAACGGGCAGAACGCATCGGGGCGCACCATAGCGAGCCTAAAGGTGGAGCAGCCCAGCGAAGACGAAACCATCCTCTGGGGACACAAGCCATTCGGAGTGCTTGAGACCGGACGAAGGGCAGGAAAGATACCATACGGTTTCCGTGGCATCATCCGGCAGTGGATGAAGGACAAGGGACTGCACGGCAGACCTATCCCCTACAAAACCAAGCGGAAGCACAAGTATACACCACAAGAGCGTGGCGACATGAGCATGGCAGAAGCCATCGCCCACACCATCGCCAACAAGGGTTCTAAACTGCACCGGACGGGCGGCAGGGCTGACGTATACAGCAACGTTGTGCCCGACACGATGAAACGGCTCGGGCAGAGGCTTATTTTCTTAATCCACCAGTCGGTTGGAAGTATCAAACTAAACAATGAGACTATATGAGACAGACAACGAACAACGGATATTCTTTTTTCTATCCAGATGAAGTGTGCTTCGCCTTCTTGCCTTGCATCATAAGAGCGAGTGGAAGCAACCTATCGTGGATTGAGGTAATAATAAGATGGGGTAACTCAGAACGAGCCTACAATGTGGAGGCGTTCAACGGAAAGTGCATTACAGACTCCAGGGCATACGTACAAGCCTTTTTCGATGGACGCATCAATGCAGGCGTGGACTGGACGTTGAACTATGACGCCAGCATCTTATCCCGGCACATAAGTGTTGAGGTTAACGCATACGATGACAGAGACGGACAGCTTGCGAGCATCGAATTCAATACGAACGTGGTATGGGGTGCGCCAAGGTTCGGGGAGACATGGAACGGCTACAAACGCCTTACGTGGTTCACCAACTATCCGTTCTCTTTTGGTATGTATTTAAGTAAGGCGAACACCAAACTGCTAATCGGTTACGAGGGAGCACCCAACAAACTGCTGGAGATTCCGACCACAGACATGATAGACTTCAATGCAATCATCTTACCGCGCGGTGCCAGGTACTGGAACATCTACGACTACGATGGAGAGATTCAGCAGGGAACGTTCACGGACGTTTTCGACCTTACCTTTGCGATGGCGAGCGGTGGCAAGCAGTCACTATTGCTGCGCATCGACAGAGACGATACTGAGAGCGGCATCTATCTGCGTTGGATTGACCGACACGGATTCATCCGCTATTGGCTCTTTGCGTCTGGGGAGGAAACGAGAGAGATTGCCAGCGACCTTAGTTTCATACGCAACAATCTGTGCGGATACAGCGACATATACGGCTACGTTGGCGACAGCGGAAGAAGGCAGGGATACGAGCGCACGGATTCAATCAAACTTTGTGCTCCGTTGGTTGACAGTGATACGTTCGATATGCTGCAAGACCTAGCCAGCAGCCCAGTCGTTGACATGTACCTAGGGGGAGACTGGACGCAAGAGGAAGACCAGTGGACGGGCGTAACAATCAAGGCAGGAAGCTACACGAAGAGCACAGCTTGCTTGCAGGATTTCGTGTGCGAAATGGTAATCAATAACATTAACGTTCAGAGATTATGACAGACCAGCAACTTTATATAGACGGTGTTTTGATGGATTTGCCGGAGAGCACCGATGTGGTGCTCGACATTAAGAGCAACCTTTTTCGTGACGTCACGAAAATGACATCGAACTACACGTACACCATCCAGTTGCCACGGACGGTGCACAACCTTTCAGTTTTGCAGCAAGCGGACAGACCGAAGAGCGGCAGCAGATACCCTTTTATTTTCCACCAGTGCAGTTATTTCCGTGGAGGTGTGCAAATTATCAAAGACGGACGATTGAACGTGCTGAGCATCGAGGAAAGCATCGAGGTATCAATCTACTGGGGTATTATGCCAGCGTTCACGAAGCTACTGGAGAGCGGAATGAAACTGAACGAACTGGGAGTGACGGACAGAGTGCTTTTTGAGAAGTATAACACACCGAACACAAGGGAGGAAGCCGTGAGCAAGGGAATATTCTTTGCTTATTACAACCCATACCGAATTGAAAGCAAAGATAACTTTGGTATTAATCTGGTGCAGAAAAACAAGTACACCACGACACAATACTCGCCTAGCCGTGGACGCATCAGAACTGGCACAGAGGTAGGAAAATACATCAGCGGAAAGATAGAGAACGCATCGGACACGATTTGTGCTCTCATTCCCTTCCTGCCATCGACAACGGCAAAAGTGCAGGCACAAGGAAAGGGTGATTACAGAAGTTATGCGGTGCTGGATAAGTATATGCGGGTTCTATCCGTGAGCGGAGAAGACGAGACCCTGGACGTATACACCATCAGAGGAGAGGCTAGAGCTGCATACCTCGTAGTGAATGCGCCTGCCGAATATTACAGCACTCTGTCGCTATCAGTTACCGGGCTGACACCTATGCACGAAATGATAGATGGTGATAATAATGAGGATTTCGTAGGAGATGATGTGGCGGTGGATGAATATAAAACGTCCCCAAAATTCTTGCAGCCATGTGTGACCGTAAACTGGCTATTGTCAAGGATAGCGAGGAAGTCGGGCGTATCTTTCGTTTGGCAGGATGATGAAGCAAAGAAGATGTTGAACAACCTTGTTGTGCCTATCATCAACAACAAGGCAGACGACAAGACTATCATCGGTGATCTGACCGCAGACGTTAAGAGCCGTGACGGACTGGGTGCGCTTTCCTTTTCCGTCAACAACTCATTGACATCAGTCACACCAAGCACTGGCAGCGATGTACAGAAACTGACGATAACGAAGGATTGCGAACTGACCTTTGATGTGCAAGTGCAATACTACGTCAGACATCAGTTTGAAGACGCAGCGGAGATTCAGTTGCCTATGGGCGTGAAAATGACCGTGACAACACCAAGCACTACTGGAGGTGAGGCATCCACGCAGGAATACGAGTTCGGAGATTTGAAATACGAGGATGGGCAGGTTAAGTACCCGGTCGTACTACGTAGCTATGCTATCGATGGCTATCTTTATTTACTTTCGGCAGGAACGAACACAATATCGCTAAAGAAGGACGATGTACTAACGTTTGAGACTATCATGCACGGAGTGAACACAGTTAACCTGCCTTCCGTTTATGGCGGCAAAATCACGGCAAGCGTCAAGAGTGGGGACAGCGTTCCGATTGGTGGAAGTTTCCCTATCGGCATAAACCTGCCTGAAATCGAGGTAACAAACTTCATTAAGTTTCTGGCTTTGATAACTGGCTCGTTCCCTAGGCAACTGACCAACAGCACGCAAGTGCAGTTTATCATGTTTACCAGAGTTTGGGCAAACAAGGCGAACGCCTACGACTGGAGCGGAAAACTCATTCCGTATGACCGCCAAGGTGCACCACGAAAAAGCGAGTATTCCGTTTCAGGCTTCATGCAACACAACCGCTACAAGTGGAAGGAAGACGAAGAGACAACCGGGGACTATGATGCAGACCTCGCAATCAGCAACCAGACTTTGGACTATGAGCAGGACACGTGGACGCTACCTTTTGCAGCCAGCGATGACAACCGCATACCGATAAGAACACTGGATTCTTTCGGCATGAAGAATGGTGGAGAGTATAAGGGATGCAAGGAGCGAATAATGACGCTTAGGGATGATAAGGAGCAAGCGGCACTGCGATTCGGTATTGACCTTCAGAACATATTCGATACGAAGTACAAGCAGCTTGCAGCAAGCATCGCCAGGGCGCACGTAATCACAGAGCGGCTCAATCTTTCGGACTTGGATATTCTGGACTTTGATGAAACGAAGCCAGTGTACCTTGCACAGTATGGCGCATATTTCGCAGTTCTCGAAATCAAGACAACAAACAGCGGATATTGCGAGGTTACAATGATAGAGTTGAACAACTAAAAAGAACGAACTATGGTAAGTGAAGACAAACAGCAGATTCTTGACATCAAGGTCAAGTACGAGGATGCAATCTATGGCATCATCAGATACAAGGAAAAGATAGACCAGCTGAAGGCAAGTATTAAGGACTTGCAGCAGCAGGAAAAAGACAAGACCATCACGACCAACGAAATGAAGGTGCAGACGGAAGCCATCAACGCAACCATCAAGGAGTACCAGTACAACGTGCGTGCCCTGCAGAAGGAGATACAGAACAACGTCAGAGAGGAACAGCAGCAGGAGGGCAGTTTGAAGCAGCTGCGTGCCCAGCTTTCCAATGCCACCAAGGCTTATGATGAGATGAGCCGTGTCGAGCGTGATAGTTCCAAGGGTCAGGAGATGCAGGAGCATATCCAAGACTTGATAGAGGAGCTGAAAGAGGCTGAGGAGGCTACTGGAAGATTTCAGCGCAGTGTCGGCAGCTATTACGATTCAATGATGAAGGCGGCTGACGACCTGCAGAATACCGAGTTTTTCGGTTTTGATGTTGTTGATGATACTGGAATCGGAAAGGTTATGGAAATGGGAAAGTCTGTGGAAGACCTAAGGGTAAAGTTTGGCGCGTTGAAAAATACGGCTCTTTCCTTATTGACCAACCCTTATTTCCTCGCCATGGCAGGTGTGGCTGGTGTCGGAATGGCTTTCAAATGGTTCTATGACTACAACAAGGGCATAGAGGAAGCCACACGCAAGACCATGCAGTTCACTGGGCTTTTCGGTGACGAAATGAAATCAGTGAGAAATCAAGCCTTGGCAATCAGCGAGACGTTTTCCGTTGATTTTGGCGAAACCTTGCAATCCGCAAATGTAATGAGCAAGCAGTTTGGCATCAGTGTATCAGAATCGCTAAAGCTCTTGCAAGATGGCTTTGTGGCTGGTGCGAATGCTAGTGATGAATTCCTAGAGAACGTGAAGGAATACCCAACGTACCTAAAGGAAGCTGGATTGAATGCTGAGCAATTCGTGGCTATATCAACCAACGCCACCAAGCAGGGAATATTCTCTGATAAGGGTCTTGACACCATCAAGGAGGGTAATCTTAGACTTCGAGAGATGACCACCGCAACAGCAGCCGCATTGGATGGCATAGGTATATCAAGCGAGAAAGTTCAGAAAGAACTGCAAAACGGTAGCAAGACCACATTTGACATCATGCAGGAGGTCGGAAACAAGCTAGAGGAGTACCCTGCTTCTTCAGCCAAGGTAGGAAAAGCCATCGCAGATATATTTGGAGGTCCTGGCGAGGATGCAGGTCTAAAGTACATCGAGACCCTCGGAGACATTGAGATGAACATGGATAAGGTCAAGGAACAATCCAGTGATGTTGCCAAGGCTCAGGAAAAGCAGGTGGAAGCCAACAAGCGTTTGAAGGATACCGCAAGTGCACTCTTTGACGTTACTGGTGGCGGCTTCGAAATGATGAAGGCTCAGGCGGCAACATTCGTGAGCAACCATCTAACGAAACTATTGAGGGCAATCATCAACCTTTATAACCAAAGCGTGGCATTTAGGGGATTGATTCAGTTGTTAGGCTTTTCGTTTAAGTCTGTCGGGCAGGTTGCCTTGTTTGCCTTCAACATCATCATAGATGCCATTAAGCTTGTTGCAAGACCAGTGAGGGGACTGTTGCAGATGTTTGAGGGCTTTTTCTCCTTTGACGTGAATAAGATGCGAGACGGCTTTAACTCCATCTTTTCGGGTCTTGGCAATACTGTGAAGGAGGCTTGGGGAGACTTGAAGAAATTCGGCAGCGGAATGGCTGATGCTATCGTGGGTGGCATGAAGAATACTTTTAACCATGCTAACATCAAGATACCAGTCAGCGCAGATGCACCATCCATGGCGACCGCCACAACCGACAATACAAAGCTCAAGGACGGCACTAATATCGCCAGCACTACCCCTAAGACCAAGAAGGAGAAGGCAGCAGCCGACAAGGCGGCAAAGGCAGAAGCAGAGCGAAGGAAGAAGAAGGAAAAGGAATTGCAGGAAGCGATTGCGCTTATCCAGTATAAGTACAACGAGCAAGTCATGGACGCAAAGAAGCGATACCTCGCAGGCATGTACGACAACGAGCGAGACTATAGCAACGAACTTGAACAACTTGAAAAGGACATGGTTGCAAGGAGCATTGACGCATACGTAGCGGCAGGGCAAATCGGAGCGGAAAAGGCGCAGGAAATGCAGGCAAAACTGCTCGACATCATGATAAAGGCGAAAGCGGACTTGAAGAATCAAGCAAAGGAGATTGTGGACGAACTCAACAAGGAGTTCGAGGACGCGGAAAAGGCACGCAAGGATGCGGACATCATGAACGGTGGCACTGGAGAGGAAGACGATACAGCCAAGCTGGAGAGATACAAGGCTTTCCTAGAGCAGAAGCTGGCAATGACCCAAGAGAATGTTGAAGCACAGAAGCAGCTACAGCAGGAACTACACGATACGACTTTGCAGTTGCAAGCTGACGAAAACAAGAACAAGCAACAGAAACTTCAAGAACAGAACCAAATGATAGCCGATTATATCGGGGCAATTGGTGATGGTCTATCTTCGTTTTTCGAGAGCCAGGATCTTACTTTCCATAATTTCCTCAAAACCATGCTGACAACCTATCTAGATGCGATAGAGAAGCAGATAACTGCGACTTATGCAGCTATTCTTGCAGATAGTATTCTTCATGGAGGATGGGCAGGAGTTGCAAGTGCAGCAGCCAAACTTGCTTTAATCAAGGCAGCGTTTGCAGCAGCCAAGGCAGCAATAAAAGGCTTCTCCGCTGGTGGCTACGTCCAAGGCTCGGGCACTGGAACCAGCGACAGCATCCCGGCAAGGCTCTCAAATGGCGAGAGCGTAATGACAGCCAAGGCGACTTCAATGTTCAGTCCGATATTATCCGCATTCAACCAGCTAGGAGGTGGCGTTCCTATCGTAGTAAACAACGGAGGCAGCAACATCGGCATGGATATGCTGGCGGCAGCTGTAGCTAGAGGGTATCAGATGGCTCCACAGCCAGTAGTGAGCGTGGAAGAGATAAACCGCACCCAGCGTAGAGTGCAGACGATAGAGAATATTGGCAGGATTTAAAGGATAGTTATTTCTTCAAGATTTGCGTTCTGAGCGGTTTTCGCTTGAAGGTGGTAAAGTTACACACCAAAGGCAATAAAAACCGCTTAGAACGCAAAATTTCGGCTTGTTTAGAAAAATTAACTGCTTACGAGATAAACATATTGAAAAATGTCGTATCTTTGCAGCGTTTTAAAACTTAAAAATCACGATTCAATGGCAAAACTCAGAATATACAACGATATCGACAGCCAAGATAACAAGTTTTGGTATCAATGGTGGGGTGGCGATTGTGTCTGCTTTCAGGATATAGATGCTTTTGCAGCAAGCATACCGAAAGACGATGATACAATTGATATGCGCATCTTCTGCAATGGCGGCTCTGTAGTCGAAGGTTGGGCGATATACGACAGACTGCGACAGAGCGGAAAGAAGATTTCCTGCACCGTTGAGGGCAAGGCAGCATCCATGGCAACAATCATCATGCTCGCAGCACCAAAGGAGAACCGCAAGGCATACGAGAACGCAGCCTTCCTCCTGCACAATCCGTGGGTTCCTGGCTGGGGGTTGGGCGACCAGCTGAACGCAAAGGACTTGAAGAACCTGGGCGAGGAAATGCAGATGTGGCAGGATAAGATGGTGGACGCATACGTAGAGCGGTGCGAGTGCGACCGGGAAGAGATTCAAGCTTTGATGGATAAGGACATCTTCATCAACACCAGCGAGGCTTTGCGCCTAGGTCTTATCAGCAGCACCATTGTACCACTCAGCGCAAGCGCATCAACACGCAATATTGAAAATTTTATTAATTCAAAACAACAAAATCCAAAAGCAATGGAGAAGAAAACAGAAGTAAAGGCTTCTCTCCTCGACAAGATTCTCGCTAAGTTGGGCGTGAAGACACTGGAGGAAGCAGAGTGGGCGGTGGCAGAGCCACAAGCCAAGGCAGAGCCAAAGGCGATGGAACTCAACACAGCAGACGGACAGACACTGACCGTAGAGCGTGAAGAGGGAGATCCACAAGTTGGCGACAAGGCAAGTCCGGACGGAACGTTTGAAATGCCCGATGGCAAGACAATCGTTGTCGAGGACGGTGTAATTACCGACATTCAGACCGCAGACAACACCGACAATGAGGGCGGTGAAGGCGGTGAGGGCGGTGAAGGCGGTGAGGGCGGTGAAGGCGGTGAGG
>OBII01000261.1_pt1 | contig 23145 bp, 27 predicted proteins | sample 2433771 | NCBI WGS metagenome assembly OBII01 (sample SAMEA2452127, study PRJEB22498) | human gut metagenome | biome: human feces; feature: human gut; material: feces | place: Australia | collected 2012
CAGAATAATGTAGGAATATATAAGCTTCCGTCTTTTACAAAGGCTGGAGAAGTACAATCCCATGCAGTATAACCACGTGCTTCGAAAGTAGCACGAATACCACCAGATGGGAAAGAAGAGGCATCAGGTTCACCTTTTCTTAATGTCTTACCACTAAATTCAAGAACTGCTCCACCATTTCCATCTGGTTCTAAGAAAGCATCATGCTTTTCTGCAGTTAAACCAGTCATTGGCATAAACCAGTGAGTGAAATGTGTAGCACCATTTTCAACAGCCCAAATCTTCATTGCATTTGCGATTACTGTTGCAACTTCTTTTGAAAGAGGTTCTCCCTTATCTAGAGCTTCATGGAAAGCTTTATAAGTAGATTTAGGAATGCGTTCCTTCATAGTTTCGTCGTTAAATGTATAACGACCGTATTCATCTAAAAGTTTGTTCATTTCCATACGATTACATCTCCTTTTTATGGGTATGATTGTAGCAATAAAAAATATTTGCGTCAATACTTTTTTATCACTGTGCAATAATTTTTATCATTCACTCCTTATTGCACCCACATAGTATCACAAAATGTAGGCTTTTAACTACTCTAATTCAATAATTTTCACTTTTTAAAAAATATTAGCCAACTTGTTATTTAATACCGAAAAGATTATAATTGTAGCGAGGTGAAAAACATGTTTGGAAAACAGAAAACATTGATCATAGATCACAACAGTGAACGTAATAATCGCATTAAGAATTATCTCGACCAGGATCATTTCATTTGTTATCAAGCAAAGACATTGGATGAATTTAATTCTCTTTATACAAACAATAATTATGATTGTATTATTCTAGAAGATGTATTTCCTGGTATTAATACTAATAAGTTCCTAGTAAAAAATAGACGTAACTCACAAGCTATAACTATAGTTGTAAGTGATATGTTAAATGAAGCTTACTTAGAAGATTTATTAGATGCCGGTGCTGATGATTACATTGTAGTACCCTTCTCATTAACTTCTTTATTAAGAAAAATTCAAGATGTCTATAAGATGGGTGTTTTAAGACCTAGAAAGATCTACCGTTTTAAAGATATTATATTAGATGATACTGCTAAGACCGTTTCATTAAATGATCATTCAGTCACTCTAACTAAAAATGAATTTAAACTATTAAAAATGTTGATGTCTCATCCCTATCAACCTTATACTTCAACCAAGATTTTTGAAGGTATCTGGGGTGATAGTGTTTATGCAAACGATCAATCAGTCATGAACCTAGTAAGTTCACTTATAATAAAATTAAATAGAACAGGCTCTCATGAAGAGTATATCAGACGCTTTGGCGCTAACTCTTATAAGATGGCTATATAGAAAAAAAGAATGCATCACGCATTCTTTTTTTCTTTTAGCTTCTCTTATTGATTTTTCTACGTCTTCTGTTTTCGCGTCTTTCTTTCTTTTCAATCTTACGATGCTGGTCAGTATAATCCGCTACTGTACAGTGGATACGTTTATTAGATTCGCAAATTGCATCTACAAATTCATATCTATCTTTTGGGAATGTACTATATCTCTTCTTTAAATCTGTGTAAAGTTCAATAGCATGAGGTCTAGTGACTAAGTCAGCCATTCTTGATACTGGATCACAAATGACTTCACATGACATTAAGTCTACTTCTTTTTGAGGTAATAATCTTCTTTTAAAGATTAAAGTTTTGCCATCGACAATATATTTATAAGGACGACACCCTAAAAAATAAAAATACAATACAGCTAAGAAAATTGAAACAATAATAAATGACTGCTGATCCAATGATTTTAATACAAACATGACGATATCATAAACCCAAACAAGAGTTAAAGCACCTAGCCAGATACCTACAGCTAGATTTGGTTTTACCTTGAATTCTTTCATAAAAAAAAGGCCTCACTTTCTTTTATATTATACAATATTTAGTCCTTTATTACAATAAAAAAGAAGAGAGGCAAGGCTCTCTTCCCATTGTCGAAATATTATAATTATAAACTTTAAATAAATTATTCAGCAGCCTGTTTAGCCTGATACTTTTCGTAAGCAATTAGGAATGGGATGTAGATTAATGTTGATGCTGCAAGTACGATCAACTGAGAAATTGCACCCATTGGTCTACCACCTGTAGCTAAGAAGCCAAGGATAACTGGTGGCATTGTCCAAGGTACTTCAAGTACGATCTTAGGACAGAATCCACTAGAAACTAAGATATAACCAATTACGATAGTAGCAACTGGAGCTAAGATAAATGGAATGTCTAGAATTGGGTTCAATACTAGAGGGATACCAAATGTCATAGTTTCGTTGATGTTGAATAAACCTGGAACGATTGAGATACCAGCGATTGTTCTGTTATCTTCACGTTTAGAGAAGATGAAGATAGCGATAACTAAACCGATAGTAACACCAGAACCACCAAATTCACCAAACATCTGTAACATAGTTAAGTTCATTGCATATGGAATATCTTTATTTGCAGCACCTGCAGTATATGCAGCTGTGTTAGCGTAAAGTAATGGTCTGAAGATTGGTTCCTTAACAGCAGCAACCATGTTGTTACCATGGATACCTACGCACCAGAATAATGAGATAATTACATAAAGAATAGCAACTGCAAAGATATTGTTACCAATTAAGCTCTGTAATGGTTTCTGAACCATGTTGAAGATAAATGCGTTTAATTCAGAACCAGTAGCTAACTGACATACTAATCCAACAGCACCAACAACGATACATGTTAAGCAAGTTGGGATTAATACTTCGAATGCACGAGCAACTCCAGGTGGAACCTGTTCAGGCATTCTGATCTTTAATGCATCATTCTTACGGAACATGTTATAAATTTCCATACCAACGATTGCAACAATTAAACCTGTGAATAAACCAGTTGCAGCAGTGTAGTTACTTAAAATACCACTGTAAGTAAAGCTATCAGCTGAAATCTTATTTTTAGCAGCCACACCTGTTACATTGATGAAATCACCTAAAGTATAACCATGAGATTTACCAGCCTTATCGATGAAAGAAGCACCTAAGTCCTTAGCAGCAAATGAAGTTGGAGTTACCATCATCCATAAGATGAAGCCTAATACAGCTGGGTAAGCACCTGTTTCACCATTTGCTTCAGCAATTTCAGAAGCAAGTAACATAGTAATACCAATAGTAATACATGAGATTGTAGCATACTGCATAGCAGCAAAGATTGGGTTAAGAACTTTAAGAGCCATAATTGGAGACCATAAAGCACCTAAACCTGTTGAATCATTTACTAAAACGTTTGTCCAAAGAACACCAACGGCACCTGAGATTGTAGCTGGCATGAAGTTCTGGAATGCATTCTTGATTGCATTCAAGTACTTATTCTGACCACACCAAGCACCGACACGTCCTAGCTTATCAGCAAAAGCGTCCATAAATTTTCCTCCCTAAATCTTTTCGACAATTACAGTATAATCGCTCTTTATAAAAATGTCAACGGTTACATCAGAAAAAATATGGTATTTTTAATTAACAAGACCATATTTTTTCATCTAAAAAATAGAAATTATATTGAGAAATTCAGACATTTTTAATTCTACACACGTTAAATTATTTTTTTCATAAAATAAAAATTTAAATTCATTAATACAGTTACATTCTTCTCATGTTTTTGCTACTTGTAAATAAATAGTAAAATTAAAAGAGAACTATAACACATAGTTCTCTTAATTATTGTTCTACAATAACGGTCTGGAATTCAAAGTCTGCATAGTGACGACGATTGAATGTCAACTCAAATACAGAGCCATTAGAAAGGTATGTTGTCTGTTCTTCCTGGATATAAGGTTCCCCTTCACCTAGTCCTAAGAATGACTGTTCGAGTATTGTAGACAGTGCTGATGTGATCTTTAAATGACAGCTCTGAACCGTCATATGTAATTGATTGATTACATATTTATACAATGAATCCTTTAAGACATCTGCTTTCAGGTTAACTAAACGATATAGTGGAATATATGTAATCTCTACACAATAAGGTTTTCCATCAACAGAACGATTTCTAATAATATGATAAACAAAGTCTCCTTCATCTATCTGTAGCTTTTCCGCTATTTTCTTATCACTTGGTATAACCTCAAATACTTTAATATCCGAAGTCACATCATGTCCTTCAAAACGCATAGAAAGACTGCGCATACGGACAGTTTCATTGTTTTCAGATACATTGAGTTCTTTCACAAATGTACCTGCTCCACGGCGACGAATAATGAGACCTTCTTTTACTAGAATCTCCAAAGCCTTCTTCATGGTTTCTTTATTACAATGGTAATTAACACATAACAAGTATTCGTAAGGAAGTTTCTGGCCCGAAGTATATTCTCCCGACTTAATCTTCTCTCTAATTGCATCTGCAATATCTCTATACTTTGCCACAAAACCACCTCCTTACTTAAAAATACCATACTTTAAAAAAGAATGCACTGTATAATTCTTATTTTGTAATTTTTTTACACCAAATCTTTTTATTTTCTAAATTATATAGTGTGAATGTTTCATTTTCATAAACTAAGAAACTCTTTACACCTTGTTTTGGTAAAGAAATAGAGTTTGGATTCACTGTGTAGAAGCCATGGTCTTCAAATACTGGAACATGATAATGTCCATAAAGGAATACATCACCCTTCTTTAAATAAGGCATATTGTCTTTATTGTATAAATGTCCATGAGTAATATAGAAATCATGTCCGTCTACATTAAGTAATGCATAATCACTTCTCATAGGGAAGTCTAAGACCATCTGGTCTACTTCTGCATCACAGTTACCTCTTACTGCAAGGATCTTATCTTTATATTTATTTAATAAAGGAATACACTTTTTAGGTGCATAACCTTCTGGTAAGTCATTTCTAGGACCATGATATAAAATATCACCTAGGATGATTAAACGGTCTGGTTGTTCTTCATCAAAGTAGTGCATCACCTTTTCTAGGTCATTATAAGAACCATGAATGTCTGATATGATCATTAGTTTCATTTTATTCCATCTCCAATCCAATTGGGCAGTGATCACTGCCAAGTATGTCACTATATATTAAACTCTCTTTTATTCTCTCTTTCAATGAATCAGAGACAATAAAATAGTCAATTCTCCATCCAGCATTTCTTTCTCTTGATTTAAACATATAACTCCACCATGTATAAGCATCCTTTTTATCTGGATAAAGATATCTAAATGTATCAATATAGCCATGAGATAAAAGTTCTGTCATCTTATTACGTTCCTGATCAGAGAAACCTGCATTATGATGATTGGATGAAGGGTTCTTTAAATCTATTTCATGATGAGCTACATTGAGATCACCACAAAGGATGACAGGCTTATTAAGAGCATCTAAATAGGCACGGAAGGCATCTTCCCATTCCATACGATAATCAATTCTAGCAAGCTCTTTTTTAGAATTAGGTGTATAACATGTTACAAAGTAATAGTCTTCAAACTCTAATGTAATGACTCTTCCTTCCTGATCATGTTCCTCTATTCCTATTCCATAAGATACTGATAGTGGTTTTATTCGAGTAAGTACAGCTGTTCCACTATACCCCTTCTTAAGAGCATCATTAGTATAAAGTGTATAACCTGGGATATCTAATTCAATCTGATCTTTTTGCGCCTTAGTTTCCTGTAAGGCAAAAATATCAGCATTCAATGATTCAAAACTTTCTAAAAAACCTTTTTTTAAACAGGCACGAATGCCATTTACATTCCATGATACGTATTTCATATTCTCTCCTCAAAAAAAGAAGGAGCTAAAAAGCCCCTTCTCCATTTTCTTCAATCGCATAACGAACAATTGTTTTCAGTTTTTCACTTGGTGTCTTTTCATAATCATTTAAGTAAATCTCATGATGGAATCCTTCTAAACGCATATTCTGGATAGTGATGAACTCCATGATCTGCTTAGTTGTATTGATTTCAGTATTATAAGCACCCTTATGTAGCATCTGTACGCAATGTCCTTCAGTCATCCTCTTAAGATATATATCTACAATGTAAGGATTATCCTTCTTGTTAGCTGCTTTCTGTTTAATAATTTCAAATGTATTAGGATCTAGAAGCTTTGGCTGTGCCATCATCAATGTAAACTTGATCATCTTCTTACGAGTAACGTCAAACTTTGAATTATCATAGGTATCCCATAATCCTTCTAGCGGTGAAATAAGATAAACAAGATTCTTTTCTTGTTTAAAATACTCTCTAATTTCTGCTGACATGATTCGAAGAGCTTTTGATTTTAAGTGGAACTCTTCTACTTCAGGATTACCGATTCCATCAATCATGATGAAATTGAATTCTGGAACATCAACAATGTCAATCTTCTTTGTTGATGCATCATATTGTTTTTTATACTCTTTACGTATACCTTCCTTCATACGGCGCCTCCTTTCTTAAACGTAAACATTATACAAAAATTCACATGAAAATACTACCATTTTAGTATTATTTCTAAAGAATGTCTTGATAATGTGTCAATTTCATTAATATAGTTTTGGGCATTGATTTATAACTGACAACAAAAAAGCTATTCACAAAGAATAGCCTAGATTTACTGTCAGTACTATATTGTATCAAGATTTCAATATTTCGCAACAGTTTTTTTATAATAATTTCATTGTCTTGATAACCTGTGGTTCATTAGGCATATCATTCCAAGGTGATCTTTTAACATTTGCAATCTTATCTACTTCTTCTAATCCTTCAGTGATTAAACCAAAGGCAGCATAGTCACCATCTAGATGTGGTGCGTCAGCATGCATAATAAAGAACTGAGATGAAGCAGAATCCTTAACCATTGTTCTTGCCATTGATAAAACACCTCTTGTATGCTTTAGATTATTAGTCACACCATTAGATGCAAATTCACCCTTGATAGATGCTGCTGGATGTTCTTTCATATCAGTATCATATCCACCACCCTGGATCATGAATCCTGGGATAACACGATGGAAGATTAAGCCATCAAAGAAGTTATTTTTAATTAAGTTCACAAAGTTTTCTACAGTAATAGGTGCTACTTCAGGATATAATTCACCCTTCATCACATTGCCATCCTGCATTTCAATTTCAAATAAGATTTTTTCCATGATTTTTCTCCTTTATTTGATTTCGTCTTATTTTAACATATTTATTCTATCTCTAATAGTAAAAGCTGTAATAGATCATCTATTACAGCCTTAGTATTATAATTTCTTATACATTTCCGCAATAATTTCTGCTGCTTCATCTAATCCATAATCACTATTAATAGTTAAGTCAAAATTCTTTAACTGACCCCATTTATTTGTTGTGTAGTAATTATAGTAGTTAGCTCTCTTCTTATCTCTTGAGATGACATACTTCTTTGTATTCTCATGCTCTTCTTTATATTCTTCTTCTACTCTCTTAATACGTGATTCAAGAGGTGCATGGACAAAGACTCTTAATACTTTATCATAATCCTCAAGAATATAATCAGCGCATCCATTTACTATGATACATGAATCGTTACTTGCAAGATGACGAATGATTTTAGATTGTGTTGCGAAAACCTGATCATTTAAAGGCATCTGAAAAGTACCTCCAGCCATTCCATATAGAAATCCTGAACTCTTTTCCTGAGCCGCTTTCCTAATTGTTTCAATATCAAATCCAAGCTCTTGTGCAGCTAAATCAATAATCTGATTATCGTAATAAACAATTCCTAAAAGATTGGCTACTTTCTGTGCTATGATACGTCCTCCGGAACCATATTCTCTTGCGATTGTAATAATTTTAGGCATAGGGCAAAACCTCCTTCTATAAGTTTATTTTATCACAAGTTTAAAAGAATATGTAAGAAACTTTATCGTAAATAATGAGATGTGCTATAATGCATGGGAAAGAGGTGGATTATGGAATACCATGTTTTAGCAAGTGGCTCTAAAGGAAACAGCACATTTATTGTAGAAAAAACTACAGGTATTTTAATAGATTGTGGTATCTCAAAGAAACAGCTTGTCTATCGATTAAAAGAAATTGGATATACAATAGATGATATAGATTATGTATTATTAACCCATGATCATGCAGATCATAATAAGAATATACATATATTTGATAAAGAAATAGTATATAGCGCAAAAGGTAATATAGATGATCTAGATGAAGATCATGAACTTGTTCCTTATACAAGTTATACATTTGGTGATATAGATGTATATGTATTACGTCTTTCACATGATGCAACTAATCCTATCGGATTTATATTTGAAGGGGATGAAACACTTCTCTATATGACAGATACAGGTTATGTATCACAGAAGAATAAAGAACTTATTCACAACTTGAATTATTATATTATAGAGTCTAATCATGACATAGAGATGTTGATGGCTACACGTCGTCCTTTTTCTTTAAAGAATAGAATTATGGGAGATACAGGACACTTAAATAATGAATATAGTGCTCATTTAATGTGTGATGTGATTGGTGAGAATACAAAAGAGATTGTATTAGCCCATTTATCACAAGATGCCAATACAAAAGAAAAGGCATTAGAAACTTATTATTCTATATTTGATGAAGAAAATATAAAATTTGATAAAGAGATGATTAAAGCAGCAAGTCAAACATCTGTTGTTTCTGGAGGAAAATATGAACATTAAGATTATTACTGTAGGTAAGTTAAAAGAGAAGTATTTAAGAGATGGTGTACAGGAGTATGTAAAAAGACTTGGTGCTTATGCCCATGTGGATTTAATTGAAGTCCCTGATGAAAAGATACCTAATAACCCTTCACTTGCAGAAGAGACACTTGTGAAAAGTAAGGAAGGGAGAAAGATTCTTGATCATGTGAAACAGAATGATTTTATGATTCTGTTAGATGTTGCTTCACGTGAGATGGATTCAGTGGCTTTTAGTCAATATATTGAGAAAAAGATGATTGATGGTTATTCTACTATTGTATTTGTGATTGGTGGATCTTTAGGACATGGAGAGGATGTTCTGACAAGAGCTGATTTTAAATTATCTTTTTCACCAATGACTTTCCCACATCAATTAATGCGTCTGATTCTTGTAGAACAGATCTATCGTGCATTTAAGATTATGAAGAAGGAAACATATCATAAATAATGTCCATACATAGTATGGACATCTTTTTTACGTAAAAAAAGAACCTGTAGAACAGGTTCTTGCGTCTTATTTAAGACCGTATTTCTTATTGAATTTTTCAACTCTACCATCAGCACTCGCAAATCTCTGTTTACCAGTGTAGAATGGATGACAGTTTGAACAAGTATCCACACGGATTTCATCTAAAACTGAACCAGTTTCGAATTCGTTACCACATGATGTGCAGATTACTTTTACTTTTTTGTAATTTGGATGAATTCCAGCTCTCATTGTCTTATCTCCTTCCGCCTTGAAATATTTGCTACTTCAAAGTAAGTTGCTAGTGTATTGTACATCATTTTTTATTGAAATACAATAGCTTTTTTAAATTTATTTCTTAGTAATATAACCTAATTTTGTTAACATTTCAGCACTTTCAACAGCACCGCCAGCAGCACCTCTTAAAGTGTTATGAGATAAACCTACAAACTTATAATCGAAAATGTTATCTTCTCTAAGTCTACCAATAGAAACTCCCATACCACCTTCATAGTCTACATCTAATGTAACCTGTGGACGGTTTTCTTCTTCCATGTATCTGATGAAATGTTCAGGTGCATGTGGAAGCTTAAATTCCTGTGGCTGTCCCTTAAAGTTATTTAAACGATCAATTAATTCTTCTTTAGTAGGCTTCTTATTGAAACTAATAGAAACAGTTGCTGTATGACCATTTAATACTGGCACACGAATACACTGAGCACTAATAATAGGTCCTTCAGCTTTAACGATTTCGCCATTTTCAATATGACCAAATACTTTTAATGGTTCCTGTTCAGACTTTTCTTCTTCCCCACTGATTAAAGGAATGATGTTTCCTACCATTTCTGGCCATTCCTTAAAAGTCTTTCCAGCACCAGAAATAGCCTGGTATGTACTTACTACAACCTTTGTTGGTTCAAATTCCTTCCATGCTGCTAAGCAAGGTGTATAAGACTGGATTGAACAGTTAGGCTTTACTGCGATAAAACCTTTCTTAGTTCCTAGTCTCTTTCTCTGATCTTCGATGACAGCATAATGTTCTGGGTTGATTTCTGGAATAACCATAGGAACATCAGGTGTCCATCTGTGTGCACTGTTGTTTGAAACAACAGGTGTTTCTGCTTTTGCATATGCTTCTTCAATTGCTTTGATTTCTTCTTTACTCATATTTACTGCTGAGAATACAAAATCAACTTCTTTCGCAATATCTTCTACATCTGCAACATCTTTTACGACAATGTTCTTGACTGCTTCAGGAATAGGTGTATCCATTTTCCATCTGCCTTTTACTGCTTCTTCATAAGTCTTTCCCGCACTAGACTTACTTGCTGCAAGTGTAGTCACTTCAAACCATGGATGGTTATCTAGAAGAGTATTAAATCTCTGTCCAACCATACCAGTCGCACCTAAAATACCAACTTTTAACTTGTCACTCATAGCTTCTCCTCCTATCAACATTAATCGTCAATCATATAACGAGTAATGTGTGCTCCTAATGTGATGAGCTTGTGGTCTATATTATCATAACCACGGTCAATATGGTAGACATTTGTAATTTCTGTTTTACCTTCTGCCATTAAACCAGCCACCACAAGAGCCGCACCACAGCGTAAATCTGTAGCCATTACTCTTGCACCATGTAGAGGTGTCTTGCCTTTTATATAAGCACATGCTTCACCTAATTCAATATCTGCTCCCATCTTATTAAGCTGAGCACAATGCTTAAATCTTTCTTTATAAATAGTTTCAGAAACTTTAGATTGTCCATTACTCTGAGTTAAAAGAGTTGTTAGAGGTTGCTGCAAGTCAGTCGCAAATCCTGGATAGATCTGTGTCTTTACTTCAACAGGCTTTAAATTTCCATCATTACCATATACAACAATGCTGTCGCCAATCTTTTCCATCTTAATGCCCATTTCCTTTAATTTAGAAATAAGTGCATCTAAATGCTGTGGAATAATATTCTGGATAACCATCTTTTCACCAATAGCTGCTGCAATAATCAAGAAAGTACCTGCTTCAATACGATCAGGAATAATTTCATGATATGCACCATGCATATGTTCTACACCATCAATAGTAATGGTATCTGTACCCACACCACGGATTCTCGCACCCATCTTAGTAAGAAGGTTGGCAACATCAATGATTTCTGGTTCCTTAGCTGCATTTTCAATAACAGTACGACCTTTAGCCTTAACTGCAGCTAACATAATATTGATTGTAGCACCTACAGAAGCGAAATCTAGATAGATTTCAGTTCCAATAAGTTCATCAGCCCTTAAATGATATGTTCCTGTTTCTTCATCATAATTAATATCAGCACCTAATGCTTCAAATCCTTTTAAATGAAGATCAATAGGACGAGGTCCTAAATAACAGCCACCAGGCATTCTAATAGTGACTTCTTTATATTTACCTAGTAATGCACCCATAAAATAATAAGACGCTCTTAATTTATCAACTGCATCACTTACTAGTGGTATATTTTTCATATTTCTTGGATCTACACCGATTTCACCTACGGACATATCTCTTTCAACAACACAATTCAATTCTTCTAATAATACGGTTAACGCATCAACATCTGAAATTTCTGGTACATTATAAATTTCAACTGGTTCATCTGATAATACAATAGAAGGAATAAGCGCTACAGTTGCATTCTTCGCACCTGAAATAGTCACTGTTCCATTAAGTTTATGTCCACCTTCAATAGCAATTACTTCTTCTGACATTTCTATTCAATCCTTTCATTAAGGTTATTTAAAATTTATGTATATATATTAAAAACTTTTAAGTTAATAGTTAATAAGTTAAAGTCAAAATATTGGTATTTATCTCGACGAATTCATTATATAGTATTTTACTGAAAATCACAAAGAAAACAGAAAGTAAATAATCCTTTTTAATAAAAGAATATTTTACTTTTAAAAAAAACATGATATACTATGACCACATGGTCCGTTGGTGAAGTGGTCAACACACTTGGTTCTCATCCAAGCATTCAGGGGTTCGAGCCCCCTACGGACTACCATTTTTTTATGCGAATAAAAAAAAAGAAAGCAAAGCTTTCTTTTTAAAAATGTTTATTTGTATAAAAAAAATGGCTGGGGTAACTGGATTCGAACCAGTGAAATGGCAGATTCAGAGTCTGCTGCCTTACCGCTTGGCTATACCCCAACAGCAATTTATATTATACATATATTTTAGGAGATGTAAAGAGAAAAATGACAAAAATTCGTACAAGATTTGCGCCAAGCCCTACAGGCTACATGCATATCGGTAATTTAAGAACAGCTTTATACTGTTATTTGATCGCTAAACATCAGGGTGGCGACTTTATTTTAAGAATTGAAGATACTGACCAAAACCGTGAAGTTGAAGGTGCGACTCAGTTAATTTATGATATTTTAACTGAAACTGGTCTTAACTGGGATGAAGGACCAGATAAGCCAGGAGATTGTGGACCTTATATCCAGTCTGAAAGACTTCCTATCTATCATGAATATGCTAAGAAGCTTATTGAGCTAGGCGGTGCTCATTATTGTTTCTGTGATAAAGATACTGACAATGATTATGATCCTTGTCGTATGCTTGATCAGGCTGAAATTGATGAAAAGCTTGCAGCAGGTGTTCCTTATGTTATTAGACAGACTATCCCTGATAAGGGTAAGGCTACTTTTGATGATGAAATCTATGGTCATATTGAAGTAGATTGTACTACTTTAAATGATTCTATCTTAATTAAGAGTGATGGATTCCCTACTTATAACTTTGCGAACGTTGTAGATGACCATTTAATGGGTATTACTCATGTTGTACGTGGTAATGAATATTTAGCTTCTACACCTAAATATAACCTTCTATATGATGCATATGGATGGGATAGACCTACTTACATCCACTTACCACCAGTAATGAAGGATGAACATGCTAAGTTATCTAAGAGAAATGGTGATGCATCTTACCAGGATTTAACTAAACAGGGTTATTTAAAAGATGCCATACTTAACTACATCGCATTACTTGGATGGTCTCCAGCTGATGAAGAAATCCTTTCATTAAATGATTTAATTGAACAGTTCAACATTGAACATATCTCTAAAGCTCCAGCTATCTTTGATATTGATAAGTTAAAATGGATGAACGGTGTTTATTTAAGAAACATGTCATTAGAAGAATTCCACAAAGTGGCTTCTCCTTACTATGACTTCATCACTATTCCTGTAAATACATTAGAAATCTCTAAAGCATTACAGCCACGTGTTGAAAGATTAGCTGACATTCCAGAATTAATGGACTTTGTCAACGAAACATTACCATTTGATGCATCTATCTATAAACATAAGAAGATGAAGACTAATCCTGAAAACTCTTTAGAAGCATTAGAATTATCTTTACCAGAACTTGAAAAGTGGGAAGATTATAATGATGACGAAGGATTAATGAATATGATGATGGATATTGCTAAGAGCCATGAATTAAAGAATGGACGTATTATGTGGCCTATCCGTGTTGCATTATCTAATAAAGCATTTACTCCTGGTGGTGCTGTAGAAATCGCTCATATTCTTGGTAAAGAAGAAACTTTAAGAAGAATTAGAGTTGCTATTGAAGATTTAAAGAAATCAGTTGCTGAATCAGCAGAATAAAAACAAGAGGCTCGTTTGAGCCTCTTTTAGTATACTTTCTTATAGTTTGCAAGCGCACCGATTAGGTTAGAATCATTGTTGTATTTACATTGTACTAACTTAACTTGTGGGATAGGCACAGGCATTTTTTCATAGAGTTCATCTAAGGACTTCTGAATATAGGTCATTAAAATAGGTTGTTTAGAGATACCCCCCACCTATCGCAATACAATCAGGATCAACTGCTGCCTGGATATTAAATAATCCCATCGCAATAGTGTCTGTATAGTCCTTTAAGACACTTAAGGCTCTTGTATCACCGTCATTACAGTATTCAAAGGCTTTTATTCCATCAAATGGATCAGAGGCCCCTACGGCTTTCTTAATGCCGTTTACTAATCTCAAAGCACTGCCATCCATTCCCCACTTGCTATCAAAGCCGTTCTTTTCTGTCCATTTTGTAGAAAGATAACTGAATTCACTCGCAAAGCCATGACCACCAGTAAAGACACGATCACCAATAGTCATACCGCCACCAATACCAGTACCTAAAATACATACAGCACCTACATCAGTTCCTTTTAGAGAACCATATGTCACTTCACATTGTGCAGCACATTTAGCATCGTTCTCAATCACAACACGTTCTGTTGTGACCTTTTTTATTTCTTCTAAAACATCTACATCCTGATTGTATTCTAATGCCCCTGGTACCTGCATTTTATGTGTTTTCTTATTATATAAGCCTGGTAAGCTCATTGCGATACCATCTACACTACTATATCTATTATAAATACTCTTAATTACTTCTAAGAAGTTTTCTAGTGTATCAAGTGGTGTAGGTACACTACCCTTTTCCAACATTTCCAATTCATCATTCATTAAGGCATACTTAATCGCAGTACCCCCTACATCAAATACTAAATATTCCATTTTGTTTCCTCCTTTAAATATCATAATATAGATTGAGAATATAATATGTATTTTTCAGAATACGAAACACAAAAAAACCAAGGACATTATGCCTTGGTTCTCATATTAATCCTGGAATAAAGGAGTAGAAAGATAACGGTCACCTGTATCTGGGAGTAAGGCTACAATAGTCTTTCCTTTATTTTCTGGTCTTTTCGCAAGTTCAATCGCAGCATAAACAGCAGCACCTGAAGAAATACCTACTAAGATACCTTCATTCTGACCAATTTCTTTACCAGTCGCAAATGCATCTTCATTAGTCACACGGATGATTTCATCATATACCTTTGTATCTAATACATCAGGTACGAAACCTGCACCGATACCCTGGATCTTATGTGCACCACCCTGTCCAGTAGATAGTACTGGAGATGAATCTGGTTCTACTGCAACTACTTTTACGTCTGGTTTCTTATCTTTTAAGTACTGTCCTACACCAGTCACTGTACCACCAGTACCTACACCAGCGACAAAGTAATCCACCTGACCATCTAAGTCTTCAAAGATTTCTGGTCCTGTTGTTAAATAGTGAGCCTGTGGGTTAGCTGGGTTAACGAACTGTCCCGGAATATAGCTGTTTTCAATTCCTTCTGCAAGTTCATTTGCTTTCGCAATAGCACCCTTCATTCCCTTGCTTCCATCTGTTAAGACAAGTTCAGCACCATATGCTTTCATTAATGTACGTCTTTCTACAGACATTGTTTCTGGCATAACAATAATAATACGATAACCTCTTGCAGCCGCAACAGAAGCTAAACCAATACCTGTATTACCTGAAGTAGGTTCAATCAATACAGTATCTTTATTGATTTTTCCTGCTTTTTCTGCTTCATCAAGCATATTCTTCGCAATTCTATCTTTAACACTTCCTGCGGGATTGAAGTATTCAACCTTTGCGATAACCTTTGCTTCTAAGTTATATTTCTTTTCTAAATGTGTTAATTCTAATAATGGTGTATGGCCAATTAACTGGTCAGCACTAGTAAATACCTTACTCATGTTAATTTTCCTCCGAATTTGTTATTTTACTGCAGCAAAAGCCTGATCTAAGTCTGCAATAATATCATCAATATGTTCAGTACCAATAGATAATCTAATAGAATTCTGCTGGATACCTACCTGTTTTAATTCTTCTTCATTCATTTCTGCATGTGTAGTAGAAGCTGGATGAATAACTAAAGATTTCACATCTGCAACGTTAGCAAGTAATGAGAATAACTGTAAGTTATCAATGAAATCTTTTGCTTTTCTTGCATCACCCTTGATGTTGAATGTAAAGATTGATCCACCACCATTAGGGAAATACTTCTTATATAATGCCTGCTGAGATGGATCTGTAGATACTGAAGGATGTGATACAGATTCAACTTGTGGATGGTTATTTAAGTATTCTACAACCTTTAATGTATTTTCTACCTGTCTTTCTACACGTAATGAAAGTGTTTCTAGACCCTGTAAGAAGATCCAAGCATGAATTGGTGAAAGAGTTGCACCCATGTCTCTTAATAAAATAGCTCTAATTCTTGTAATATAAGCAGCTGCTCCTACATCTTTCGCAAAGCTTACACCATGATAAGATGGGTTTGGTTCAACAAGCTGTGGGAATTTATCTGCATGTGCTGCCCAGTCAAACTTACCTGCATCAACAATAACACCACCAATAGTAGTACCATGACCACCAATGAATTTAGTTGCTGAATGAATAACAACATCAGCACCATATTCAATTGGTCTAATTAAATAAGGTGTACCAAATGTGTTATCAATAACTAATGGTAAACCATGTTTATGTGCAATCTTTGCGATTGCTTCGATGTCTACAACATCTGAATTAGGGTTACCTAAAGTTTCAATATAAACAAGTTTTGTGTTTTCCTGAATAGCATCTTCAAATGCCTGTGGATTTAATGCATCTACGAATGTAGTAGTAATACCATAATCGGTAAATGTATGTTTGAATAGGTTGAATGTTCCACCATAGATGTTTTCTGCAGATACGATATGGTCACCTGCAGCCACTAAGTTTTGTACTGCATATGTCACTGCAGCTGCACCAGAACCTACTGCTAAGGCTGCTACACCACCTTCTAAAGCCGCAATTCTTTTTTCAAATACATCTTCAGTTGGGTTTGTTAGACGACCATAGATATTACCAGCATCCTGTAATGCGAATCTAGCTGCTGCATGATCTGAGTTATGAAAAACGTAAGATGAAGTCTGATAGATAGGTACTGCACGAGCGTCAGTTACTGGATCAGCTTCTTCCTGTCCTACGTGTAATGCAAGTGTTTCGAAATGATAGTTTTTATTAGACATGTATGTTTCCTCCTTAACCCTATTTGTTTGATAGGTTAATAGGATTATAGCAGTGATAAACCTACTAGTCAACTATATTTATATTATTTTTTGTGAATATTTCGTATTTTCTAAATTTAATTGATTTTATTTATGATTATATAACATAATCATCGCCATTTGATGAAGCTGGTACTAAATCACTTAAAGAAACACCTTCTAAATAGTCTGTAATCACTTTATATAAACCAGTCCACATAGGTAATGTATGACAATAAGATGCTCTTTCACATGTATTGCATTCATCTGCTAAACATGATACAGGAGCTAATGTTCCTTCAGTAATCTTAAGAATAGAAGCAACACTATAGTCTTCTGGAGCATGTGTTAAACGGTATCCTCCACCTTTACCTCTTAAACCTTCTACAAAGTGTTCTTTAGACAAAGATTTAATAATAATTTCTAGATACTTTTCAGAGATATTCTGTCTTGCAGCTATTTCTTTTAATGGTATATATTTAGAACGATCATGCTGTGCTAAATCAATCATGACACGTAAAGCATAACGTCCTTTAGTTGATATCATCATAATCAATTCCTCCTCTTACATATACCTAGTATACTAGAGGGTTATAGGGTAAGTCAAGAATAATAGAAATCCATCATGACTGATAATTCATATTTACTCATTATATGTGGTGTATAATGATTAATGTAAAAGGATGCATTAAATAGTGATCAACAGTTGTATAAGCTGTTAAATCAAAGAAAGGATGAGATATAACCAGAAATATTACATACACAAGCACAACATATTTAGAGTTACTTTACTAATAGCCTGTTTATTTTTGTATATTATAATAATAAATTCAAATACAAGGAGACCCTATGAAATCAAAAAAGATTATTGTAAGTATTGTTGTTTGTTTAATCATTGCAGTTATTGCAGTATTTGTAGTACCTAGTTCTAGTTCTTATTTATCAGAAGTTACTGTAAGCGGAGAGAAGAAGAAAGGTTATTCTTTCTATAAAGCAGCTTCTATATCTAACAAGTTAAAAGATGTTGATTTTATTGATCACTTGCCTAATGATATACAGAAGTATGATGAAAGTAAAACACGTTATGGCTCACCTTCTTATACTATTGTAATAAAGAATGATGCATATCGTTTCTATAGATTATCAAGTGAATCAGATGTACTTGTGACTAAATCTAATAAGAGTGAAGATTCTCAAATAAAACAATATGCTAGAATAAATAAAGATAATTATAAGAAACTTGCATCCTCAACTTATTATACTGATTATGATCAATTAGATTACTGGAACTAACATAGTTATTCCTACCACATTTTATTTGTGGTAGGAATCTTTTTATTTGCATAAAAAAAGAGAAGCCTAAGCTTCTCTCTTAAATGAATTATTCAGCAGCTTTACCGATGCAACCAAATACTTCCATTCTGTCTTTTACGCAGTCTCTGATAGCCTGAGCACCTGGAGCAAGTAACTTACGAGGGTCATAACCTTTACCCTGCTGATCCTTACCTTCTTCAATGTACTTTCTAGTAGCTTTCTGGAAGTATAACTGACATTCAGTGTTAACGTTGATCTTAGATACACCTAAGCCAATTGCTTTCTTAACCTGTTCATCAGGAATTCCTGAACCACCATGAAGAACTAATGGTAAGATACCAGTTTCTTTCTGGATAGCATCTAATGCTTCGAACTGTAAACCAGCCCAGTTTGCAGGGTATACACCATGGATATTACCGATACCAGCAGCTAAGAAGTCAACTCCTAAGTCAGCAATCATCTTACATTCTTTAGGATCTGCTACTTCACCCATACCAATAACACCATCTTCTTCTCCACCGATTGAACCTACTTCAGCTTCGATAGATACACCTTTAGCATGGCATAATTCAACTAATTCCTTAGTCTTTTCGATGTTTTCTTCGATTGAATAATGAGAACCATCGAACATAATTGAAGTGAATCCAGCTGCTAATGCTGCCTTAGCACCTTCATATGAACCGTGGTCTAAGTGTAATGCTACTGGTACAGTGATATTTAAAGATTCTACCATTGCTTTAACCATAGCAGCTACAGTTGTGAAACCTGTCATGTATTTTGCAGCACCTTCAGATACACCTAAGATTACTGGTGCATTTAATTCCTGTGCTTCTAAAAGAATAGACTTTGTCCATTCAAGGTTATTGATGTTGAACTGTCCAACACCATAATGGCCTGCTTTAGCCTTTTTTAACATTTCTGTTGCGGAAACTAATCCCATAATATTATCTCTCCTTTTCTTTTATACTTCCATAATACTCTTTTTTCTTGTCTATTACTAGAAAAATTAAAAGATGTAAACGTTTTTATTTTACTTTATTTTCTTTTTCATTTATCAGGCTTAAAAAGCCTTCTATTTCCTGCTTTGTATAATAAGCAGGATTATCATCAAGCATCTCTTTTAACTGCTTCTGATAGTCTTTTTGATAGCCAATACGCTTATTTAATAAGCGTATTGCAAGTGTCTGTTGATAGGCTATATTAGTGTGAAGAAACTTCTTTAATTGTAGATTCGTATATTCACAAGCACAGTCTAATGAAAGATCATCGATATATCCCTGAAGTCTTAAACTATGCAAATCTTTCATCCAATGCCTTCTTTAACTGTAAACAAGCTTTTTCTAAAGTACTTCTAGGACATGCTAAGTTAAATCTTTCAAAACCTGATCCTTCTTCACCAAACACATAACCTTCATCTAACCAAAGATGGGCTTTATTTAACATGAAGTCTTCCTGTTCTTCATTACTCATACCAAGTGTTCTCATATCCACCCAGGTAAGATATAAGCCTTGGGGATCAATTAAAGATATACCAGGACATTCAGTTTTAAGGAAGTGATCAAGATAATCCATATTCCCTTTTATATAATCTAGAAGTTGATCCACCCACTCATCACCTTTAGTATATGCAACTGTTGTCGCAATAAATCCTAATATTGTAGGATCAGAAATAGAATGACTCATCTTCACTTTCTTAAATTGATTTCTTAGCTTTTCATCCGCAATAATAGCTGCAGAAGTCTGAAGTGCAGCTAAGTTGAATGTCTTAGATGCTGCAGTTAATACAATTGAAAAGTTCTTATATTCAGGGTCTACTTCATAGAATGCGATATGCTTATGAGGCGCATAGACAAAGTCCATATGGATTTCATCCGATACTACAAAAACGTTATGTTTTTTACAGATATCTCCAATTGTTTTTAGTTCTTCTTTAGTCCATACTTTACCTACTGGATTATGTGGATTACAGAAGATCATCATTTTGACGTTTTCTTCTATAATCTTAGTTTCAAATGCTTTGTAATCAAGTGTATATTGGTTATCTTTTAAATCAAGAGGCATTCTTACCATACGTCTGCCATTGTTTTTAATAGCACGATAGAATGGATAATAAACTGGTGTAAGAACCAATACACTCTCCTCTTTTTTAGTATAAGCTTCTACTGCAAGATGAAAGGCAGTTACAACACCCGGTGTAGGGACAATCCAGTCTTTTTCAACATGGAAATCATGTCTACGTTTCATCCATCCTACAACACTTTCTAAGTATTCTTCTGGGATTGTACTATAACCATAAATACCATCTGACACACGTTTAGAGAGTGCTTCTGGAATATCTGGTAATGTTTTGAAATCCATATCTGCAACCCACATAGGGATCATATCAGGATCATCTGTATGACCTGAATCATATTTTGCGCAGTTTGTATGATGTCTATCATAGACTGTATCAAAATCATATTTCATCGTAACACCTCCTGTTTATTAAACGCCTCCTGTGAGAAGTGGAATAAACCAATACCGACAGACTGTGCTAAGTTAAGTGAATCAATCGCATTCGTATGAGGAATAAAGACACTTTGTCCATATGTCATATAGATATCATCAAGTCCTGATGATTCATTTCCAAAGATCAGTGAATGAGGTGTCACAGGTTTCACCTGATGAATATTCTTAGCACCCTTCAACATAAATGGATAACAATGATGATCACCAAACTCTTTAAGATACTCATCAATACTTTCATAATAATGAATACGTAAAGAGAATAATGCACCCATAGAAGAACGAACAACATGAGGATTAAAGATATCGACTGCTGGACGAATAATAGCTAAGTCCTGATAACCAAATCCTAACATTGTACGCATAATTGTACCCATATTACCCATATCCATAGGATTCACTAATACAATATGATTCCCCTTCTGTAAAGGTTCATAGAATGTTTTAAATACCCCGATCGCATAACAATTAGACTTTGGTGAAAGCTTATTAATTGTCGCATCATGCACATCAATAGGAATATGATGTAATGCACATAATTCCTTGATTTTAGGATATCCTCTGTTTTCTTCTATTGAAGAGTGTACAACCACTCTTTTCACAATATCTGGTTTATGTTCTAATAATTCTATTGTAGGAAAGACACCCAATGTATAAGAGGAGTCATCACCTTTTTTATATAACTTCATATTTTTCTCCTCTATGCATCTTCATTAATATTCTTAATAGTTTGTAATTCATCTTCTGCATTCTTTTTTAATGCTTCAAAGTGTTTAGGATCCTGTTTAGCCCCTTTATCAATGAGTTCTAATAGTTCACAATATTTTTCTACTACAACCTCCATTAATGATTCTTTTACTTTGTAATCTAATTCATCACGAGCCTGCTGATGAACACGATTTAATGATTTATATTGTTCTCTAAATACAAGGTCATAATCCACCTTTGATTTTCTAGAAAATAGTCCCATAAGTACTCCTCCTTCATCTCATTTATTATACTATAGAACACAAAAATAGTCACAAATAATGTGACTATTTAGTATTCGTTGCCATAACACCTACGAGTGGATGTGGCTGATATGGTTCTTCTAGATATTGTTTTTCTTCTTCACTTAATTCAAGTTCTGTCGCAAGTACAGCTGTATCAACATGTTTAAGTTTAGTCGCCTCTGCACCCTTAATACCTTCTGGATGATTATGAGTTACATTGGCAGTTGCTAATTGATATGCAAAACAGTTAGAAATACCTATTTCTTTGATTTTACCTTCTTTAATGAAGTCATTGAGTATTTCTAATGTTTCTCCAATAGGTGTTCGATAATCCCACATATGCATAATATAGAGATCAATATAATCAGTCTGTAATCTTCTTAAACTATTATTCAAACACTCAGTTAAATATGTTCTTGAATCAATAGAATCATCACTCTTAGGGGTATACTTAGTTGCAATGACAACATCCTCACGATGTCCATACTCTTTAATAGCACGTCCTAAGTATTCTTCACTTGTTCCTGATTGATAAGCCATCGCTGTATCAAAGAAGTTGATGCCTGATTCTAAAGCATGGAAAATAATCTTTTTAGAGTCTTCATAAATAAATCCTTTCGTTTGTCATAGGCGGAAACCCACTGCCAATAGGTGGTGGGAGGAGCCTTGTAAATCGTTATCTATTATCCCTTACTTTCAATATATTTTTGTATAGTTGCTGATGACACTTCTCCGATGCTGCAAGCAAAATAATCATCTGACCAAAATGTTTTTTCTTCCAATACTGTTTTGATAAGACTGAACTATACTTTTACCATAAGTGGTATGTTGTTTCCTGTTTTACAATTCTGACAATATCGAAAACTTTATCTGTTGTATCATAACTTAATAAGAAATGTATATGGTCTTTGTAAGTTTCTATCGCAATAATTTCATAGTCACGAGTATTAGCTATATCGAAAATCTTTTGTTTCACATCACCAGCAATAGAGCCTTTTAGTAGTTGTTTGTGGTATTTGGTTACTAGAACTATATGTACTTTAAAGCTGTATTTTCGTCTGCTATGACGATTGTATCTATTATTCATAGTTCACCTCAAAATATAGATATTTCGCTATAAATTAAATATAATATATAGTTAAATATCTATGAAAGGAGTACATCTATGGAACAGATGACTATTACAGCTAAAATTCAAATAATCGCAGCTGAAACAGATAAGTTTTTG
>OBII01000263.1_pt1 | contig 23114 bp, 20 predicted proteins | sample 2433771 | NCBI WGS metagenome assembly OBII01 (sample SAMEA2452127, study PRJEB22498) | human gut metagenome | biome: human feces; feature: human gut; material: feces | place: Australia | collected 2012
CATTGTAACTTCCTGCGGATAAGCGCTGACGCCGTATTTGGCAATACCGTGGTCGCCGCACATTAAAAGCATGGCGCTTTTAATTTTGCCTTCAAAATCAGGCGTACCGCAAATAGCGGCGTATTTTTCAACCATTTTTTCAACTTTGCCAAGCTGATACGGAACCTCGTCCACAGCCTGCCAGTTTTTATGCACAATTTCTGCCGCTTCTTTGTTCAGCGGCGGAACTATAATATCCTGCATTTTATTCCTCCTCAAATTTAAAAGCCAGTTTCTTCATATCAACTGCCTGTCCTGCCACGCAGTAAAATACGCTGTCCGCGGCCTCCGCCACCTGCTGGTTCACCCAGCCTGCAATGTCGCGGTATTCGCGTGCCATGGCATTTTCCGGCACAATGCCCGCGCCAACTTCGTTTGTTACAAACACCGTAATTTTGCCGCTTACTCGTGCTGCTTCAATAAGTTTGGCAATTTCTGCCTTAACAACCTGCGCCTTTTCTTCCGTTGTGCCCTGCGGTGCATTTTTGCCGTACAATAAATTACTCATGTAAAGCGTAAGGCAGTCAAACAGCACTGCATCAGCCTCCTGCGCAGCTTCGCACAAAACCTCATGCGCATTATAGGGGGCTTCAAAATTTATCCAGCGCGTCCGGGGGCGGCGCGCTTTATGCAAACGTACACGTTCAGCCATTTCTTCGTCCAGAATTTCGGCGGTAGCAATGTAAGCGCATTTTGCGCCGTAATGCAGCACATATTTTTCGGCAAATTCGCTTTTGCCGCTGCGTGCCCCGCCAGTTACCAAAACAATTTTAGCCGGCATACAAAAACTCCTTTCTATAAACAAAAAATCCCCTTTATAACAAAGAGGATATACTTCAAAAACGATATGCAAATACCCGCCTATCCCCCGTAGGCTGTGATACTCGTAACAGGCAGGTCTCCTGGCTCAGGTTCATCGCCGTGCTGCGCCTTCCCAAAGCATTGCTTCAGTGACATTTTGCAGACAGCTCGCACAGTAGCGGGACTGCGCCGGATTCGCACCGGCTTCCCTATTAAGATTGCGGGGTTAACCGCCTCACCTGTTGATTTTTTCCGTTAAATTATATTCTATGCCTTTCAAAAAAATCCTGCTTATGCAGATAAAAAATTAACGGCAGCCGTTAAGCCGCCGTTTAAACACTTTATAAATTTATTTAAGGCTGTTTTTATAATCCTCAAGGAACTGGGCAAGGCCTTTATCGGTAAGCGGATGCAAAAGCATCTCCTTTAAAACTTTGGTAGGAATGGTTGCAATATCCGCACCGGCAAGCATAACTTTTTCAACGTGCTCCATATTGCGGATGCTGGCAGCAATAATCTGCGTATCGAGATTGTACTGACGGAAAACCTTAACCATGTTTTCTACCAGCACCACGCCGTTTTCGCCAATATCATCCAAACGGCCGATAAACGGGCTTACATAGGTTGCACCGGCACGCGCTGCCATAAGTGCCTGCGGCAGGCTGAACACCAGAGTTACATTGGTTTTAATGCCTTCTTTGGCAAGAATTTTAACGGCTTTTAAGCCTTCAGCAATGCATGGAATTTTTACAACAACCTTGTCGGAAATTTTCATCAGCCTGCGCGCTTCGGCAACCATGCCTTCGCAGTCGGTGCTGATAACTTCGGCGCTTACAGGCCCGTCAACAAGGCTGCAAATTTCGGGAATAACTTCAGCCTGAGTTCTGCCGCTTTTGGCAATTAAGCTCGGATTGGTAGTAACGCCGTATACAACGCCAAGCGCTGCCATTTCTGCAATTTCCGCAACATTAGCAGTATCCATAAAAATCTTCACAATTCATACCTCTTTCGTATTGTAATTTTTGTTAATAAATTTATTAATATGAATCGCCGGTTTAAACGCCAATTAAGAAATGTAGATTTTGCTCATTATTCAAGCGCAAAATCTGCGTAGCTTCGCTGGCACATTTATGGGCTTCGCTTTCAGCCCGTCACTAAATGGCGACTCACTTAAAACAGTACCGTCTGGTCACTTCCGGGAGGTAAAAAAACATCTTGCCCCCTGCCCTTGCGGTTTTTATTATTTACCCATGTGCCGCATTTGGGGCACTGCATTTCTGCCGCAGGCAAAGCCCATGCAAGCTGCCTGCCGCATTTGGGGCAAATAAAAAGCACCTGCATATTTGCTCCGGGCTGATATTTTTTCATACTCCGTCAACTCCTTTGCGGCCTTACCTGTCTATTATACACTATCGCAGAATTTTTTGCAGATTTTGTTGCAAGTTTTATGGACAAACAACGTAAAATTTTATATGCTATTATTAAATAAAGTTTAAAAGGTGGTTACACTATGTCACTGCAAAAAGAATTTGAAGCGCTTGGCTGTTGGAGCGCACCTACCGAAGAAGAACACATCAGCGTTTACGGGCTTGATTTTGATAACTGCTATATTATTTTTACCGACCTTGACGGCAAAACACCGGTTGATGCAAAAGCGCCCGTTGTTGCTGCCTGCTATGATGACCGCGACGCTTTTATGTGGGGTAAGGAGCTGAAAGATTTTGCTGCATTAAAAGCACTGCGCACCGCCCACGCGGATGACAATGATTTTATCGCTGCCGTTGAAAATTACACGCTGCCGAAGGAATGAGAAAATTTAGAATTACACGGCATAATATAACTAAAATATAAAATTAATAATCATTCAAACTGACAGTCAAAATATTTAGTTATCAAACAGCAAATTATATCTGCCATCCGGTTATTTTTAATTTATCAAAAAAAAAAAAAAAGAGCTGCCTGACTGCCAACTCAAAAATTTTCCGCAATAATTTTAGTATCATAACAGTTCAAAGCACTTATTCACTGCGTTCAAAAAGTGTTTTGAACTGTTATTTTTTATTAAATATTGCAATTTTTGAAAGTTGACTGCCAAGCAGTTCTTTGTTATATTTACGCTTCAGTTAAAATTACGGTTCTATAAGTTTTTTGGTACCGCAATGCTAATATTAAAAATAAATCACAGCACCCACGCAGGAACGTAATACAAACTATCAGACGCCGGTAATAAATCGTCTATCAAGCATACTATACCTCCTGCGCCGATTTTTATTTTAGCGTCGGCGCTCACTGGTTCCAGTATTGCAAAGGTTTTAATGGCTTTACTGGGGTACGCACTCTTTTTAATGGCTATTGGGTACGCCGTGCCGTTCTGCCAGATTATGAGTTCTATCTCTTTGCCGTTGAAATTGCGTAGATAATACAGCGGCGGCACTATACCTTTATTGGCATAGCTTTTGTAGATTTCCGTTACAACCCACGTTTCAAAAAATTCACTGCTAGCCGCACCTGCTTCCAAGGCATCGGCGTTAAGCCAACGTGTTAGATATGCCGCAAGGCCGGTATCAAAAAAGTACAGCTTTGGCGCTTTTACAATATATTTTGCTCCCGGCGGCATAAAGGGTTGCAATAGGTATATTATGCCTGCCGCTTCTAATGTCTTTATCCATTGCTTTGCCGTAGGTGCAGATATTTCCGCCGCTTTGGCAAGTTCTGCGTAGTTTATCATTTTACCCGTCTGCCCCGCAGCGGCACATAAAAAGCGGAAGAATACCATTTCATCATTTATTTGTAACAGTTTCATTACATCGCGCTGTAAAAATGTTTGTACGTAGCTTGCGTAATAGCTTTGCCAGTCCTGCTCGCCGCCGTTATACATGGCTGGCATACTGCCCTGCCAGATAAGTTTGTATATTTCTTTCAGGCTTTGCTTTTTGGCGTTATTCATCCGGTTAAACAGCAGGTCTGTTTCAGGCAAAAACGGATCCATGTTATCCGTACCATTAATTTCGTTAGCGCTTAACCCCTGTAAGTCAATAATGCCGACTCTGCCTGCAAGGCTTTCCGTAACTCCCTGCATTAACGGCAAGCGCTGCGAACCCGTCAGCTAAATATCGCCATTTTTTGCTCCGTTATCGGCATACATTTTAATGTAGTTTAACAGCTGCGGCGCGTATTGAATTTCGTCAATTAATAGCGGCGGCATATAACGCTGCAAAAACAGCGCCGGGTCGCTAAGTGCCAAACTGCGCACAGCTAAATCATCCAGCGTAACGTAAGTACGTCCACTGCCCTGCGCCGAATGCTTAAGCAAAGTAGTTTTACCAACCTGCCGCGCACCTGTTAAAAGCAGCACTTTAAACTGGTTCGATATTCTGTTAATAGTTTGTTCTATATTGCGTGTGATGTACATGTTATTCCTATTCAAATTAAATAAACAATAAAGCTTTTAACTTCATATTTTCAACTTTCCATCTAAAAAACTTTGGTAATCATCACAAATCTTTTGCACATCACTGCCAAAAATTACTTGCCTGCCTTTGTGCAACCATAATATTTTACTGCACATACTTCTTACCTGGTTCAGAGAATGTGATACCAATATCGTCGTTGCACCACCGTTAATTATCTCTTTCATCTTTGCTTCACTCTTTTTACTGAAAGCACCATCACCAACAGATAACACTTCATCAAGTATCAAAATATCAGGCCGCACCAGTGACGCTATTGAAAATGCCAGGCGCGATTTCATACCACTGGATAACTGTTTAAATGGTCTGTCCTCAAATTCTTTCAGTTCCGCAAAATCTATAATCTGTTCGTATGTTTCATCCATAAATTTGCGGGTATAGCCAAGCATTGCTCCACGCAGATAAGCATTTTCCTTCACCGTTAAATCTCCGTCAAACCCACTGCCTAGTTCCAAAAGAGCTGCAATTTTCCCTTCGCACTTTATATAACCTTCAGAAGGCAACATTATTCCTGATATCACTTTCAACAAAGTGGATTTTCCTGCACCATTGGTGCCTATAATTCCAAGCATATCTCCTTTTTCTATAGCAAAAGAAATATCTTTATTGGCCCAAAATTCATTTACCTTATAATTATTTTTCAACCTCCGCACAAAATACTCTTTCAAACCTATACTTTTAAAATCTCCGGTAATATATTTTATTGATACATTAAAAGCTTCCAATATTGACATATCTACACCTAAACATAATATAAAAATTTATAATTATATTTTTTATAAATATATAACCCAACAAATAAAAAAAATATTGAATCAACAAGTAAAATAATATGTAGCCATAAATCCGGTATCACATTATAAAGAACTATACTACGGCAGTAATCAATACAGGCAAAAATAGGGTTAGCGTAAAAAATCCATTGTACTCTTTCCGGGAAAGTTTCAATACTATAAAAAATTGCAGAACCATACATTATAAGTTGTGTAAATACTCTATAAAGGTATTGTATATCTCTAAAGAAAACAAATAAAGCCGAAAGAATTAAACCAATACCTAAATTCATAATAATAAGACATCCTATTGGATAAAACAATAAAACAAATTTCCACGAAAAATTTATATCATCGAAAATCATAAAAATAAAATAAATAACAATTATGATACAAAAATTAATTAATGATGATACATTTTTCGAAATTAAAAATAAATATTTAGGTACATCTATTTTACTAAATATGCTGGCATTACTCATTAATGATGACATACCTTCATTAGTAGCATCTGTAAAATAGTTAAATATTATCAACCCTGTAAAAAGATATACTATATAATGTTCTGTGTTTCTGCCAAAAAAGTGTCCAAAAATTAAAGCCATTACACATAACATAAATAATGGTGATAAAACACTCCAAAAAATACCAAGTATTGTACGCTTATATTTTAGTTTAAAATCCCGTTTGACCAATTCTTCAAGCAAAAAATGCTGTTGCCTCAATTTTAGTGATATGAACATTTGTATCATGTAGTAACTCCACAATTTGCAATTTGCAAAAAATTATTCAAAATAAATTTCAATATTTTTCATGTTTTAATAATAATTTTAACCAAACATTGATATATGTATTAAAATTAAATAACTTCACAATCCAAATATTTAAATTTTGCTTCCATCAAACCAAGTATTACGTTCTCCATTATTCATAGCTATAATTTCTCTTAAATACTCTTCTTTTTTTAAGCCCATTTTCTTAGCTATTGACCCACACCCAGTGCAAATATACTGTTTTCGTAGATTATTTGCCTTAATATCATTTCCATTTAAAAATGTATCCGGCAATAAACTCCAACGTAACATATTGGGTGATTCTTGAAGTAATAAATTTGCTTCCTCTTGATCCCATCCACATTTTTCCTTAGTTCTTCGCTGAACTTCTTCCCAATAGTGTAAAGTGTTTTCATTGCAACGCATAAATACAAAACCAATGTTGATATTCAGTGGAGTCTTTTCATAAGGATTATTTTTATTAGCACGCTCTCTTAAGAATAACATATCTTTATTTACAAGCAACTCACATAGCTGTTCCTGCGTCTTCTTTAAAAATACTATATCTGCATCACACACTAATAACATTTTTCCCCAGTATTGCTTAATTTTATCAATAACACATTGCGTCTTGATAGTATTTCCACCAAAAAATGCAAAATCATTTGATGTTTTTGCATTTTCCCATTCTTCATCAGTTATAAACCTATAATCAAATGAATAATTGTCTTTGCATGAGTTTATCTGTAAATTAAGAACTGATTCATAACTTTTAGTATAGATTCCTGTAACCACAATACTTGGAGTTTCATATAAAGAAATTTGACTTAAAAGTATCGGATTTGTAGTAGCAATCACTTTTAAATCAATTGCATTATTATAATCATGCAATTGATTTTTAAACGTCAACAAGTTTGTAACAACAGCCTTTGCATATTTACTCTTATTATTTTGCATATCATAGTTTACATCTGAAAAATCAACTCCTACTAAGCATATCTGTTTAAATCCAGCAAATACCGCAAATTGTAATGCACTAAATAATACTGATTGCGCATCAGTCAAACAATATTTATCTATTTCAAATTCATAAAGATCTACATTACTATTAAAAAATCTTGGCGACAACTCATAATAATATACTGAACCGTTAGCATGTTGTGTTATATCTTTATTAAAACCAAGATCTATAAAATCCGGATTGGTTATTATACCATAGAATTTATCGCATGGATAATCGTTAAAAGCTTTTAATCCTTCACGAGGTTCATCCTGCATAAATAAATAATCGTATTTAATCTTACTATTAAATAGTGCTCTATTTAATGCAATATGAACAGCTCCATCAATTGGAACGTACTCTGAAAGGCTTTGTCCTGCACCACATATAACAGCAGTTTTTCCTGCAAAAATATTTTTGAATTTTTCCAAATCATGATTGATTTTTGACTCTACTCGCGAAGAAATACCAGCTTTCTTTAACTCCCTATCTATCATATCAGAATATTCTTTGTGAAAATTCTTTTCAGAAAAACACTCTTCAAAAGTCTCTTTATTGATACCTTTTAAGTCAGGTATTGAAACTTGCTGTAATTTAGCAATTGCAGTAGCATATTCATCCTCATTTACAAGAATAACATTATTATTTTTATTAAACGCTGGATTACCGCCAATATTACTTAACACAGGTATCAATCCTGCTCGCATTGCTTCTAATGTAGCAATATCAAAAATTGACTTGCGATGAAGCATGATATAAAAATCACACAATTCCATCAAAGTCATTATTTCACTATGTTTAACTCTATTACCAATCAAAATTGATTCAAAGTTCCATTCTGATTTCTCTTTTTGTAATATTTCAAAAATACCATATGATGTAGCATTTCCAGCAGCTATCCATAAAACCTTTTTCCCTGATTTTGCAACATATTCATTTAAAAATCTAGGAATTCTATCCACACCCTTTGCTTCATTATAGTCTGCAACAGTTAAGAAAATTTCGTATCCAGCTTTTTTCTTCTCTGAAATGGCATACTTTTTTTCTACATCTGTAATATCATCCTTCTCATACATTGATGGAACTGTATTATACAAACAACCAGCAAACTTAATTCCTCTACAATCAATCTGACATGATTTTATATACTCCTCTTTAGCACCATTACTAGGAAAATACACAGCTTGTGCATTGTGAAAAACAATATCTTCTAATTCATTCATCATTTGAATTTCTTCATTAGATAATTTCTCGCCAAACGCTAATGCTTCAGTTGCCAAAGAACCTTGCTGATGATAAATTAAAACATACTTTTTCCCTGTATTATATGCGCCGTATGCAGATCCAAGATCATGACATATAAACAATATATCTGTATTTTCGTTTATTGCTTCAGAAATTTCCTTTTCAGTTAAAATATATTCATTAGCATAGAGATTACATGAAAGTTTTACAGAATATTTATTTAATCTATTTTTTACACTTTCTTCAAATTTATATGAATTAGGTTCGAAACGATAATCAATTTTAATGCCCTTATATTTATCACCAAACAATCTTTTTTGAGTAGCTAATACACCAGCCGGTCCACCAGTTCTTCCCTTTTTTTCATCATATTTTCTGTAAGCAATTACATAAATTCTAGGGCTTGGAATTTGATTAAATAACTGTCGCGGAAAAACCTTTATCTGCTTTACCTGTTCTGCTTGAATTTTTTCGAAAGAAGGCACCATTCCACCATTTTCATAAAACATCTTTCGCATACAGTATTCTTCCGCATACATTGTATGTGACTTACTCATCTCGCTCAATTGATCATAATAATGACCATGTGCAGTCGTATTTTCATAAGGAAAAGCCATGCCATAAACATCAATATTTTTAAAACTACCCCTAATTTCTTTTAATAGCCACAAAATAAAAAATCCAGTAGTAGGATTAGTATTTCGTGTTTTCTCAAATATATTCCACTGCGGTTTATTTCGTATATAAACAATTTTTTCTTCAGCTCTTTTAATATCACGGTACAATAGGTCAAGATGATTGTACTGTACAGCAATATGCCAATAATCTGGCTCCCAAATCACTAATTTGTATTGTGAAATGTTAGGTCTATCTTTTACAGACAAACTCCCTCCACGTACCCAAATATCAGTTTTTGTTCCATAATCTTTTTGATAACCAATTGTCGGATAATTGTTGAAACGAATTACAATATCATGAGAATCAATTTCTTTTCCATTACCTGTATTTAGTTCAAAGGGACCGTTACCAACAACAGCAACTGTCTTACCATCTATAATATTAGATAATTTTATTTTAATATCGTTATTGTGTTTTTCAAGCGCTTGAAAAACTGTATATGCTTTATATATTTTTTTATTTATAATTCCTATTTCATACGCAAGACTTGCTGCAGGTAAAAATCTTTCAATATCTCTTGTATTAAATTTAACAACATAACGATGCATTAAAAAAACTGCATGCTCACGTTCACCTTTTTCCAATAAACAACATATATATATAAGCCATAATCTATGATCAATATTATCCCAGCACCAAAAACTTTTTTCATAAAAAGACAATCGCTCCATCAGTTGTCTAGAGGAACCTTCCATCCTCCAAACACTGTTAATAATTGGAAACTCTGAATAAACTTGTTGAGTATTAATTATTTGTTTTTTGTCACTATTTGCTGTATTTACTTTTGTTGAAACAGAATCTTCATGTTCATAATTTTCTGGATGTTTGAAATAATCTACTGCTACATTAAAACTACAATTTTTCCAATGCCACAAAAAACGATAATATAATTTTGTTTTTTCATTACTCCACAAAAAATATTTTAGTTTTTTAATCATTTCATAAATCTCCTATAATAAATATTAATATACAAATTGCAACAACAGCTACTTTCCATTTTATAAAATCATTTTATATTTATTTTAAATTTCTACTAAAAATTTCATATATACATAATAACACTTTTTACATAGCGTTATTTCTGCACATAAGTTTTTTTATATCATGTTATTTAAAACATTTACTTAAATTGATAAAACTATTTAATTCATAAAATTTTACTTTGAAATAGTATCTAAATTTTAATATTTTCTTTTAATGCTATAACAACTATTCCTATTTCCTTCCATATTTATCAACATATCTTTGTATATCATCCTCGCCAAAATAATCGCCTAACTGAACTTCTGTTAAAATCAACGTATCTGTCTTAGATGTATTGGTTAAACGATGCTTACAGCCTTTAGGGATAAAGAAATTTTGTCCAGGCGTAACCGGGTGAATTGATTCGCCAATCTGTATTGTCCCATTACCATAAACAACAGTCCAATATTCCTCCCTTCGCTGATGGCTTTGCAAGCTTAATGCCTGATCCGGCATTACATAAATAACCTTTGATTGAAAAAAATCATTTAAAATAGTGGTTTTATAAAATCCCCATGGACGAGCAAAAATCTCATGCTCCAAATCATTTTCATTAATCTGCCTAAAATCAAAATCCATATGGAACTCTTTATTTTTCAGTAAAAGTACATTTAGACCACGGCGAGTAATTAAATTAACAATTTCTTCATTTTGATTAATTACCGGAAGAAATTCAATGCGATTATCTTTGAATTTTTCTATAACATTCTGAAGCTGGTCATCAATACCAACTGCTGTAAAATTTCGGCATATAGCAATGGATACGTTATCGTCTAATTCATTTCCTTTTAAAAGACTTCTGCGTATATCGCCATCAGTAAGGGTTCCTTTTATTTTCTTTTCAGAATCCACAACGACTAAAAATTTTACTCTATTATCATCCATCTGTTGCAATGCTCGGCGGATAGTAGCTTTATTGTCAATAAGATGTATATTCATTTTTGTTATATCTCCCAACTTACAAACAATTTTTATATTTCAAAATCATCTCTGCCACTTCACGTACAGCACCATCTCCGCCTTTTGTATGTGTTATATACATGGCTTCCTGTTTGGCACTCTGAGTTCCATTTTCTACACTGCATGGCAAACCAACCACTTTCAACACATCCACATCATTTATATCATCACCGATATAAGCAATTTCTTCATAAGACAGATGAAATTTATCACAAATTTCATTTATAACAGAAAGCTTATCCTTTATACCTATATAACAAACATCCGCTTGCAACTTTTCTGCTCTGCGGCGAACCAATTGAATATTTTCACCGGTAATGATGCCAAATTTAATTCCATGTTCACGAAGTTTTGCTGCCGCCATTCCATCTTTGGTATTAAATCTTTTGGCTTCATCGCCATTTTCACTATAGTACATACCACCATCTGTCAACACTCCATCACAATCTGTCAACAGCATTTTTATTTTTTTTACTTGTTCTTGAACTTTTGTTTTAGCAGCATTTTTTTTATGCAATAAATGCTCTATTACAATCCAATCGCTCGGTTCATCAATTTCAAAATAGGTTTCTTCCGGCATCTCATAAACTCCTACTTTTCCTGATAAACGGCAATTGTTTTTCAATAATCTTTCGAGAGTGTTAATATAAAATGCGCCATTTTCAACCAAATAACCATCAAACTCTTGGCGGCGTGGGCGTTTTAAATAATCATAATTAATTGGTTCATATCCATTGTTACCAAGCCTCCAACAAAACCGTTTTTGGCGTACTACGGATAACATACTGTCGTAATTACCATGTTCATACTGCTCAATAGCTTGTGTTAAATGCTCATCAGTCAACAAAGGACTGGTTGCTTGCACCAAAATAATATGTTCAAAATTCGAATAATTATTTGCAAAATATAGCATAGCAGACTCTGTTGAAGCAGTATCTGTCGCAGTCTCTGCCGGACGGTCAATACAGAACAGCTTTTCTCCGCATTGATGAACGGAAATATATTCTTGTACTTTCTCTCGAATTTGGATACTATCTGTACATAAATATACACGATCTATTTTTTTACATTGTACTGCCGCATCCAGTACCCAATATACCAAAGGCCTTCCATTAATTATTTTTATGTTCTTAAGAGGAATGGATTTGCTTCCTCCCCGAACAGGAATAAATACTACATAACGGTCCATATCTTCATTTCCCCCGATATTTAAGCTTATCTCTCTGTACTTGTTCAATAGGCAAAATCTCACTACTTTTATAGGTAAGCGCCTTTTGTACTGCATTTAAATTAGTAACCAGAGCTTTAAATTCATCAGGCTCTAAAGAAGCAGCATGGTCTGTTCCCTTCCATGTTTTATCCATGGTATAATGGCGTTCAATAACCTCTGCTCCCAAAGTATATGCAGCTATATCTACTGCTGTACCCAAATGATGACCGGAAAAACCAATCTGCTTTACTGTACTTCCAAAAATCTTAATTAAGCGTTTTATTTCCAATAAGCAAACATCTTCATAAGGTACCGGATAACCTGATGTGCAGTTAAAGACAACCAAATCCTTATTGCGTCCATTCTTAACAAAAAGATTTACTATTTTTTCTTCTTCCTCATGTGTGGTCATTCCAAATGACAGCTGAATTTCGCCGCCATAGTTATCACACAACCATTGAAGCATAGTAAAGTGATTATTACATGCAGATGGAATTTTAATAAATTTAGGATTCAAATCTGTAATTTCTTTAGCAGAGGTCAAGTCCCAAACAGAAGTAGAATATGTAATGCCAAACTCTTCACACCATTCTTTTAACTGACGATGCTGGTCAGCAGTAAACTCTAAAAACTCACGATGTTCTCCATAAGTTTTACCATATGAATTAGCAGGATTAGGATGTGGAGCATTGTATTGTTCAGGCGTCAATAATTCACGAATGCATCTTTTTTGAAACTTAATAGCATCAGCTTTGCAAAACAGAGCAGCTGTAGCAATTAAATCTCTGGCAATAGACATCTCACCTTTGTGGTTACACCCTGCCTCTGCAATAATATAAGGCTTCTTAAACATAGCTTCCATAATGAATTCTCCTTTACAAAATAAATAATATTTTAATTTAATTGATAAAACTAACAATACATAAATACAGACTTATCTTCACATAGTCTTTTTCAAATTATTAAGTTTTAAATTGGATAATTAACTTTTCTTTCATAAAAATCCAAAGCATCCATGCAACTTGAATCCATAGATGCAACTATAGAAAAGGACAAGTTATTAATAAAATTAAAAATTTCTATTGGAAACTCTTGATTTATTACATTAATATCTGATATCAATGAGCTATAATCTATGCTGTCTCTCGGATGAGGTTTAATATAAACTTTTAATTTCTGTTGCTTTAAATCTTTGACTATTGCTTTGTAAAAAAAAATCTGTTCTTTTTCAGAGTGTAGAACCTTGTCTTTATATAACGGTTGAGTTAAAATTAATGCTTTATTCTTTTCTTTTAATAAATCTTTGATATCTAAATTGAAAAATATACCTAATATAATATCCTTGTATTTGGCGAAAGCTTTATTTAACAAAATTTTTCTGTTGATCTCTACCACTTTCTTTCTTTTTATTTTTAAATTTTTATTTTCATTTACTTCTACATCAAGTACATATTTTGAATTACCGAGAGGAAGATATTTATAATTCAATATTTTTTTAAAATAATATTTCCAATCACTAATAACTACATATCTAAATGGTGTATTTAAAATTTTTTGATAAAAATTTAATGAATCTTCAATTAGATGATAATAATATCCGGCATCATTCAAATAATGTCCTATTTTAGTATCGTCGTGAAAAATATAAATATCACTGTAATTTTCAAAATTTATATCTATGTATTTTTTTGCCATTACATAGTTAAAATGATGCAAATAAAACAAATTCTTAAAAATGTTATTTGATATTAACTCCGGAATTATACCTTGATTAATAAAAAATACATTATTGAATATTTTAGATTTATTTAATTTGCTACATAATCTATCTGCTCCCTCTATATCATCGCATATAACAATATCTGTTCTTTCTTTGCTTAATAAAGTTTTGGCTAATGTTATCAATACATGGTAATAAGTTGTACATATATATATTTTTTTGTTCATTATCTATCACTCAATCTTAGTATCCTTATTATAATAATTTATCCAAAAACTATTATTGTTAATGCAATTTCTAAAGCGGAAATATTTATTTTTATGTTTTTTATAGTTAATTAGTATAATAAACAAGATATATAAGATCTTAAAAAACTGTTTAATATTGCTTTGTTTAGCAACTAATATTTGTATATTCTTCAGCTTTTCAGCTGCACTAATTTTTGTAATTTCTTCAAATCCATTATAAACATCATTCATTGCATAATATAAAACACTAATGTTATTAGAATTATTACTAACGCACCTTTTTAATAATCTTCCAATAGCAGCTACACTAAAAGTTAAAGCATTACAATTTTTAGCGTAAAAATTTAAAATTAACATATTTCTATCAGAAAAATAATTTATAAACGGTGCTATTTTCTTTGCAAAAGGCTCATGCCAAACCGCAATTCCATTCATAAAAACAATCTTTCTATTATTTCTTATACTATATTCTATGTCATCACCTTTAATAAAAAATGGTAATGGCAAGCCTATTTTTTCAATTCTATTAACAGGAATACAACAATACCACCATGCAGCATATTGATTTGTATAATTTTTAATATTAATATTATTGATTAAATTTGCTTTTTGAGATAAATCAAAGTTTTTACCTAATCCAACCAATTTTATTCTGTTCCAATAAGCAGTGTTTTCATATTGTAAATATGGCTCATCCATATTTAACATAGCTCCAGATAAAAAACTTTCCTTATACTCATCCTTTAAAGAAGATATTAATGAATGAGTCCTTTCTAAAGCAGTAATATCTAAATCAATATCGTCATCCATAAGCAATACATAATCATTTGTCTTGCTTTTTAAATTTTCAATCAGCCCTCGTGTAAAACCACCACTACCGCCATAGTTAGGGTTATGGATTATCCGTAAATTATCCGATTCTACTTCTTCAAGTGTAGAGCCATTATCTACAACTAAAGTTGTAAGCCATGGATTATTTTTGCTGAATTGCACTAATTTATCTATTGTTACTTTTGCATATTGCTCACGTTTAAATGTACATATTACTACACCTATTTTTTGATTTTTCCATTCTTCAAACTCGCCCAGATAAGTTAAATTTTGAATAATAACTTTACTTTCAGCTTTTACTTTTATTCCTAAAATTTCATCGGTAATCTTTTCAATATCAAAATCTAAAGCAAAAGATCCATTAACTTGTTTTTTTGTTAAAACTATTTCTTTTTTACCAATAGTATAAATTTCAATTTCTGCTGAACCGATAATTTTACCATTTATCTGTATTTTTTTTATAGTTGTGTATTCTTTCCATTTAGTAATGCTAAAACTATTAAAGTATGTTAAAAAATCTACTGTATTACCGGAAGATATATGTAAACCATCTTCAGTTACATTAGCTTCACCTTTAAAATACAGTAATTTTCTATCTTCTTTTGTGCTGAAAACAATATCATAAAGTTTATTCATTTACTTATTTACCTATTTGAATTTTCTTTTCAAAAACTCTGCTATCTTCTTCGGCCAGTTTTGTTTTTCCAAAAACACTACCGGCATTTTTTTTACTTTAAACTGCTGTTTTTCAAGCCATACATTTAAAAGGCGTTCCGATATGAACCCAAATACTCTTGCTTCATACTGGTTATAACCGGATATATCTATCCTTTTTTCCAGTTCAAAGAGTATGCTGAAAAGCCAACTGCAATATTCATCAAAGAGTTGCTTTTTCATAACAAACATGTTCAAAATATGCAGCTTTGTCTTACCCATTACTTTTGTGAATGCTTCACTGTATTCTGGATAAAGTTCCGCTATTATTTTTTCGGTTTCATCTAAATCACGTTTGTTATGTGCATGCTCATACTGGCTGCGTACAGTTTCGATGTAATAATTGCGCTTTACCGGCAGTATTACATCATACTCCTGCAGCAGTCTTTCATAATCCTGCCGTTTTAAGATGGCACCTTTTTTCTTTTCCACATCGTTGCCATATATATTTTTATCTGCAAAATACCTGCGGTAATGGCATAAACCAATATAATCACATTCCAAGTTTTTCCATGCCCAGTATAGACCGGTAAGTTCACAGTAATTAGCATTTTTAACAGAGATGTTATCTCCGGTGTTATCACCTATATAACCTAAATCTTCTTTGCCTTCTCTGCCTACATGTATTGACAGGTATATATCGTCATCTGGCATCCAGTATTTTTTATGTGCTGCTACAAGTATTTTTATATCCAAGCTTTTATTTCAATTCCTTTTCAACAAGGTTTAATGCGCTTTCTATTACTTTATCCATGTCGTAATATTTGTATTCGCCTAGCCTGCCGCCAAAGATTACATTCTTTTCTTTATCGGCAAGTTCTTTATATTTTGCGTAAAGCTCTTGGTTTTTATCGTCGTTAACAGGATAGTAGGCTTCTTCTCCTAATTTCCAGTCCTGCGGATATTCTTTGGTTATATATGTTACCGGCTGTTTGCCAAACTCAAAGTGTTTGTGTTCTATTGTTCTGGTATAAGGCGTTTTGCTGTCGGTAAAGTTCATTACAGCAACGCCCTGATAGTTTTCCTGTTCCAATCTTTCGGTTTCAAATTTTAAGCCGCGGTATTCAAGATGGCCTAACTGATAGTTAAAATATTCATCTATGGCACCGGTATAGATTACTTTTTCTGCTATTTTCTGGTCTTTATCGAAGCAGATGTTATAGTCGCAGTTAAGCTCTACATCTATGCCTTCCAGCATTTTTTCGATTATTTTGTTGTAGCCACCGATAGGTATTCCTTGGTATCTGTCGTTAAAGTAGTTATTATCATAGGTATAGCGTACCGGCAGGCGTTTAATAATAAAAGCAGGAAGTTCCGTACATTTTCTGCCCCATTGTTTTTCGGTATAACCTTTGATAAGTTTGGTATAGATATCTGTACCCACCAAACTGATTGCCTGTTCTTCAAGGTTCTGCGGTTCGTGTGTAATAGCTTGTTTTTGTTCGTTGATTATTGCTTCTGCCTGCTGCGGTGTGCTGATTCCCCACATTTTGCTGAAGGTATTCATATTAAAAGGCAGGTTATATATTTCTCCGTTATAGTTAGCAACGGGGCTGTTGATATAGTTATTAAATTCTGCAAACTGGTTGACATAATCCCATACTTTTTTATTGCTGGTATGGAAGATATGAGCGCCGTATTTATGGATGTTGATGCCGTCTTTATGCTCGCAGTAAATATTGCCGCCGATATGGTTTCGTCTATCTACTACTAAGCATTTTTTGCCACGCTTTTTAGCTTCGTAGGCAAAGACACTGCCGAATAATCCTGCGCCTGCAATTAAATAATCGTATTTCATAAATCCACCTTTTCCTTGTTTTTTATTTATTAATATGCACCTCTGCATAAAAAAACAATTTTCATTGTCCTCCATAACAGCATTAAGTCAAGCCATACGCTCCAGTTGCGTACATACCAGCTGTCAAGCTGTACCCTTTCTTTATAGCCTGTATCGCTTCTGCCACTTACCTGCCACATCCCGGTTATGCCCGGTTTTACCATCAGGTAGTCGTCGATGTATTCGCCGTACCTTTGCATTTCGTCCCTGATTATCGGGCGCGGTCCTACAAGGCTCATTTCGCCTTTCAGCACGTTAAATATCTGCGGCAGTTCGTCCAAGCTTGTTTTGCGTAAAAACGCACCGCTTTTGGTGATGCGTGGGTCGTTTTTAAGCTTAAAGTCTTTTTCCCATTCGGCTCTGGCTTCCGGGTCGTTTGCTAAAAGCTGTTCCAGCTTTTCTTTGGCGTCTACGCACATGCTGCGGAATTTATAGCAGTTAAATTCTTTGCCGTTTTTGCCTATGCGTCTGTGTTTAAAGATTACAGGCCCCGGTGAGTCTTTATATATCCATAAGGCTATTACTATAAGTATCGGTGATATTGCTATGGTGCCTGTTATTGTAAGCACATAGTCAAAGATTGTTTTTATCCATCTGTTTATTGGCCTTGCAAGGTTGTTTTTAAGCCTTAACAGCATTAACTTTTCATTAAACAGGCTTTCTGCTTCTATGCCGCCCATTGGTACACCTACAAGGTTTGGTATTACACCCATACCTTTTACTAATGGCTGTACTTTGTAGATTAGTTTGGTTAGTTTTCCTTGTTCCAAACCGGGAGCAGCAATAAAGACGTGGTTGATTTTATATTTTTCTATTACTTGTTCTGCATCGCTGAATTTGCCAAGCACAGGGTAGTTTTCAAGAATGCCTTGTTCTACTTTGTTGTCTTCTAAAAGCCCTATTATTTTGTATCCCATGCCAGCATCGTTTTTAATGCCCTGTACTAAAAGCTCTGCTGTTTTGCCTGCGCCGATGATAAGCACCGGCACTTGCAGAAGCTGGTATTTTTCAAGTATCTTTTTAACAATATAGCGGAATACCACAAGCAGTATAAAGCTCAATATCCAAAATACTGCTATAAACATTCTTGAGGTTGAGCCTGCTATACGTGCTATATAGAGTAATATGATAATGCTTGTAACAGCGTAGCAGCTGGTGATAAAGAGTTTTTGAATTATCTGCCAGAACTGAGCGCGGCGGTTATAGAGTTGTTCGATGTTTAAAAAAATAAGGTAAAGTAATGGGAATACTACCCAGAAGTTAAGCCAGGAGATATGAAGGCTGTGATTACCGGTGTAGAAGTTACGGAAGTTAAAGGCAAGTTCTTCTGCACATACTATAGCGATATAGTCAACACAAATTAATACAAACGGTAGAATAATATTGGTATACTTATTTATTTTTTGCAGGTGTTCTGCCACGTTTTCTCACCCTGGGCTTTAATTTTATCTAAATTAAAAATTTATAATATAATTGTACCATACCTTTACCCCCCCGCAAGACATTTCCGTTAGAGTAAGTCTAACTTTTACTGGTCTTGGTGAAACTTTATCCCTGCCGGCAGGTTAGTGCGGCAGCGCAGTTTTACGGTAAACCACACAGTCGGTGGTGCGTGGCAGTTACTTTTTATCTTTTTAAAAATGCAAACAGCTAAAAGTTGCTGCTATTTACATTTAAAATTACTTTTAAATTAAACAACAAACCCTACGTAAGATGCTGCTGGTATGAAGCGCAGACCAAAATCGCGACGGCTAAATCATTGTTGTAGCCATCATGCGCAAACACGCAACGCAGTTGTGTTTGCGGACGCAAATAGGAGCGACGTTTTTGGCAAGCTGAATAACAGCGGCGTCTTCCGTAAGGTATTATTAGGCAACTCAGCTAAAAAAATAACGCCACCACAAACGTGATGACGTTATTAGATGATAATATTATAGTTTATTCTTACCCTATTCCTATTTTCCCAAGCCTTCTCTTGCCACAATCTTATCCAAAATTTCTGCGCCTTTAAAAACTACTTTATCACACTGAATTTCAGGCTCAAAATACTTGGGTTTAACTTCGCAGCAATCGTAACTGCCTGTTTCGGCTTTAAAAGTATCAACAAATTCTTTGCAAAGTTCTCTTACCCTGCAGCCATCTTCTTTGCCGTTGCGTTTTACATACAGTGTGCTAAGCACCATACACGCACCGGTAACCACGCCGCAGGCAGCACCTGCGCCCATACCGCCGCCAAAGCCTGCCGCAATTTTAAGTGCCTGCGGCGGCAGCTGCATATTATAAGCCCAGTTTGCTCCATAAAGAATTTTTTCGGCACAGTTAAGGTTCATTTCCTTGCCGTAACCTTTTTGCAATAATTCAAACAGCATTGTTATCCCTCCTATAACTCAAAATCCACTGCTTCGCCTTTTTCTAAAGATGCCGGAACATCTATTAAACGCTGGTTGCGCGAGCCGCGGTACGGAAAATCCAAATCGCGCTGCGCGAGAATAAACGGTCCGTCTACCAGTACGTTAATTTCCTTAAGCACCGGCAGATTTTTTACTTCGTTATATACATAACCGGTGTAGCACCATACGTTCAGCTCCGGTTTAAGTTTTTTTATTGCCTGTAAAAATTCCAGCACGCCGTCTGCCTGGGCAAGCGGGTCGCCGCCGCTTAAAGTTATGCCCCTGTGCAGCGGCGTCAGCCTTTGCACCACGTCCTTAGCCAAATCCTCCGGCGTGTATTCCGTGCCGCCTTCAAACGGCAGCGTGGATGGGTTATGGCAGCCTTCGCAGTGGCGCGGGCAACCCTGAAAGAACACTACCGCACGTATGCCGGGCCCATCTACGATAGATTCATTTAAAATACCTGCAACCCTCAGCATAGCCTGCCTCCTTATTCCGTGCAGCAATTAGCGCGCTGGCGAATCTGCGTAAGCTTCTTTTCGCATACCGGGCAGTAATCGGTATCAATAATGCCGGTATAACCGCAGTCCTCGCAGTAATCAATTGGGAAGTTAATGCCTACATAACCGCAGTCGCATGCCAGCATATGGAGCAGAACATCTTCAACGGCCTGCAAATTATGCACCGGCGAAGATTCAAACTCTACATAGCTGATATGCCCGCCGTTGGTAAATTTATGGTACGGCCCTTCAACGCGCATTTTATCAAACGCGCTGATTGGATAACCAACCGGTACATGGAAGGAATTTGTGTAGTACGCTTTATCGGTCACGCCGGGAATAATGCCGTACTCCTTGCGGTCGATACGGATAAAGCGCCCGGAAAGCCCTTCTGCCGGCGTTGCAATAAGGCTGAAATTCAAATCATATTTATCGCAGTATTCATCTACGCGCTTGCGCATGTAACCGATAATTTCCTGCCCCAGCTTCTGCGCTTCTTCGCTCTCGCCCTGATGTTTGCCAATCAGCGAAGTAAGCGTTTCGGCAAGACCGATAAAACCAATGGCAAGCGTACCGTTTTTAATTGCAGGCTCAATGCGGTCATCCTTTTTAAGTTTATCGCTGCCCATGTAAAGCCCCTGGCCCATCAAAAATGGCAGGTCGCGCACACGCAGATTGCACTGCACACGGTAACGGTGATAAAGCTGCTCCGCAACAAGGTTCATCATATCGTCAAGCATCTGATAGAACTTGTCTATATTGCGTTCTGCTTTAATGGCAAGGCGCGGAAGGTTAATTGTTGTAAACGAAAGGTTACCGCGCCCGGTGGTAATCTCCTCGCCATGGCGGTTGGCAATAACGCGCGTGCGGCAGCCCATATAAGCCACCTGTCCGCCGTAATCGCGGTTGTAAGTGGTATCCATAAAGCTGAAAGTCGGGTTCAGGCGCTTTGCAGCCACGCTTATTGCCTGCTGGAACAAATCATAGTTCGGGTCGCCGGGGTCTAAATTAACGCCGCGTTTAACGCGGAAAATAACGTTCGGGAAAATCGGGTTTTCGCCGCGTCCAAGGCCATTGCCGTAAGCCTTTAACAAATTGCGCGTAACCTTACGCCCGTTTTCGCTGGTATCAAGCCCAAGGTTAAGGCTGCTGAACGGCACCTGAGCACCGGCGCGCGAATGCATGCTGTTTAAATTATAAACCAGTGCTTCCATTGCCTGAAAAACTTCGTTTTCTTCCGCCCCTTCTACAAAATCGGCCATATCGGTATCAAAAAAGCCAAAAGACTGGCCTCCGAACATATCGTTCTGGTTGCTTTGCAGCACAATAGCAGCCAGCGCAGCCGCAGACCCCGGGCGTTTCGGCGGGCGGATATAGCCATGCCCGTTATTAAAGCCTTCATGCAGCAGCCTGCCCAGCGGAATGTTCAGGCAATTTAAGGTTTTGCCGTAAAAATCAAGGTCATGAATATGAATATCGCCGCGTTTATGCGCCGCCGCCATTTCTTCCGGAATAACACGGTTCAAATAATATTCGCGGCTGGCAGCCGATGCAATTTGCAGCATTTTTGCCGAAGGCGAATTGGAAATATTGGCGTTGTCGCGGTCGGTTTCCTTTAAAATTTCTGCCACGGTATCCATAAGTTCGCTGCGCGCATTACGGATATCCGTACGTTTGGCACGGTACAAAATATAAGATTTTGCAGTTTTGGCATGGCCTTTTTTAATTAAAACCTTTTCAACAATATCCTGCACATGCTCAACATCAACAATTTCCTTGTTTTCTGCTTTCAGGCATTTTAACACGCACAGTGTAATTTCAACCGCCATTTCGCGGTCTGCACCGCCCACAGCCTGTGCTGCTGCAAAAATAGCATCCGTTATTTTACTGTCATCAAACGCTACAATACGCCCATCACGTTTACGAATTTTCATGCTCGGCGTCACTCCGTTCCTTATTTTCGTTGTTATTAATAATACGCTGCAATTCCTGCATAAAATTGTTCACATCGGCAAACTGCCTGTAAACAGAAGCAAAACGTACATAAGCAATCTGGTCTGTTTTTTCCAGATGGTTCATAACAAGCTCGCCAATAACTTCGCTGCGCACCTCCGATTCACCGCGCATACGCAGCTCACGTTCAATATGGTCTGCCATTTCCTTAATTTTTTCGTAAGAAATCGGGCGTTTTTCAAAAGCCTTAATCAAGCCGTTCAAAAGTTTTTTCGATTCAAACAGCTCGCGGCGCCCGTCTTTTTTATTTACAACCAAAGGTGTTTCTTCGTATTTTTCGTAAGTAGTAAACCTGCGGCCGCAATCAGGGCATTCACGCCTGCGGCGGATAGAAGCGCCGTCATCAACCGAACGGGAATCTACAACTCTGCTGTCATTATAATTACAAAATGGGCATCTCATACATTCACTTCCTTGTATTTGTTGGATAAGCACTTATATTATAACATAACGCCAACTTAAAAGAAACAAGATATTGTGTACATTTAAAATCACAAGCAATTTTTACCCCAAAATATAGAAAGCCTCTGCTAACATAAGCAGAGGCTTTAAATGCAGTATTAAGTTAAAATCAGCCGCGAATCCAGGGCGGAATCTCCGTATCGGAAGAATGTTTGTGAATAATTCCGCTGCCGCCCATATGCGGTTTATTGTTATTGCTGTCGTTATCGTGCTGCTGCTGATAACCGCCGCCCGGACGTACAATAGAAGGTTTGCCGCCATGCGTCGGCATTTCCTTGTTAAAGCCGGTAGCAATAACGGTAACACGGATTTCGTCTTTAAGAGTTTCATCGATAACCGCACCGAAGATAATATTTGCTTCGGGGTCAACGGCTTCGGTAATAATATTGGATGCTTCGGTAACATCAAACAACGACAGTTCTGCGCC
>OBII01000272.1_pt1 | contig 22680 bp, 37 predicted proteins | sample 2433771 | NCBI WGS metagenome assembly OBII01 (sample SAMEA2452127, study PRJEB22498) | human gut metagenome | biome: human feces; feature: human gut; material: feces | place: Australia | collected 2012
GCAGAAGCCTATAGACAGCGTTCCGTGCTTCAAGACCTCTCCAACTGTATCATCAGGGGAAAGCTCGTCAGAGTCCATCCAGACACCTTCTCCCATGAGAAATGGGAAGTTACGAACCACTCTCGAAGCCTGAATTTTATATCGGTCGAGAAGCTGCTGCATCGTCGCATCGAGCATTTTGTCCAGCAGTTTGAAGAAAGCAAGATAGTCGCCTTTAGATTCAATTCCAAGCCTCGGAAGATTGATAGAAGTGAAACTCAGATTACCTCTGCCGGGAGCGATCTCACGAGACGGGTCATAAACATTGCCCATTACACGAGTACGGCAGCCCATGTAGGCAACCTCCGTTTCAGGATGACCGGGCTTGTAATACTGGAGATTGAAAGGTGCGTCAATGAAAGCGAAGTTAGGAAACAGCCGCTTTGCACTGACCTTCATCGCCAGTTTGAACAGGTCATAGTTCGGGTCATCGGGATTATAGTTGATTCCCTCTTTGACACGGAAAATTTGAATCGGGAAGATTGGCGTCTCACCATGACCGAGCCCTGCTTCTGTAGCAAGTAGAAGCTGCTCAATAGCAAGACGCCCTTCCCAAGAAGTATCAGTACCATAGTTAATAGAGCTGAATGGAACTTGAGCGCCGGCACGGGAATGCATGGTATTCAGATTATGAATGAACCCCTCCATAGCCTGATAAGTATCGCGAGTAGTCTTTTCCATAGCATAGTCGAGAATCCATGCTTTGTCTTTCAGATCGTTGAGGCGTTCACAAATATCATAGCCCTCTTTTATGTATTTCTGATAGGTATAACGGACGCCTTCGGCCATAGCGTAATCGAAGTCGACAACACTTTGACCGCCATGCTGGTCATTTTGATTAGACTGAATGGCGATGGCAGCCAGAGCAGCATACGAGCCGATGCTTTTTGGTGCTCTCAGATGGCCGTGACCGGTATTGAATCCATTTTTGAAGAGCTTGCGAAGCTCAATCTGCGTGCAGGTCGTCGTCCATGCATAGAAGTCAAGATCGTGTATATGAATCCATCCATCGCGGTGAAGTTCTGCAATTGCATGTTTAATCAAATACTCCAGATTGTACTCCTTGGCGGTATTGGCACCATATTGCAGCATAGCTCCCATAGGGGAATCGCCGTTGATGTTGGCATTATCTCGTTTCAAGTCACTATCTTTTGCCTGAAGAACGGTAATACTATCAAAAATAGTTTTTACCTTTTCTCCGAATTGTTCATTCATAGAAAACCCTCCTTAAATATCATCCTGATTGCGATGCAGACTGTGCTCAGCGTCGAAGCCATCCGGATATCTGGCTTTAAGTTTATCCACATTCATTTGCATGATGGTTTCAAGGTCGTACCCAATAGCGTTTGCACTTACGGCGAGGTACCAAGCCACATCTCCAAGCTCCTTAGCCATATGCGCAGTGTCCAGTTCGTGCCCTTGAAACAGATGCTTTTTCAAAATATCAATTGCTTCGCCGGCTTCTCCGTTCAGTCCCATTAAGCCATTGAGCAGAAGTCTCTCAGGCAGTAAATCTCCTGGGGCTGTGCGAAGAGCTGCCTGCTGATAGTCGTTCGGCGTCATATTTTTTCCTCCTGTGATTACGATTTACCAGTGCAATAGCCTGGTTTATTTGAATATCAAGCTGACGTTGTTCCTTAGCTTCCCGAAGGCGGTCACAAACAGCCTGAATATCCGCTTTTGTCGCTTCTCTGGCAAGCATTGTTTTCTCCTTTACACAAAAAAATAAGAGCCAAGGTTTAACCTCAGCTCTTACATAAAATGTTATTTTTTCGATTTGTGGTATTTCCAGGCTTCACAAACCGTTTCCTTGCATTTCGGATAATCAGGGCGTCCGCATTTGTTGCAGATAAGCTCTTCTCGTCCGAGATCCGGAATATCTTCTTCAAAATCTTTGATAACAGTTGTCCATGTACCGTCTTTTCTTCGAACAGGACAGGACATTCTGGATTTAACTTTCATCCTTGCTACACATCCTTTCGATAACGGTCATGCAATAAGGTCTAAAGAATTTATCAAAGATTGCTACCGGCACAGTAATAATCAACAATATCCAAAATATGTCTCGAATAATTCTCATTTGATGACCTCCTTACAGTATTTTACCATAAACACAACAAAAGTAAAAGGGCTTGTTACGGCCCCTTTACCTTCGAAATCGAGTAACTTACGAAATCATGATCTTGTAGCGTTCGTTCAGCTCTTCGAACACTTCCTGATCTGCTGCAATGCTAATATGAAACTCAATCTTGCCCTTTTCGTTCAACACGGTTTGGACAGCAGGTTGAAGTTTTTCAGCAAACAGCATTCTCAAGCAAGTTCCAAGTTGCCGATCATTAACTGCCAGAAAATAATTCATTGTGCGTTACCTCCTTTCATAATAGGGGGTGTTTTTTTCGTGCAGGAACATTTATTAGAGTTTCTCTGTCTCAATAAGGTGCTCACATTCATGTGGGTTTTCATCTGAGCAGACTTTATATTTATCCCAGTATCTCGGGCATTCATGTTCCTTTGCATTTTTACTGCACATCGTCCATAGAGGACACAGCTCTCCGTAATAAGGAAGCTGATTGACTACGAATTTTATCATCTTTCATCCTTTCTTTTCGCCAGTAATAAGCTCAGAATAAGGCAGGCTCTCAATCCAGTCACAGAACGTATGCCACTCGTCGAGCTTGTGGTTCCGACGGGACTTATAGATGTTCGCCAGAACCTCGTAGTTTAGCATAACTGTCCGGCGCTGGTTGTAAGAGCTCGGGAGAAGCTGGATCATCTGCCACCAATCCTGTTTATCCTTGGTTTCAAGGTAGTTTTCACGATATGCGTTTAGCATCTCGATCGTGCATCTAAGAACATCAAATGGTGTCATCCATACCTTGTGTGGCGAAGTGATATCTTCATCGACGATTACGCTCTCGATCCAGTTGCGATGATAAGGTTCGCGATCCAGATGCTCGCAACTAAAATCCGCCAGCGTAAACTCCTTATCCGCAATCTTATGCATCGTGGAACAGGAATTGGCAACCGTACCAACCTTGTAAGTATCGAACTCCTTCCACCAATACAGCGGGGCGGTGATGTCAAGATAGACCGTAATCATCCGCATGAACTTACGATGGTCTGTGCCTGCGTTGCGAAGGGTCGTCATAAGCTTCAGGTCATTCGGGCCCACTTCAAAGCATTCAAAACCCGTACAATCACGGTCCTCTTTTTTGCAAATATCCTCTCTCTCGATTTTACCGCACTTTCCACAGTCAACAGCAGGATATGAGTCTGTCTTCTCCCAAGAGTTCTTAGGGTTTCGCATACCACGAATGGCGTGCTCCCAGCCCATAACCTCGGTGTTTTCAATTTTCAGCATTTTCTACCTCCGTAAGCTTCGTCCGAATCATTTCCAGAATCTCTTCCACAATCGAACGAGTATTATTGTGCATCTTAATATAATCGGCATGGTCTTTATACCAGGCAAACATTTCGGAAAGGTCACCTTTAATCCAGCTGAATGCCCACCAGTCACAGATCATCTCAATAATGTATGGATACGGCATTTCGATAAGGATAGTTCCTTCTTTAGGTTCGTCGTTGATTAAGACCCAATACTGCCAATGATGGGGGTTTCGGTGGATATGCATAAGCCATGCCCGGTTAAACGCCTCGATGATTGCTGGGGTTTGCTCCCCATAGAAATAGTTGTCATAAGGCGTGTACTCATCTGGCGTATTCTTCGACATATCATGGAACTCAATATTTCGAGTCGCCTCCACATCTGTCAGTTCAGGAATATAAGCAGCAATCCACTGATAAGCCTTTTTCACAGCTTGTCTGTGGTTTTCCAGGTACTCGTCATATTTTTGAGACATTGGATTCTCCTTTCATAAATATCACTCTTGGTCGAGCCGTGCCTGTTTAAGGATGCGACTGATTTCGTAAACAGATTTTGCTTGAGTCAGTTTATTTTTGACCTCTTCGCTATAGCAAAGTTCCGTTGCAATATCAATCGCAGCCTTCTTTTCAGCATCAAGAATTGTTTTTGCTTTCATAGTTCATCGGTTTGTGGGAATTTGCATTACTGGGTTCGGCAAGACAGTCGTTACACGGGTCTTTAGATTCTTTGAGACCACGGTTCTTGCAAGATTTGCAATACTGGTCAAAATATACTTCCTTTTCTTCATTCATCTGCAAAAAACCTCCTCACAAAATCCATATAACAAGCTTGATCGTCGCCGCCACGATAATCGCACCGGCACACAAAGACATCAGTACAGCGATAGCCTGCCCGATTTTATAAGCAAGGCTGCCACTCTTTTTCGTTTCGGGACGATATAATGTGTCTTTCTCATATTTAGGCATATATTATCCTCCAAATTGAAGTCCGAGATGAGAATATAGATCCTTATAAATAATCTTCTCCAACTCGTCCTTATACATTGTTACAACTTTACCGTCTACTACACGGCTTACGGTTTCTCTCAAAATGGGAGCAGCTATATCGGAGGTAACTGTGGCTTTGGCATCTGCCATAATCGGATCTGGTAGATATCCCACTGCTTCCATTTTCTTGTGCTCACAGGTCTTGACAAAAGGGCATTCACGGCATTGCTTCGCCAGTTTTGCCAACGCCATCGTTCGTACACTTCCTTTCCAGATATCGTCTGATATGTTCGCATCGTTTCCGATTTTCACAACGAATGACGGTGTCAGTTACGGTAATCTCCGCCATATTAGCATATAATTTCTGTGGTTTTTCCACATCGGGTTGAAAGTCCAGACACTCGGAGCAATAGTTCTCAACCTCTACTCGAATCATTAGCGTCTCCTTTCTCAAGTTTTCTTTTTTGCATAGCTGCCTACATACTTAGTTTCGTTGAAATTCTTTTTCTCGCTTAATGCCCGGCTGATAGCCAAGTCAATGGCAGAGCGTGATTTCAGATGGTAATAATACAAATCATGAAATGGAGTATTAAGTCTGTCTGTTCGTCCCGCCGATTGTTTCATGATTTTGTAGGAGTAGTTCTGTGAATAGAAGACGATCGTGTCAGTGCTAATACAGTTCCATCCTTCAGCCCCAGCATTATACTGAACCAAATAGACCCAACTCTCACAAGTGGGAATAGGTTGATGTTTATGCCCGTTCCACTCTGCAATCTCAACTTCATCTCCGTAGTAGAGGTTCTTGAGAATATCAAGCTCATAATCGAAATTGTAGAAAACAATCATCTTCGGATGCTTCTCAAATAACTCCATAAGAGCTATCTGTCTCGACTCATCTGAATTCACGATTTTGCGCCAGACGTAGCAGAGCTCGCCAGCATTTACAATAGGTTCATTTTTATAAGGATTCCAACGGAGTCTACCGACATCTTTGTATTTACTGACGTCGTAACGCACATAGACATCTTCATGATGTGAGCATGTTTCTCGCTTAAAATCCATATCGACGAGAATGCTATTACGAAGTCGAATAAGTCGCCCGACACTCAAATATCTATCAACTTTCGGGTATTTACCATTTACCCAGGTCATGACCATGTGTTCCTCTTTGAATGCTGTCCGGTTCTTATAGAACCCGTTCGCTACAAAGACGGGGATATAATCTTCCCATGTGTCCCCCGGGGTAGCCGATAACAAGATCCACTCATTCAACTTAGCAATTTTGAGAAATGCTTTTACCCATGCACCGGAGCCGATAACTCGTTGTTCATCAAATATAAAGAATGCTCCTGTAACCGTCGCATACTTACCGATGTTGTTCCACGAGTCCACGATGACTTTATTGCCGTAGGTGTTTGTCTCCGAGTGGATAGAAAGAAGGAAGGGCGAAAGCTCACCCTCCCATTCAAAAGTATCTCTTTTTCTTGCCGTAGTGATGATGTACAGATCTTTAGGCTTACCCGGCATACGAACATAATTCTTTGTACCGAGTTTTCCGCCGTTTTGCTTGTAATAATAAGCTAAAGCTGTCCGAGATTTCCCGCTACCGACGCCTCCGCAGAGAATGCAGCCGTTTTTCATTCGCTCAACCGCGTCCATTTGATAATCTCGAAGTGATATTCCAGCCATTACATCCTCCTAAAGAGCCGCCGCATCGCCCAAACCTTTGAAAAATACATTGGCGTATACCAGTAATTTTCCGTAGAGTCTTTATCTGTTATCGGCTCTGTTAAGGCGTTGCCGATTTTTACATAACCGGCTACCCCAAGAAGTGAAAGCTGAATATAACACATCAGAGCAACAATGGCGTCGATATCCTGCCCGATGACAAGAACATGATTCTGGTAATTCAGATTGGCTTTTTCCAGTCGTTTTCTTGCGGCATGAATTCCGGCAATTAGCGTAGCTCCGGCTCCGCAGCATGGATCGTTAATGGATACATATCCATCCTGTTCAACCTTTTGCACGCTATTATCCATAGTCATTTCAGCCATCAACTCGCAAACATGGTAGGGGGTAAAGAACTGTCCATTGTGTTCGTTTCCGAGATTAAGCGACATAAAAATACTACCTAAGAAGTCTTGCTCAGGGTTTTCTTCCAAAGCCATGACCGTATGGGCAGCCAACTCAGGGAACAGTTCCTGCTCTTTTTTGTTGTACTTTTTAATGAGCCGCAAATATAACGCTTCCCGCTCGTCATAATGCTCTTTGTCAAGAGGGTTGGAGAGGGAGCAGGCGAACATCTGAATGAAGTCGCTCCAAACATCCCAAGAGCGATGCCGATTGGTAAGCTGTCCGAACACCTTTAGAAAGTCTTTGCGAGGTTCTGAAACCTTTTCCCTTTTTTTCTCAGCGGGCTTTTTTTGTGTTGGCATTTCTTCTTTTTTCTTAGACTCAACCGATTTTGGAATTTCTTCCGTTGGCGGAGTTGCTGCTGTAATCACTTTAGGTTTCGGCTTAGACGACTTCTTTTTTCGCTTTTTCTTTTGCCAAAACACAAATATCACTCTCCTTTCGGTTATTAAAGGGGGATAGGCTGTTTCCTCTTACTGTCATAGGCGTGCACTCCTAATCAAGACCTTACTGGACATTTAACCAGACATGTATTAAGCTGGCACCTATTCGCCTTTAGAAGGGCATCTCCTCAGGACCCTCCATTTCAGCGTACTTTTCAGCGAATTCATCTTCCTCGATGGTGACATACATCGTCTTAAGGTACGCCTTGACGCCAGTCTTACCATTGACTTCCCAGTTGTAGGGACGGATCGTCAGGTCAACATTGCGGATCTCTGCAAAGTCAAGAGTTCCGATAGACTCTTCATCCAGCTGAGTCTTAGCTCGACGAGTAATCATGATAACCTTCGGGGGGATGTTGTCGAAGCTTACCGCTACCTGAATATAATGACGAGGAGCCTCGTCCTCATCACGAGGAGCCAGAACACGAACATTCCAACCATCCTCAATGAGCTTCTGCGCCATATCAGGATTTTCAATGACCACGCAGAAGTTGCGGGAGCCAGCACGATTGTACTTGGACTCCTCACCCTTAAAGTTACGGAAGATGATTCGAGCGTTCTCGATAATGATGTTGTCTACTGTTTTGTAAGCCATAATTAGTTTCTCCTTTCAATTTTTGCGTTTATCGCATGGAAATGGGCAAGTCCTGCACTCCTCATTGGGAATACAGGACTCGGTGGAATTAGCCGTGCACAAAATATAAATGAGCACAGCAATTAACAGAATTGAAATCATAAGCGTTACCTCACATCAAACGGAGTAGTATCCTCTTCATGAGGCTCGCCAGCTCCGAACCACGGGGGTGTGTTATCCGAAACATACGGTTCGTCTGCTGCAAAGCGTTCGAAGTCGCCATAAACAGACAGAGACTTGACTGCTTCATCTACCATGTTGTTGTAATAGCCACGGTCAATATCACTCTGCTTATCCAGCTGTTTTACCATCTCAGATTCGAGCCAGCGGAAGCCTTTGGAGCCAGTTGCTGCGGCATACCCCTTTTCACCGGTTTTCTTATTTTCAGTTTCACGAAGCAGGATACCGCCTCCGCAACCAGGCTTAATCGGGCAGAACTGCCCAACCTTTCCGATAAAGTGGTAGTCATGGCCCTTAGCGATTTCAACCGTCTTACTCTGAATTTCCGCATCATTTGTATCAACATACTTTTTCTTGAGTGCGGCAACTTCGTCTTCAAGCTTTGACACATCTGGAAGAGCCTCATTCATATCAAGATAGAGCGAAGAGGTCACGGACTTCGTCTCGCACATATCCTCGAACTCAATGTTCTCCTTGCTGAAAAGTGTCTTGAAGACATAAGGGATCTGGAACTGAGTGCCAGTTGCTGTCCATGCATATGGATGCTTCTTGTTCTCCTTGCAAATATCTTTTGCGGAGTTGATGTACTTTTCCCCATACAGATCGCAGCACTTCTCAACCGTAGCATATCGGGCAATATAAACTGCATCATTTACCAAGCACATGCGATCATAAGTCGCTTCATGCTCAAAGTTGTACCCGTACAGCTTGCCGTATTCGGTTACAAACTTAATGATCTCAGGTGTTGCGTCCGGAATCTTGATCGAATCGGTTTTGATGTGCGCTACGGTAAATCCCTGACTCTGAACAGCGTGTTTGAGGTTGACCATGAACAACGCTCCTCGCTTAGCAACAATGTTATCCTTGTTACGATTGTCCCGGAACGGATTTTCAAATCCAGCAGAGGTCAAACCATATACCGAGTTGATTGCAATTTTTAGAGCCTGAGCCAAATCAGCCGCTGCATTTTCGTCTGTCAGATATTTAGCCAACGCTCCACCCAGCATCTTTTTGGCTTTGTCAAAATCCTTGTGCTTGATTGCAATACGAGCCTGAAGAATTTCATTGAACCGCTTCGTGTATTCCGGTCCGAAGAGTTCTTCCGCTACAATACTACTTGGGTGCATTGAGGCAATATCTAACAGAGCGATGTTGCTGTACATCCCAGGTTCGGAATATACATAGCCGCCCTCACCGACTTCTTCGCCTCTATAGACAGACTTGCCACCCTCGAATGTGTAACCAGGAAAGATAGGACGATGGTTCTTATCAAACTGAGTAAACTCATCATAGTCTTCAAATCCCATCGTGAACGGAAGATCTGCATTAGGATCGAAGATCTGGCTCTCATCACCCATGAAACGGTAATTGAACTGATCCTGAGGCTTGCGATTGTTACCAAATATGATTCTGGTAGTCAGGGAGTTTGTCGTATCATTAACAGACATCCCTGCCACATCCGCCAGAATCTGACGAGCCGTGAAGTCAGCCTTGCGAGCATTAAATGTTGCTTCTGTCGCAATAACATCGTTGTCACAATACTCAGCAACCTTCGTCCAAAGCTCTTCCGGCACGGGCTGATCCCAAGGCAGACCAAGTTCCTGATGGTGAATACCCAGTTCAATCTCGAATTTCTTCAGAGATTGCTTTTTGCTGGAAAAGTCATATACATCGGTATAACTGACATTGTAAGCTTCACCAAAGAAGCAGTTTGCGCTGCCATTGATGATCTTTGTTGAGAGATTGTAAAGCTGCTCGTTCGTATAACCCATAAGCCGAGCATAGAGGATATGGTTGTCGTATCTGCGACAGTTGAAGCCGACCAGACGAAAACGCATCAGTTCCTCGATTTCAGCCGGGGTGGGGTTAATCATACGAACTACGGGCTTGCCCTCTCCCTCAATTTTCCAGTTCACAAGAAACAGATTCGGAAATACCTCAACATCGTAGAACACGAGTTTGGCATCATCATTTTTTGCTCCTGCTGACTGGTCTGCGGACTTAAACTGCATCTTGTTTACTAACTTGATACAGTAATCCGCTTGATGTGTGCTGCTCGCCGCAAATGCCAAGACAGCATTACGCATATCAGTCACATCATAATTGAGTCCACTTGCATAAGCATCCTCAAGAATTTTGTAAATGAAGTCGATACTGGGCTTTGTTGCTGGATGGTACTCCTTGTTCAGATTTCGCTTGATTTGCGTTCTAAGCCCTTTCTCACTCTTCACTCCTTCAAAATTTATCACTTGTTTTTCTCCTTTCAGTGGTAAACCCGAGTTGATCGTTGCGATAGGCAGATCATTACACTTTGTCAGCTTTCTGCGCAACGAGCTTTTACCGGTGAAGACCTTCACTTCAATATGATCGTCATACACTCGGCTGAGCTTGCTAACATCACCGGCATAAATATAATGAAGGTGGATGCCCTGACCGCTTTTGCTGAGTTCAGCATAGGTCGGCGGCCATTTACTCGCTTCTTTGAGATTCAGTTCATACGACTTATTGCCGTCCTTATCCTGAATATCAAAGTCGATAACAATGTGGTTCTCCGGAACTTTCACATAATGCAATCTTGATGTAGACAAGTCGCTTAGCTTAGTTGAAACTTCATCCCATTTGGAAGTTGGTGTCTCTTTAGCCGAAGCATACTGAGCAGGACAATCTGCGCATTCTCTATCGAAGACCGATTTCTGTTTTAAGAATTCGATCAGTTTATGCTCAGGCTCGTCTTGCTCGGTAAGTGTCTTATCCTCGAATTTCTCGGTTCGAAAACCAATGTAATAACTTCGCACACGAGTTCCGTCATCGAGATTGAACCTCTCCTTGTAATCCCGGAAGTAGTTTTTAAGTTCCTCCTTAAATATCCTCTGAGAGAATGGGAAGGTGACTTTTGCCTCATCGCAATAGGTTTTATACATCTCCCATGAGGCTTTGAGAGTTGTCCCGTCTTCTTTCTTGAAGACATGGTAAGAATCAATAATGAAGTTATAGAAATCATTAGATGCACCGAGCATCGTCACGGGAATATAATCATCGTATCTGCCCGGATTCTCCAGATAGACTTCCTGGCAATGATAAGCAATTGCACCGAGTTCAAATTCGATTTGCTTTGTCACCGCCTTGTATTCCTTGGGACTCAATTTGTTTCCGGAAGGGGACACATCGATCAATCGTCTGATGAGACCTGACTTTGCGTCCGTAATCTTGACCGGTTTATTGGTGCCCATAAACAGGAAGCACTTGAAGCGGTTTGCATAGGTCGATTTGAACTTTTCGTTTACTGTCATCAGTTCGTGAGAAACCAAACTGTTCAGTCGGGTGTTATCCTCAATACGAGACAGATCACCATCATGCTGAATCGCCACAAGTGGGTTTGTCTTAAATGCCTCCAGCGCAAAGGAGTTACTGGATGAACCCAGTGCCTTAGCATCAAAGACCGAGTAATATCCTTCAAAGAGTTGCTGAACAATGTTCAGAACTGTAGACTTACCCGTACCTGCTGCACCGTACAGAACCATAAATTTCTGCAATTTTTTCGACTCTCCACAGACAATAGAACCAATAGCCCATTCAATTTTCGTTCGCTCTTCTTCAGAGTAAATTGTGGACATCAGCTTATTCCATGCATCCGTGGTCCCTTCCTCAAGGGGGTAGTTCAGCCGCTTACTTGCATAGTCTTTTTTGTTCGTCGGAGTATTGGAGAATATAAGTTTCTCATCAAGCATGTGGAAAGAGTCTCGCATCTGCTTTTGACAGTATTTGTGCCACGAATCGATCATTCCGGATTCGGAATCCCACATGTGCAGAACTTTAATACTTGAATCAAAGTTTTTGCGGTTTTCCTCTGCATACTTGTCAAGTTCCCGGTCAATAAGCTGGAGCGCATCTTGCTCATCCGTAGACCATAAACCTCGGTCTTCTAACCAAATGGCATAGAAGTCACCGCCTCTAATCATCAGGTCGGAGCTTTTCTTAATGATAAACTTCGGATAGATTTCTATTACACCACGCTTCGTACTACGGGTCGAAATCATTAAAAAGTCGATCATCGAAGTTCTTTAGTCTCCTTCCGTTTTTCTAAGCTCCTTGATTTCGTTTTTAAGGTTCCCGATCTCGTCACGCATACTGCGAATCTCCAAGTCCTGGATAAGCATGTGCACAGTCATAACCGTGGCGACCATGACGGTGCTGCGATTGAAAGACCTCTGTTTTCTGAGCGTCTTAGCAAACACACGCATCGCAGTTTCGGAGCAGCGAAGACTTCCGAAAATATAACGAATCATTTCATCCATGTTTCTTTTCTCCTTTCATGTCGGCAAGAAATTGATCGATCGTTTCAAACTTCCAAGCCTTCGGCTCTCTCAACGAAAATATAAATTCCTGTCCGTTGGTTTTGCGAATTCGAATGCTGTTTTTACCATTTGGGAAGTATTCTTTTACCTCCTTCGCCTGGTCGGGTAAGCATGTCTGAAAAAACCCGTACACTTGCGTATGAATCATGGTAATTCTCCTTCATAGGATGCTGTCCAAATACCAATTCATCTGCCACCAAATTTCAACAGTTCTCATGTCATACTTGCAGCGTTCGACGGTAAACAAACCGCCTTCGCCGTTTCGCTTGTATTTGCGGTTCATAAATCGAGATATTACGTCGTCCGTATACGCCGCATCAAATCGAGAATCACTCATCGACCCTAAACCCAGACTAACAATCATGTTCCAGAACCACTGTCCCATGCGGTTACCAATATCCGGGTCGGTCATAATATGTTCTTCGCAACGAAACGCTAAGGCAATAAGCATCTCCAATACACTGCAAGGGCGGTTATCCAGATAACTGGCAATCATAAGACCCTCGTATTCTTTTTCATAACCAAAACGATACCGGAGGTCTATCCCATCTTCTGCTCGATTTCCGTCCATCGGCAGCATATATTGAAAATCAATATTATGCAGATGACGAAGAAGCTTCTGATAAGACAGCCTCCGGCTATATCGTTCGTTACATACGAGCTGACACATCCACTCAAAATATTCATTGTTCAGCTCAATTTCAGTCATTCGATCCTCCTATTAGTAGTTGGAGCCTTCAGCCACATCGGAGAAAGAGCGATTGTCTCTGAGAATTTCATAATCGCATCTCAGACGGTCGTTACGAATAAAGACCGAATCGTCCTCATACTCTCCGAAATGTTCAGCAAAGTCCTCGCCAACAGTGTCCTCAATATCCTCGATGACTTCATCTTCATCGTCGGCAAGGACTCCGTCACCAGCATAATAGACCAGACTGATCTGCGTGTAATTGTCATTCTCACCATAATTGTCCGGAGAGATGACATAAGGTTCATTGGGCATAGGATCATCCTTTTTTTCTTCAGTATTTTTCTTGCTGTGCTCCGTGTAATTGGTATAGCCCTCTTCCTGAAGCTTAGCAGCATAATTCACCAGGTCGGGTTTCAGCTTGGCAATATCTGCCTTATGCTGATTCTCTTCCTGCTTTTCATTGCTCTTTTCGCTCTTGGTAATATTGGTGTTTACTGGCTTTCTTTCGGCAAATGCCGCTTTCACAGAATCGATCTCTTCCTGTGCAATCTGCTCGTAATACCGTTTAAGGCAAAGCCATGTCGCTGCGGCGCCTACCGTGGCTCCAGCCAGAAACATGGCAAAACTGGTTTTACTCATCTTCGTATTCCTCCTCGTCAGTTTGAATTGTGACAACAGTAATGGCGAGACCTCCGAACAGCAATGCTGCACTTAGGAGAATCCCGCCAGTAATGTGTCTTTTCCGCCGACTGTCCAGCATGGCGTCGACGGTTGAGATGAAGTCATCCAAAATATCCATCATTTACTCCTTTCCACCAGAGAGAACAGCAATGCCTCCTACGAGACAAAGCCCTGCCATAGTGGAAAGAATGTACGAAAACAAAGCTTTCATTTTATGTTCTCCTTTCAGTCATAACTCGAAAAGTAGTGACAACACTCCTGAAACAAAGGCTCACCATACTTGCTGTATACTCCGGCCATGAAGAACACACAATCGTAATTTGTCCGTTCCAAAAGTTCTTCTTTCACCAACTCGACAATCTCAGGCATGACATAACAGCGGTCAATTCTGCTGTTCCACATCACACTGAATTGATTGGGCTGATAAACAACATCGTACACAGTATCCGGGAAAGATGGATGATCGATACGGTTAAGGATTGTGTCGATAACCAATCGTTTTCCCAATTCTGTTTCTCCTTCAGCTTCACCCATGGTTACGAGTGCTATGAGGTCGATTTCCTCTTGTGTAAGAGGATAGTCTGGCTCTTTCTTCACCTCTGGTTCCAAATCAGGAGACTCCATCAGAAGATCCGCCATTATCACCGGCTCTGCCTCTGCAAGAACCGGATAGGATTGCCTAATCTCCGATGTTTCTTTATCTGTAGAGCGAACAACGCCGCATACCGCAAAACCGATGAAAAATATCATGCAGAGAACGGTAGCTATCGCTCGTGGTTTGATGTGCATTGCTAAAACTCCTTTACAATAAAATATCACCCCCAGTCCAAGTCTGAAGGTGATTGATTACATCTTTTCCCAGATGTTGCCCTCAACATTGAAGTCGAGCAGAAGTGCCGGCTCATGACGACCGTCTTCGGTCTCGCGCTCTACCTCAACGATGCGGAAATTAACATAGCCATCCGGGCCATCCTTTGTCCAGCCGACAATCTGACCAGCAGGAGTACGAGGAAGATCAAGATCGTCCAGAACCTCATTCAGGAAGAGGTGACCACGGGTCTGAAGTTTGTCATTTGCAAATGCCTGCTGTGCCTTGAGGAACATACGGTTATAATCGGGGTTGGTTTCATAGTTGCGGCTCTTGCTGTCGAAATATACAGCGTAATCGCTCTGGAGATTGGGGTCAGCGACCATCACAGTCTTTTTAACCTTCTTCTCCTTGCCGGTCTCGGGATCAACCTCGATTTCCTCGAACTTCTTCGCCTTGATGCCATATTTCAGTTCAGTATCGACCTGATCGCCGAAACGCTCGATGACCCGACCACGATACTCCTTGAAGCTCTTATCAATTGCGGCATAAGCAGCACCAAGAGCAATGTTGCGCTTGCGAAGAATATTATTAGACGCCAGGATACTGGTAATAGACAAAGTGCCAAGAATAATGGCAGGACCATAAAGCTTAGCGAGCTTTACACCAGTCTGAGCATAGACAACAACCGTATCTTTCTTGCCATCTTCTGTTGTGTACTCCTGACCGTTGATCGCGCCGGTTTCCATACCCTCATGGATGGTATCAAGAGTACCCTTAGTCTCATCGAGAATCTCTGCTACTTTGGTGGTAGCCTTGCAAGCGAGAACGGCACTTACGACCGTGCCGGCAATACCAGCCACAACGAGAATCTCGGGGCTGTGCTTCTTGAGCTTCATAACGGCTTTGGAAGTCACGCCATTCACGCTCTTCATAATTTCAGTCTTATTTTTCATGATTTGTTATTCTCCTTTTCAGTTTTTAGAGTTGATTTCAGCACCGCAGGCAGCGTATCCAGCCAAATCGACATAGCTGTCGTCCGTAGCCGTTCCCGTCCGGATTCGTGCAATCTTGAGAAGTGCCATCATCATAGCTACGTCATTTGCAGTGAATTCGATACCCTTGTAAACGGACCAGAAGTCCGCAATAGTTTTGAAGTTGTCTTCAGGAGAACCGTATTCGTTCTCTCTCTGACCACAGACACAGGCTTTTGCCTTATCGAGCGTTTCAGATCTGTTCATCATCTTCATCCTCCTCATTGGTAGAAATAAACGGAGTATAATCCCGTTTACGTTCCTTAGCGACTACCTGACAGCCACACATCGGGCAGTCAAAGGCATCGTACAAACCTTCCTCGGCAGTAGAACCAAAAGCAGCTGCCAAGCCCGTTTTTCCGTTATCACGAGCAATATAATGTCTCTCGATGATGGCATTGAATTTAGTGCCGCAAATTTTGCATTCAAGCATTATTATTTCTCCTTTCAATTCAGCGGGATAGCACGAGGCAGTTTCAGAATGTAACCATCTCGAACTCGTACCGCAGTTGCACCGCCAATATTTGTCCAACCGTAGCGGTTCATAGTAAAATTATCATTAGGGACACGAGCGAGGTCGTAGAAATCAGACACGCTTACCGTTCCATACTGACTGATGATATCGTTCATTGCATCAAGAACTGCCTCGGCATCTCCACGGGTATCGAAGAGAATATCATCATAATCAGGGGTGTTGCGTCTATTTCCGGCAGAACCGGCACGCATTCTGTCTGCGCCTTGATCGTAGTAGTTTCGATAAGACACCTTAGATGCGGTTCCGTTTTTCTTGCTGCGCCCTGCCTCACCATAGAGGATCATGTCAATACCGGTAGTAACAATGTCAGAAATAGCTTTTTTGACAGCAGGTACAATAACCTCCATCAAAATATAAGATTTAACATTGTTGGCGTCTTCGGCAATGAATACATCTGCGAACTTTTGCATCTCGCCTTTTTTTCGAGTTTTTGCAGCCCCGGTAATAACCGCCTCGACTTTCTTTTCTGATTGCTGCTCCTGACGAGCTTTATCAGAATTGGACTTGTAATCTTCCACTGAGTGATCTCCTTTCTTATGCCGGAATCAGCTTACCGGGCAGAGTAATTTTCGTATTCGGCATTAAGCCATTTTCTTTCTTGTATCGATAGGCGAGATTACTCTTCGCTTTCGCTTCTGTAGGGGCAACAGTAGTTGCTTTCCAACGATGTTGCACACAATCATCAAATCGCATAACAGGGCCGTCATATTGATACTGCTGCATATTTTCCTCCTTTCGAGAAATAAAGAAAAAAGGGAAAGCACCCTGTTACAGGTACTCTCCCTTATCCGAACTTCTCAAATTCGCATTTTTCAGTTGTCTTCAGCGACAACATCAGATTCTTCCACGATAACCGTATTCTCCTCGGCAGCCATCTTCTTCTGCTCGATCTGGGCTTTGATATTTGCGATCACCGGCTTTGCTACATACTTGTAGACGACCACGCCTACAACTACGCTCAAGCCAATACCCGCAGCAATCTTTACGCCCTTGCTCAAACCAGCGTTCTCGATAACCTCTTCGGTAGCTTCAACGACCTCGTTGTTCATAATCTCATTGTTGTTCATTGTGAAATCTCCTTTCAAATGTGTGAAATTGTGGAATGTTCTTCCATTAAATAAGTTGTAAATTTCGCGCGGTAAGTTTACTGATAGTCGTAAACTGGTGCTACCTGATAGTCAATTACCAGGCAAGGTGTGCCGTTTGCGTCCAGCTGGGACGAGAATGCAAGGTCAATGTAACCCTTATCGATGTTCCACCCGAGCATATCGCCCATCTTGGTTCCATCTAAACCGAGTTCATAGTAGAAATCGTTGAGTGTGACATACATTTCGTCACGCATCTGACGATTAAGCTCATTCATGACTCTGGTGATCTTATCTCTGTCAGATTTGAAATATCGTCCGGACAAGACATCGTAACAGATTGTATTGCCACCGCTTTCAGTGAGAATAACCTCTCGAACAGGGTTCTTAACCATCTTGTCTTTCGACACAGAGTCTCGAATTGACTGTTCCTTTTTCTCACCAATCGTTTCCACAACCTTTTCCTGATACTCTTTCAAAGTAGACTCCGAAAGGGTATAGGCCGTTGCCAGAGCAGCATTTCTGCGAAGATTAGTTGAGCTTGCCCCAATCAAGCAGAAGACAGATATGGAACCTACAACGGCTGCCGGAATATAACAAGGCCAAGCTGTCTTGATGATGTCCTTCGGCTCAAGTCTGTCCGTATCCAACTCATCTTTTTTCTCTTCAAGCAGAATCAGAGCTTTTGGGGTTGCTTTTACCGCCATAACAGTGGTGGTAATCATGCCGGCAATTCCGATACCGGTGAGAATTTCAGGACTATGTTTTTTCATTGCCGTCCGTACACCTTTGGCAATGCTTGCTAAACTTTGTTTAGGCATGATTTTCTCCTTTCGGTTAAACAAATAGTAGACTTAATTCTTCAGCTGTTTCGACTGCACTCTGAAATATAAAGCTACGCTGCTCGTCCTCGCCGTAACAAGCATACATAGCCATCTCGAACATGAAATTTTCGATGACGGTGATTGGATCATCAAAAGGCTTGTCCAAGATTCGATGACAGATTTCATATGCAGCCCATTGCTGATATGACCTTTTTCTGAATTCATACTTTGGCCATGTGAAGGATGGACTGAACAGATGCTCACCAACATATCGTTGGATAATCGAAACAGCCGTGCTTGCATCACACATATCGTTCGGATAAAGAGGAAGAGCCCTTGTTAGGACTCCTCGTCTTCTTCATCGCTAAGTGCGGCAAGCTTCTCATTGATGCGTTCATCAATTTTTTCTTCCATCTTCTTCTCGTTCACCCAGTCAGTGAGGAGCGTAGCCCCCATACCTACTGCGGTAGCGACAAGACCCAGGATTTTAACCAATTTTGCATTATTCATAAAGCGAAACCTCCTTTTCGTTTTCATAAAGTGAAATGTATTTTTTGCGAACTTACAGATCTTCCATCCACTCAGCTGTAGGCTCAAAAACCATGTCAATAACATATATCTCCATGCCGTCATCCAAAGTGAGTCGGTGATGGTTAAAGTCGATCCAATAAATATCGCCATTACAGCTTGACCATCCTACGGCATCTCCGAGTTCAGTCTTTTCAAGTCCGAGAAACTCGTAAAAATCATTTAGGGGAATAACGCCTGCAAACATGAAATTGCGGTTCAGATGGTACTCAGCCTGAATGACCTTTTCGATGGTTGACTCAAAATATCTTTGCGAAAAGCTATCGTAAAAAGTGCGGGAGACTTCTGGTTCCATACCTTCACCAAAATCGAGGGAAGAATCGTACCAACCTCCATTAGCAGAGATGCTGATGTCCTTGCACTTTTCTTTGGCGATAGAATCTATGATGGCATTATGAGCTTCTTCGCCATAGAGTTCTTTCAGCTTGCCCTTATACTCCTTATAAGAACTTTGGACGAGAGCATACGCACTTGTTAGTGCTGCCTGTTGGCGTCGATTTAAGGCATTGGCACCCATAATGCAAGCGATAGTAGAAGCTCCAAATGCCACTGCCGGAATATAACATTTCCATGCAGCGATGAACGCCTCTTTCTTGGTGTACGCATATGGATCGCCATCATGCTTTTTGCGACTGTCTGCATAAACTAACGCTACTGCTCGTGGGGTCGCTTTGGCTGCTGCAATTGCCGTGACTACCACACCGGCTGATGCTACACAAGACAACGCAACAGGTGAGTATTTCCTGATGCAAAGCCCTGACTTATGCAGCAACTTTTGAATTGCTTGGTTTTTGTTCATGTCTTTTCTCCTTTCATGTTTTTTGTTATTCCATAGCCCTTAATAGGTCTAAAATGTTCGCTGCCATTTCACTGGCAGATCGAAACATAAGACTTGTGTTTGGATTCACCCTCGCATACTTAGCGGTCTTCATCATAAATTCATGCGTGAGCTTACAGAATTCATCAATAGACCCTTCTCTTCGAGGGTAAATCTGTTCGGCGATAAAATCTCTGAGCTCGTCGACAGCCCATTGTGAGTAACTCGCTTTTTTATAATCTTCAGCCCATTTACCAAACAAAGGCGGCAGCCAAGCGTCCATGCGGTACATGTCATACAAGATTAAATCAAGCTGATCGATGCTCATGTCTTTTCTCCTTTCATGCGAAAATAAAAAGCAAGAGAGACTGTATCGGATTCGAACCGACGACCTCCAGGGAAGTGTGGCGCTCTACCAACTGAGCTAACCCGTCTCTCATAATAAGACTTGTAAATTTCGCGCGGCAAAAGAAAAGAGCCGTTGTTAGCAGCTCTTTTCAAGTTTTTACAAACCAATACTTTTCAGGATTTTAGTAAGTTCATCTTTCTCAAGATCGGCATCTATATCCAGATGAACATGTGTCTTTCCGTCAACGACTGTGGCTTTTACCTCATTCAAATTCAGTTTTACATCATAACCAAATTTCTTTCGGATTGCCAAACTCGCCAATTTCGAGATAATGCTCGTAGTGAATTTAGAACCAATTTTCATTTCGTCCATGCTCCTTTTACTCCTTTCGAATAGCATCGTTTTTCATAATAGGAGTTGTAATTTTGGCGAAAAGAAAAGAGCCGTTGTTAGCGGCTCAATCCTCAATAAATCCAGTTTTCTTTTGCAAAGAACAACGGTATTGCGATAAACGCAAAGAATACTAATGCTGTTGCATCTTTGTCGATAAGTACCGGTAAGTACCCACAAATAAGTAATACTATAGCATATAGCTTGTTCTTTAGTGTTTTCATAATCCATGTCTCCCTTCAAAATTCAATGGTTTTTCATAAAGGGAGATGCGTTTTTTGCGCTTAGATATCCCGTCTATCGAATACGGTTTCCCATCGTTCTTTCTGAATAGGCTTCATTTTTAATGCCCACATAATTTGGCGAACCGTTACAGTAGGGTATAGTCCGTCCGTACAAGTCCCAGCCCTCATTTCAAAGTATTCTCGAAAATCAGGGTGCAAATATAAAGCGTCAGTAATCCAAGGGTCAACTTCGCTCCACCATGTACTTTTCGTCTCGGAATCAAATCGTTGCTGAATTACTGCTAAACCTCTTTCTTCAATTCTGTAGAGAGTGCAGCTATTGTAAACCGGATGCTCACAAATATAACGCTCACCATACAAGGTCAAGTAAATTTTCGGTTTGTCAAAATGGTATCGCATATCCATCACCTATAAAAAGAAAAGAGAAAGAGCCCTCGTCAGGACTCCTTCCCCTTTGCTAATAGTCTTAATTAGTCGTCGCAGATCTGATCTCTGGTCGGATATAGAGCATCATATTCTTCATCGTTCTCCATACCGTAATGCTCTAAATCGACGGAGTGACCGCAAGCAGGGCATACTAAAGTATCTTCCCACTCATCTTCAAATTCCATAAGTCCTCCGCATTCACTGCAAATATACCGTCCAGTAAGTAAACCGTCTCTCTGCGCGTCGTTAAAAAAGCTCATTGCAAATTACCTCCTTGATATTGTGTGGCACTATTAAGTATAGCGGCCATCAGTATTTTATCAAGAGATAAAAAGCACTTTTACATCTCTCACAATAGCCCTTGTAAATTTCGAGCAGGAGAAAAACGAAGAGAACGTGTTGTATACACGAACTCTCCGCTTTTGGAACCGGTTTATTTCTTAGTCGGTCTGAATCGACTGAATAAACCTCTGAATGTCTGAGAGGTGAAAGTTCCGTCCTGTTCGAACTTGAAACCTCGTTTCATCCAAACGCCGTAGAACATCAACGGCAGCACCAGCTCAGCGGCAGCCATACCAAATCTGAAGTATCGATCTTTGACAGACTCTGCCATTTGAGCCGTCTTAGACTCCTGATCGATTTCACGGTTCTCGATCTTGTCCAGACGCTCATAGGTATTCTTATCCTCTTCGAGCTTCAGTTTGTACAGCTTCGTCAAACTATCCACTGCTGTGGTATGCTCCTGGCTTCCGGATTCGAGAGATCCCAAGCGCTTAATTTCGGCTTTAATCTCCTCTTCCAACAAACTTCTGTTTTCTTCACCCATATTCGTTTCTCCTTTCGTTTTAATAGGGTTCCATAAAAGGAAGTGTTATTTGTGCGGAATAAAGTCTTCACGCTTCACTTCTAATAGGACAGTTCTTTGAGCTATAATTTCATTAACGTTCTTTTTCAGTTCAAGAAAAAGATAGGGTCCGTCCGGATCAGACTTGTCAATACGCAGAAAACCAACTGGATGTTTTCGGCGAATGATAGATGAGACGACAAACCCAATCATAATTCCGACAACTACATAGACAACTTCCACGGTGATCTCCTTTCAAATTGTTTTTTCAAAAAATTCAACCCGGGGATTTTTCCAGATACTAATTTAACACAGATACCTGTCACCTTCGTCCGGGTTTTAATCTAAGTTAGAAAAAGAAAGAGCCAATGCTATAGCGCATCAGCTCTCACTTCTCCATAAAGGAGCTTGTTATTCTTGCGAACCCTCGTAGACGATCTTCTTCCGTAAGTCAGACCAGGTTATATATCGGTCTTTACGGCATACGGGGCAATAGAACTTGCTTACTTTACCTCCGATGTCTGTCAGCTCACTGCTGTCGGCTTCAAGCCTGCTCTGGCAATTCGGGCAGTTGAAGCGATAGACTTTTTTCACTGCAATATCTACAATCTTCATTACTGTCTCTCCTTACTAAGTAGCCAGAAAAACCGTCTGTACAAGTCGTAATAAACATCCTTGCAACATGGGATGCCGGTTCTGGCTTTCAAATGGTCGTATGAAATACCCTCCGTTATAGCTTCCAAAATATAACATGAAAGCTCTTCGTCCGTTTCTTTTGCAACCTGTTCCACCATCTTCATGCGATCGGCATAGTACAGCCTCTCATCAATGTGCTTGGTAACGGGATCACTAACAACATTCGTTTTACAGGGCGGAACTAATTGCGGCCATGAACCCGGATAGTCTATTAACGAATTGTACGCATGACGCCATAATGGGTATTGTAAGCAGAAATGCTTCAATTCGTAATAGCGGTGTTTCTCAATCCAGTAACGATTAGTCTCGGAAAATTCTGGACGTATCAATGTACTCATGCGCGTTCACCCCTCCATATATAGCCGGTCTCCTGCCAGAGGAGCTTAGGTGAAATATAAAAGTTGATGCGTCCGTACTTAGAGTTCATTTCCTCTAAATTCGTAACGAGCTTCCCACTCCGAGTAGCTTTTCCGATCGGTAGCCACCCCGATACGATGCCGGCTCGAATCCAG
>OBII01000283.1_pt1 | contig 22397 bp, 20 predicted proteins | sample 2433771 | NCBI WGS metagenome assembly OBII01 (sample SAMEA2452127, study PRJEB22498) | human gut metagenome | biome: human feces; feature: human gut; material: feces | place: Australia | collected 2012
TAAACAACTACAGGCTTGAACAAGAAAAGATTCCTCAACGCTATGTAATTGAACAGCTCAAATGTCTTTTAGACTAAATGTAACAAAAAAGGCGTACAACCGATCTCTATAAGATTTCGGTTGTACGCCTTATCATTTATTCTTGTTCAGAATGTCTATCCTTAAAAGTCAAGCTTACTTGACCTCCTCGAAGATTACCACCACTGAATATCAATAAGTTATATTTGTATGGTACAAATATGGATGTTTGTAATGATAAGAAAATATAGAGAAAGACAGACAATTCTATAGTCTATTCTTCGCCTTTTAACTCTTCAACCATATTATTATTGTCTTTATCTCATCCTTTGATTTTTGTAGAATTGTATAGGTGAATATATTTCATTAAAGTTTTATTATAATAAATAAAGTAGGATTAAAACGTAAGGAATTATAGAGAAATTGCCTATCTTTGCATCGTAAACAGAAACAGATATGGCAAACAAACAATTGAATCGCATAAAAGTGGTTCTTGCAGACAAGCAACGAACCAACAAATGGCTGGCGGAGCAGTTGGGTAAGGATAAAACCACGATTTCAAAGTGGTGCACCAACTCCAGCCAACCCGACTTAGAGAGCCTACTTAAAACGGCAAAACTCTTAGATGTAGAGATTGCAGACCTCGTTAGAGACAATGTGGAATAAAAAGAGCACCCTATGAAAAAAGAAGAAATACAATTATTATTCTCGCAATTTGAGCAAGTGTCTTGTACTCTTAATGACGTGGAGTGTTGGAGTGCAAGAGATTTGTGTACATTGCTGGGTTATAAACTTTGGCAGAATTTTACAAAGGTAATAGATAAAGCCAAAGATGCATGCGCCAATGTAGGTCAGCAAGTTGAAGACCATTTTATTGACGTCAATAAAATGGTTGTGATAGGCTCAGGTGCTGAGCGTCAGGTAGATGACATCATGCTTACACGCTATGCTTGCTATCTTGTGGCACAAAATGGTGACCCTCGCAAACCGCAAATTGCGTTTGCGCAGACTTACTTTGCAGTACAGACACGCAGAGCGGAACTTGTAGAGAAACGAATCTTAGAAGTTGAGCGTGTCAAGGCGCGAACAAAATTGCAGGAGACAGAGCGTAAACTATCAGGCATCCTGTATGAGCGTGGAATCAATGACAAGAGTTTTGCAGTCATTCGCTCCAAAGGAGACCAAGCCTTGTTTCGTCTCAATACGTCTATGTTGAAAAGACGTATGGGAGTTCCCGAAAAACGTCCGTTAGCCGATTTCTTGCCAACGATTAGCATCAAAGCAAAAGACTTTGCTGCAGAAATGACAAGTGTAAACGTTCAAGCTAAGGATTTGCATGGTGAGCCGCAGATTAGCAATGAACATATTGCCAACAATACCGCAGTTCGTAATATGCTCGTACAACGAGGTATTGTACCCGAAGACCTACCTGCAGCAGAAGACATCAAGAAAGTCGGACGAAGATTGGCAAGTGAAGAAAAGAAAGTTTTAGACAACAAGAAGAAAAAGTAAAAATGGAACAGAATAAGAAAGCGTTGCTCACGGAGCAAGCAAACAAGATTGCAGAAATAGTCAAGGTTCTCCGTACACAGTTCGGTGAGGATTTTGAGAATGAAGTGAACTATTTGGAAATAGTGAAAAAGGAGTTGGAAGAAGTATCGGCTAAATAAATATGGCAAACAAGAAATATACTTTTATTGATTTGTTCGCTGGCTGTGGAGGTTTGTCTGAAGGGTTTATGGAATCTGGATACTTTAGAGGACTTGCTCACATTGAGTGGGAATTACCTATGGTACGAACCCTAAGGAATCGCCTTGTAAAAAAATGGCATGAAAGCGACGAACAAGCTCAAAACCGAGTAATCTTGTTTGATATACAAAGGACAGACGAACTGCTAAATGGCAATTGGACGCAGGAATCTAAAGATATGTATGAAAAATACAATTCTTTAGAAGCCCAGAAAGGGTTGAGACAGTTGATTAATGGAGAAACCGTTGATTTGATAATTGGCGGTCCTCCATGCCAAGCGTATTCAATTCACGGAAGAGCAACTGACAAAAATTCCATGCAAGATGATTATAGGAATTATCTGTTTGAAAGTTTTGTAAAAGTTGTTGATAATATAAAGCCAAAAGCTTTCATATTCGAAAATGTGACAGGAATGTTAAGTGCTAAGCCAGGTAGCAAACCTGTCGTAGAACGCATTTACAAAGCTGTGAGTGAGATTGGATATACTATTCTTGAACCTCAAAAGTTTAAAGATGCAGTATATAATGCTTTCGATTATTCCGTTCCACAGAATCGTGAGCGTGTTATATTATGTGGAGTGAAAAATGGTTCGGGATTGTCTATCACAGATTTCTACGATGCCCTTTCAAATAACAAAAGTAACAAGCATCTTACAGTCCGTGATGCCATAGGAGGGCTTCCGCCTATATTCCCCTTGAAAAAAATCGAGAAAGTAAAAGGAAGGAATGTTTCTCATTATGCAACGGATGAAACTGACCCATTTCATTTGCCACGTCATTGCAGTTCACGTGACATTCAAGTGTTCCGAGAATGGATTGCAAATGATATGAACAAGTGTTCACAACAAGAGGCTATTGCTTTTTATAAAAAGGTTACAGGAAAAGAAACTTTATATAGAAAGTATAGAAATTTGGAATGGGATAAACCATCTCCAACTGTGGTTGCTCACTTGCAGAAAGATGGTTTCATGTTTATCCATCCAGACATAGAACAAGCAAGATTTATAACAATAAGGGAAGCTGCACTGCTTATGTCTTTCCCAAAGGACTTTGAGTTTATTGGGAATAGAGCATATTGCTACAAAATGATTGGAAATGCCGTTCCTGTCAAATTTGCAAAAGCAATAGCAGATTCAATACATGAAATAATTAGTCAACAATGGCAAACATATTAATAGCGTGTGAAGAAAGTCAAGCTATATGCAAAGCGTTTAGAGAAAGAGGACATAATGCATATAGCTGTGATATTTTGGAGTGTAGTGGCGGACATCCAGAATGGCATTTTATGCAAGATGTCTTACAAGTGATTCCAAACCATGGTGGTAAATTAGAAACAGGAGAAGAATACTTTCTACCAGATGGCGAAGAGTGGGATTTAATGATAGCGCACCCACCTTGCACCTATCTGTCAGTAAGTGGTGCAAGATGGTTATACCATCCAGATGACGCAAATCTTCCTATTGAACAACGCCGTGAACATCCGCATCATATAGGCAGAAGAAAGATGAAAGCTGAAGCAGAAGAATTCTTTATGCAGTTTACGAAAACGGATATAAAAAGATGGGCCATAGAAAACCCTGTCGGCTGCATGAACTCAGTCTATCGCAAACCAGACCAAATAGTTCAACCTTTTTGGTTCGGTGATTCCGCTTCAAAGAAAACTTGTCTGTGGCTGCACAATCTTCCACCTTTGGAAGCAACAAAAATAGTTGATCCTGGAGAACGAGTAGTTTTGTCAAGTGGACGTTCTTTACCTAAATGGTATTCAGATTCGTTCAACACGAAGATTTCAACAGAAGAGAGAAGAAGACTTAGAAGTAAAACATTCCTAGGATTTGCTCAAGCAGTGGCAGACCAATGGGGTAAACTATTATAATTATGAGCGCAAATGCAATCAAAATACAACGTTTCAGAGCTAATGACTTAGTTGATGACGGTGGCAAGCAATTTGAATTAGGCAGAAGCTGGTGCGATGATTTCTTTGGATTTAATAGAGAAGATGCCGAAGTAATCGTCAATCTCATATTTAAACCATTAAACTATGCCCATGAGCGTTATAAAGATATGCCTATAGAGCTTAAACTTGCGGAGGTCTCTAAACGTGGAGATAGGAAAGCTTATGGTAATGGCGAAAATGGAAGGTCGCAAATCAAGAATTTCTTTATAAACGACCTGCATCTTTCCACGGATAAAAACAGCGAAGATTATTTCGCCATATACAAGACGAATTTTGGAGAATATTATTTGTATTTCATCCCAAAGCCTTTATATGAGAACTTTATTAAGATTTTTGTAGAGCTAACACCTAATGTTTCTGTTCAAAAGAATAATGAAAAGAAACAAAGCATCAAGTTGGCACTCCAGCAAATCTTCTATGGTGCTCCAGGCACGGGCAAGTCGTATGAGATAAACGACTTGACCAAGCCATACTCCACCATCCGTACGACGTTCCATCCCGATAGCGACTACTCCACATTCGTCGGAGCATACAAGCCAGTGATGGAAGAGACACCAGTGTATGGTGCGCAAGGTGTGGAAGTGGCAAAGGAGAAGCGTATTACTTATAGCTACGTCAAGCAAGCATTCCTAAAAGCCTACCTTGGAGCATGGCAGAAGTATGCCAAGTGCGGCGAGACGGCAGAACCGCAGTTCTTGGTGATTGAGGAAATCAACCGAGGCAACTGCGCCCAGATATTCGGTGATTTGTTTCAGTTGCTCGACAGAAGCGACAATGGATTCTCCACCTACCCGATAGAAGCCGACTCCGACTTGCAGAACGAGATAAAGAAAGCGTTTGCCGAGGGCGGAGAGTATGCTATCGAAAATGGGCTGGACGTGGACGATGCCGTGGATGGCTACACAAGCAACTATGGCGAGACGTTGTCCGATGACATTAAGAACGGACGAGTGCTGCTATTGCCCAATAATATTTATATATGGGCAACCATGAACACAAGCGACCAAAGCTTGTTCCCCATAGACTCCGCCTTTAAGCGCCGTTGGGACTGGCGATATGTGAAGATAGCCGATGCTGGCAAGGGTTGGAAGATAAAGTGCGGCACAGAATACTGCGACTGGTGGACATTTGTTGAGGAAATCAACAAGAAGATAGCAAAGGAAACAAGTAGCGACGACAAGAAATTGGGCTATTTCTTCTGCAAGCCACCAATGGGTAGCGACACCATTACGGAAGACAAGTTTGTCGGCAAAGTGCTGTTCTATCTGTGGAACGATGTATTCAAGGACGGCGACATCTCACTATTCAAGGTCAGTGACGAGCCAGAAGCTGAAATATGCTTCGATGCGTTCTATGGCAGCGACAACAAGGTGAATATCGAGGCGATAAGAACGTTCCTTGTCGGCGTGGTAGGAGAAGAAAATATCAAAACTAATGATGATGCTCCCATAGCAGTAGATGTAGATGAAAACGGAAACTCTATCGACTACACGAAATATTCGTTTGACGGAAAATCGCGACTATCCAAGAAAGACCTTGGGTATAATATCGTCATGAAATATATCAACGAACATTCAGACAAGACATTTGCAGAGCTGCAAAGCGATTTGGCATTTGATGATACTGTTGACAACAAGTATAGATACAAAGGAGTATTGGCACGCGCTGAAGAAATAACAGGCAGTTACACCTCATGTTTCGGTGCAGAACAAAAATCATCAGATGGAGTCAAGTACAAAGTTTTGACATGGTGGAACAAGTACAACATAGATTTCATTATCAAATTTGCAAAAACCCAAGGCTGGGCAGTGAATACAGTAACAGAATAAGCGTATGCGCATACTAATAGAGGAATACCAATATGAATATGAGGATGTCTACGATGTTCTCAAAGGACTTGGTGTGCTTCAAGACGTAGAGGGAAAAGTCAGTTTGAGTTATGTAGGCTACTACTTCAACGACGACCCCGACGTGAACGACTGCGTGTTTATTCCCAAGGTATTGCTGGAAGGCGAGTTTGGCAAAGAAAAGGTGTTCGGGCATATCGAGCCTAAGGACTTGATAAATGCCGAGGACTGCAAGGAACTGACCACCGAGGAACACAAGTTTATCTACAACCTAAGCGTATGGATATACCGTGCCATCACCGTGTTCCGCGACCATGAGTTTGACCGAGTGGAAGACGGCAAGCGGCAGTCGAGCATAGTACTCTACAAGCAAGCCCCGATGATGGGACACACAAGGAAGCGCAAGGCAAACACGTTTCTCGATGTGCTGCTCACTCTGCAAGAGTGGAACAAGCGGAACGAGAGTTTTGTGATGTTCATCGTGAAGAACCTCCACTCCGGCTACAACAAGATAAACTGGACACGCACCATCAGCCGAAGCCAAGCCGTGATACAGGAAAGTGGCTGTGGCTCACATCGCCAAGATGTAAGCTATCTTAACCCGATAAATAAAAAGCGTCAGATAAACTTTGATGAGGAGCTGCTTGTCATCTATTATAGCGTCTTGCAGCATATGCACGACGAATACGGTTTTCCAGTAAGGATCAATGTTAATTTTCCTCTGATACAAGGTGAAAAGTTTAAGCGATATATTAACGGATATGGCAAGAGAAGACTGAAACAAATTAAGTACAAATACTTCTCCGACAAGGCGTTGGAGCTATGGGAGTTGTGTTATGCCTTCTTCGACCGACCCGACAACATCATGCTCAACGTCGACCAAAGGGAATACTTATTGGTGAAGAGTTTCCACATCGTGTATGAAGCTATCATTGACGAACTGATAGCCGGTGACCAGACGTTGCCGAAGGAACTGAAAGATCAGCCCGACGGCAAGCGAGTGGACCACATCTATCAATACCAGGAGCTGACAAACAACGCTACTGACGACCACATCTATTACATCGGTGACTCCAAGTATTACAAGCGAGGCAACTCACTTGGCAAGGAATCCGTGTACAAGCAGTTTACCTACGCACGGAACGTGATACAATGGAACATCGACCTCTTCAATGACGGCAAGGCGGAAGACAGAAACGGACATGTGAAGCTGCGCGATGACGTGACCGAAGGCTACAACATCATCCCCAACTTCTTCATCTCCGCCAACCAGAACGTGCTCCAGCCCGAAGACGACATAAAACTCATTGATAGCGACAAGGAAGCAGGGCAGCGCAGACAACAATACTATCTCAGTAGGCAGTTTGAGAACAGACTCTTCGACAGAGATACGTTCTTGCTTGCACACTACGACGTAAACTTCCTCTTTGTCGTGGCACTCTACGGACGCAATAATTCCGCAAGCAAGGTGCAGTGGCGCAATAAGGTGCGACGGATGTTCCGCATCGAAATCCAACAGATGCTTAAAGAAAACTTCGAGTTCTACGCCATGACTGCCAAGAGCGATGTCAATCCCGATGCCTACCTCAGAGAGAACTTTCAGCAAGTGCTTGGCAAGGTGTATCATCCTTTCGACAACCGAGAAGGTAGTGACCAGCAATATTTCTCGCTTGCGCTGCGAAAGCCAGAGAAAGAAGCGGATGCAGCCATTAGGGAAAAGGTGGCAAGCGAGAACGAAGCCGTGATGTTCGAGTTGAAGCACGCTTTCTACATCGCCAAGTGTCCACTTGGCGTGGACCCAAGAACACTACCAGAGGATGTGATGCCGAGAGTGGAAGCACGTCCACATGATGTCATACCGAAGCAGTTTCTCACGATGCACTACTTGGAGAACTACCCCAAGGCGACATTTCTTATTGGCATCGTGAACGGCATGGAGCATTTACATTGGATATTCAGCCGTAAAGGAGGTAAGCGTGACGATGCATATAATGTACGCCTTGGTAAGGAAGCGCATGGCGGTGTGGTGAAGAGCCGTGACTATGTTAAGCACGCCAAGTTCGTAATTCTTTATAACGCAGGTGAGAACAAAGTGTATAAGGCGTTTCGTGTGAAGAACACAGGCGAACTGACTCGTGAGCAGATGAAGAACCAAGGGTATCTCAACCCTCGCCATGAGCGGTATTTCTGCTATTTTTTCGATGAAGAGATAACGCTTGGAGAGTTTGACATTGAGGCGATTATCGAAGCCGACAAGAAGAAGCACGAGGCGGATGCGAAACAGAAAGAAAAGTATGCAGAGGGGCAGCCAGTGTTTATGAGTGGTGAGGAATTGATAAAGTTTAGGAAGTAATAACGAAATGAATTATGACAGAAATTCAAGATATAAACAATATCCCCGAACTCCATTCTCCTTTTGAACAACTTCGAGAGATAGATGCCGATGGCAAGGAGTGGTGGAACTCACGCAAACTGGCGAGAGTTATGGGTTATGGCAAGTACTGGAACTTTGAACGTGTCATCGCTAAGGCGCAGGCGTGGACTTCACAGAAGGGCTATCATATTGGTGAGCACTTCGTGGAGATTACAGAGATGGCAGAACTGGGGAGTGGTGCTGTGAGAGAGGTCACAAGCATGAGACTTTCTCGTGGTGCCTGCATGGCTGTGGCTATGAATGCCGACAAAAAGAAAGAAATGGTGAAGGCTGCACAGCAGTATTTCACTGCGACGATGACACCCGACATAGCAGCAAGGAGTATGGAGTCGTCCATCCTCATGTATAAAGGCAGACAAGGGAATGTGCAAGTACAGGTTGTGTTCGATACCAATACTTTCTGGCTGTCACAGCAGAGAATGGCAGAGTTGTTTGGTGTAACTGTACCTACCATCAATTATCACCTCGATCAGATAAACCTAAGCGGAGAAATCCATTTGTCCGATGCTATTAGAAAAATTCGAATACCCTCGGACAAATGGTCTGGCGAAGTGATGATGTACAATCTTGATGTAGTGATTGCCATTGGTTACCGTGTGAACAGCTACGAGGCTACCCAGTTCCGCATCTGGGCTACAAGTGTGTTGAAAGAGTATCTAACGAAGGGGTTTGTCTTGGATGATGAACGACTTAGAGGAAAGAATGTCTTCGGAGCAGACTACTTTGACGACTTGCTTGACCGTATACGAGAGATTCGTATCAGTGAACGCCGATACTATCAGAAAATAACGGACATATACAGCGAGTGCAGCTCTGATTATGACAAGGACTCAGAAGAGACACGTTTGTTCTTTAAGATGGTACAGAACATGATGCATTATGCAGTAACCAAGCAGACTGCAGCGGAGATAATTTATGATCGTGCAGATGCAAAACGACCACATATGGGATTGACCACATGGAAGAATGCTCCCGATGGCAGAGTCATCAAGTCTGACGTGACTATAGCCAAGAACTATCTGAGCGAGAAAGAAGTTGACTCTCTGAATCGTCTGAGTAATGCTTTCATTGACATCGCTGAACAACGAGCTGAAGACCATGTTCTCATGACAATGAAAGACTGGTCAAGTCTCCTGCAGAGATATATGGAGTTAAACAACCGTCCAATGCTTCCTGATGTGGGTCGTGTGACACATGAACAAGCAGTTGAGAAGGCTTTAACTGAATATGACAAGTTCCGAGTCATCCAAGACCGTGAAATTATGAGTGACTTTGATAAGCAGCTGAAACTATTATTTGGAGACAAAAAGTAAAACGATTTATAAAGATTATACTTTTTTGAATTACATCATATGAAAATACATTCGATACATATTAAGAATTTTCGAAAACTAAAGAATTGTCATATAGACTTTGGTGATAAAGAAACAGTATTTGTAGGTGCTAACAATAGTGGAAAAACCTCTGCTATTAGTGCTATCGTGTGGTTTTTGAAAAACAACGAGAAGTTTACCCTTAAGGAATTTACTGCTACAAACTGGGCTTTGATTGATAGACTTGGTGATCAATGGTTAACAAATGACCCTATTGATGATACCTTGTTAGATTCTCATCAATGGGATGATATCGTTCCTTCATTGGATATTTGGATAGATGTAGCTGATGGGGAACAATATAGAGTTAATCACTTAATACCATCTTTAAGTACATGGGATGGTAAAGTAGTTGGTGTTCGTTGCCAATATAATCCCAAGGATGTAAAAAGGTTATATGTTGACTATAAAGAAACTAAAGAGAAAGCAATCGCTTTACAGTCTACGGAAGAATGGAAGAAAGCATCTTCGCCAGATTTATTTCCAAAGAATCTTTGTGATTTCTTGGCGAAAGGTTCGAATCTTAGAGATTATTTCGAAGTTAAATACTATATCATAGATTTTGCTATAGAACCAACTGATGAAGATATGGTTCAAGTAACACCAAACAATGACCTTGAAAAGAATCCTTTGGAAGAACTGATAAGAGTTGATACTATATTGGCTTCAAGAGACTTCTCTGACCCTGAAGGACAATCCGATAGTGATATTGACACCTTGTCGAAGCAGTTTCAAAAGTATTATTCTAATTCAAATTCTGAAGAAGAAGTTTTGATGCCAGAGGATTTGGAATTGGTAAGTGGAATCGCTAAAGCTAACGAAACTTACGATGCCAAGCTGACTAAGACTTTTGAGATGCCTGTAGAAGAACTGAAGAATATAAATTACCCAGGATTCCAAAACCCAGAGATTAAGATACGAAGTAAAATTCAAATAGAGGAAGCAATAAAACATGAATCAGCGGTGCAATTTGCCATTCAAGGAATGGCTGAATTGGCACTTCCTGAAAAATACAATGGTTTGGGTTATCGCAACTTGATTTCCATTTATCTAAAGTTGATGGACTTTAGAGAAAAGTGGTTGAAGGTATTGAGTGAGGGAAAGAATATAGAACCAATTCATTTGGTCTTTGTAGAAGAACCAGAAGCACACCTTCACGCACAAGCACAACAAGTGTTCGTAAGGAAGGCGTTTGAGGCACTTTGTAATAACAAAACCATCAGAGAAAATCATTGGCTAAATACCCAACTTGTGCTGAGTACACATTCAAACCATGTCATTAATGAACTTGATCTGAATTGTATGCGGTATTTCAAACGTGTAATGGATGCCCATGATAAGATACCAATATCAAAGGTTGTGAATCTATCAAACACATTTGGTTTGGACGATGAGACAAAACAATTTGTGACAAGGTATATTCGTCTGACCCATTGTGATATATTCTTTGCAGATGCTGTAATATTGGTTGAGGGACCAGCAGAAAAGATACTTGTTCCTAGTTTCTTGGCTAATGCTGGTCTAGAGTCATATTATATATCGGTTATTGAGGTGAATGGTCGTCATGCACATAGTTTCCGATGTTTGATAAACAAAATTGGTATACCAACATTAATAGTGACGGATATTGATGCCACAGAAACAATTGTGGAGAAAGGAAAAAAGAAACAAAAGGCAGTGATTACAGCAAAAGAGAAAGGGTATAAAACAGGAAACCCTTCAATTCATAGTTGGCTGCCAGGAAAGGAATTGGTTGATGATCTTATGGCACTCAATGGAGCTGAAAGGACTGTGGATAATGTGAGAATTGCCTTTCAGACAACCATATCTGTAAAGTGGAACAAGGAAAATGAAGTATACACAGATATATGTCCTTACACATTTGAGGATGCTTTGATATTTACAAACCTAGAACTATTCAGACAGAATGGGCTTAAGAAGATGGGGACTATTACAACTATTGCTAATCTGTTAAAGAAAAGCTGTTCTGCAGAAGACTTACAAAAATCAATATTTGACAAGTTAGAAAGTAAAAGCGGTTTCAAAAAAGCAGATTTTGCAATTTCACTCTTATATAAAGATGATTTTAATGATTTGATCGCTCCTACATACATTCAAGAAGGTTTGGAGTGGATGAAAAAGTGTTTGGATTCTAATGACATTTGATAATGGCAAATAATAAGGATTTACAAGTTGATGAGACCTTGGAAAAGTGTATTCTGTCAACTCCAAGAAAGAGTTTTTTTCTCTTTGCTGGTGCAGGCTCTGGGAAAACACATTCTCTAGTGCTACTTTTAAAAAAAATACGCGATAGTATTGGTAAAGATTTATTAGTGCAAGGTAAAAATGTGGCTGTCATAACATTTACGAATGCAGCTACTGATGAGATTGTCAATCGCTTGGATTACAGTCTTGTTTTTCATATATCTACCATTCATAGTTTTGTATGGGATGCTATAAAGTATTACCAGGCAGACATAAAGCATTTGTATTGTCAGTATATTCAAGAAGATATTCAGAAGTTGTATGAAAAACAAGAAAAAGCAAAAAGCAAGACAACGAAGACATATCAGTCAAATGCTGAAAAAATAGAGCATCTGAAAGAGAAATTGGGAAAAGCGAAGACCATAGAAAAGTTTGTGTATAACCCCAATGGCAGCAATGCTGAATATAATGCATTTAATCATGCAGAGGTTATAAAAATCTCAGCACAAATGATTATGGATAACATAATGCTTCAACGCATCATCGCGCAGCGATACCCGATTCTTCTGATAGATGAAAGTCAAGATACCAAAAAGGAACTCGTGGATGCATTCTTTAAGATACAAGAGAACTTCTCTGATATATTTACTTTGGGTCTGCTAGGTGACCAGAAACAGCGAATTTATACAGATGGTAAAGAAAACATGGTGAATATAATCCCATCAGAGTGGGAACAACCTGTTAAGAGGATGAATTATCGATGTGCCAAAAGAATTGTAAAATTGGCAAACACTATTGGTAAGGATTTAGATATATATGCGGAGCAGAATCCTAAGGAAGATGCTGCTGACGGATTGGTTAGGTTGTTTATTGTTCAACAACAAAATGAGATAGACAAAGATGATATTGAGCAAACAATTATGGATATTATGTGTAATCAAACGCATGATGCAAAATGGAGCGGAGCTGATGCAGATGTTAAAACTCTGACTCTAGAACACATGATGGCTGCACGTAGGCTAGGTTTTGCTCAGTTCTTTGGTCCATTGTCAAAGGTTGACAAATATCAAATGGCATTTTTACAAGGTAAAGTTTCAGAACTAGATTTTTTTACGAAAGAAGTCTTGCCAATAGCAGATTCCATAAATGGTGATGGTCGAAATGCGTTAGAAATACTAAAAGCATATTCCCCACTGTTAAGTAAACAGAATACTGAAAAACCATATGAATTATATTTACGTTGTAGAGATGATTCTCAAAAAGTTGCCAATATAGTTAATGGTAATCATTCGATTCGTGACGTGGTTAAAGTTGTATGTAGTTCTCAACTATTACCAGTTCCAGAAGTTTTAAGACAGGCAAGTATACTTTCCACAACAGATGTAAATGATGAGTGGGAAGAAGATTTGCAAGCATGGGTGATGGTGATGGATTTGCCTATAAACATGGTTAGAGGCTATGATGATTATGTGAATCAGCGTACACGCTTTGACACTCATCAGGGTGTCAAAGGACTGGAATTTGATAGGGTAATGGTTATTATTGACGATTCAGAGGCTAAAGGATTTATGTTCAGTTATGATAAACTGTTTGGTGTGAAAGAACTGACAGAAATTGATAAAAAACATATTGAAGCTGGAGAAGAATCTTCTGTTGATAGAACACAAAGACTTTTTTATGTAACCTGCACGCGCGCTAAAGAATCACTTGCAATTGTCATGTATACAAGTGATTCGGAAAAGGTTAAAAATCAGGCTATAAGCAAAGGTTGGTTTTCTGAACAAGAGATTGTCTTGCTTCAGTAGAGAGGGAGAGCGTAAATAGAACTGTGTCAAGCCTCAATAAAAGTGATTTAGCACAGTTCTATTTACACGCTCTATAGTTTTCGTTAGTACCCACGAATATTTATCAGAGAATCCAATTTCAAATAGTCATTCTTTGTGTTCTCATCCTTAATGACATACATATAAAATATACGATTGAGCCTGTCACGTTTCATAACACGTTCTTGAAACAAACATGAAAAGAGAATACATGCGGAAAGCTCAAGAATAATCAAGTACCATTGCAACATGCCCCATTTGTCGGTACTCGCCTTGAAACGCTGCCACTTGTATAGCCACCATGCTTTCAAAGTTGGAGGTGGGGGTGGTTTCGGATTGGTAATGGCTTGTAGAGCATTACCCCAAATCTTTAATATAGTATGGGTGGTCTCTACTGGTTCGTCTTTATCAAGAATCTTCAACCCGATGAAGCGTATGGTGCGTTGTATCTCAGGAGGGTATTCAGATGCCCATTCCTTCATTTGGGCTATGGTGTTGATGCCTTGAATCGTGCGTTTATGGAAATACTCTTTCCGATTTTTATCTTCTTTATCATCAAGTTGTTTCCATCGCTTTTGTAACTCTTCAGCGTACATACCAATGAATCGGTCTCCCATAAGTTTGATTCTTTCATCAGATAGGATAGAGCTACATAGTTCTCCGTTATCGAAATAGCTTTTAATTCCCTGACGGATAGCTTCTTCAAGGTGGTCTTCTGAGATGTAAGGTGTAGAATCTTTAGACTCTATATTTTCATTCGATGGCTGTTGAGATAACAACGTCTCAATATGTGCAAGTTTCGTGTTGTACACTTCAACACTTTCTTTTATAACCGACAATTCATCAAGGATGTCTTCAAGTTGGTCGTTTTGTTTGCTCATATGTATGATGGTTATAAGTATTATCGTCTACCTTTTCTATAAAAATGAGAGTTGCTGTGATACTTTCTTTTGTATTTATCATCATCTCCCCATCCGATTTTTGATGCTGAACTTTCGCCACCGCCAGCGGATATAGCAGATTGATATGGAGGAAATAACATGGTTCCAAGAGCTGTAAGTCCTACATGGAGTATTCCATTACCAACATCAGAAATTTCATCAACCGTTTGGGATAAGTCTTCTATTAGTTCAGGAACAAGTGGCTGGTTATCGCCTTTCATATCTGGAGCCTCATTCATCTTAGTCTTGGCTTGAAATGGGAACTGGCTGTCAAAGTTTGGAAATATGTCATCAATGCGACTAACCTCAAAGCCATTGTGTGTGTCATACCATTCTTGACGTGCATCCTCATACATGGATTTCGCCTGTTCATGAACGATAGCCACGGGATTGCCAAGTCGCTCACAGATATGGGACAACGTGAGCGAAGCATCCAATTGCTTGCCACTAAAGGATATGTCATGTCTCATTCGGCTACCAACCTTGTCTTTATCGATGGTGAATGAAACGCCCTCAATACCATTGGTTGTGGTGTTGTAGCGAAAGCGTAGGCTGATACCAAGTTTTGCCAACTCTTTCTCAAAATCTTTCCAGTTGTAAGATACCTGCAAAGACTCCTTTACAGCATGCATCATCTGATAGCGAATGGCATCCATGGTGCGAAGTCGTTGTACTTTGACTACTTCCTTTCCACTTGCGATATACAATTCATACTTTCGAGTAAGGTCTTTGCACACCTTTACATTTTTGTCTTTCTCATGTGCGTCTTTGGTACACTTACCCTTGAAGTTGACACGATTCACAACGATGTGAATATGTGGATGCTCCTTGTCGTAATGACGAAAGGCAACAAACTGATTATCGTCATATCCCATTTTTTGCAAGTATTCGTTAGCAAGCTGCCCCAATAGGATATTGTCAATGCGTGGCGCATCATGTGGAGAAAACGCAAGAACAAAGTGAGCGACTGGCTTCTTTGTTCTACTACTCAATCCTGCATGCATCACGAAGCTATCTGTTATGGTTTGATTGTTCGTCAAGTTGATACCATCACTTGCTGCCACCAATGTAGCTTTTTTGCGTGAATCGTTAACATAGTTGACGAGACCACCAAAAGAAGAGCCATGAAGTATTTTACCGTACATATTGAATTCGATTTGACATTTAACCATTAAAGGAGGTATCTTCAACTTCCTTTTCTTCGATTTTCAAGCGAGCTTGATGCAAAATGGCATTGACACCATTCAAGGCTTCATTGGCTTTGTCTGCAATGCTATTGAAGCCATATTGATAGGCAAGTTTTGCCAATGTGTTTATATTTGTACCGAGGTTGTTCAAGTCACGAATTTCTTTCATGAGGGACTTAGTAACAGGTTGCCTCACTATCGCATGAAGTGCACCCTCACGAATGTATGTACTGATGGGCATCTCTCCTGCTTTGCGCTTAATACGGATGAACTGTTTCTTTGTGAAACGTACTGGTATGGGTGTCCCATATTTTTCGTCTTCGGAAAGGGGCTTGCGACCTCCTATGTTATTGATTACATGTTTTGCCATTGTTGCTTATTTTGCTATTATTCTGGTTTCGGGGAGTAAGTTGTTCAATAGTTGTTGTCTGAGTCTGATACTCCGTTCAGACTCTGGCAACAGCCCAATCGGATATACCGATTGGGAACGTTTTCGTATATCGAAAACACAAACTTGCTTCCGAAACAACTTCTATATTTTTCTAATCTCATTTTTGACTACGTGAGCATAGTCTTGGCATTCTCTTACAAAGGAATTCATTGATGTCCTTACTCTCGGCGTATTCTGATGAAGCATCAACAACTTCGCCCATACACATCCTCATGATTTGCTTTGTCGCATTGCGTCCTGCTTCATCGTTGTCCAAGTGGCAATATACCTTATGGTATTTGTTCAAAGCACTCGAAGCCTTTGTTATGTTGATTACAGAGTTTAGCACGACAGCATTACAGTCACCATGCAGTTCTACATAAGATAGGAAATCAATGAAGCCTTCAAATACATGACAATCATCATCACCATGCTCAATAATAGATATGTCCTTAGGAGAGATGCATCCCTTGAAATAAGCATTGCGTATCTCATACCCTCCGCAGCGATTGGCAAAGCCAACAGCATAATACCTCTTACCATGATTTGTATAATGGATTTCCTTGCAATAACAAGTCGCGACACTTGCACTGACACCTCTACCTTTCAAATAATAGAGCAAAGAATGGTTTGTCAGTTCCATTACGGTTACATTTGTAAAGGCTTCATCGGCTTTCTTATTTGGCTGTAGATTCTGAATTACAGGAAACTTTGGCTCAATGACATGATTAGAAGATTGCCACTTGTTATTATCATAAAGGAGCAACTTTTCCAATGTTCTAAGGTTACCACCTTTGCCCAATCCGAAGTCGTACCACACGTTCTTGCTCACATCCACTTTGAATGATGCCGTATGCTCATCACGCAATGGGGATAGATACCACCAGTTGTTTCCTCTGACTGATGTGGGCTGACATCCATACTCTTGCAGGAAATCCTTGATTGTCTTGCTGTCTGATATATTCATCTTACTTTGCTTGTTGAGTTGTTGAAATGTTGAGAAATGATTGATGAAAAGAAAAAGTGTTGAGCTCTTGTTGAATACTTTGTTGAAAGATAAATGCCAGAAATACAGTACCTCTACTTTTCTTTTCATCATTTCAACAAATCAACAGATATTATACATTTAGTGTATCCAAGAACTCTTTTGTCACCGTATAGAATCGACCGACCCTGTTGATTGCGCCAAACTTGGAAGGTCGTGAATAGTCATACTGATAGGTGGTGTATGAAAGAGCGTTAGGCGCAGGCTTCAATCGCCACAATTCCTTCACAACCTTGCGGATATGCCATAGTTCTACTTTCACTCCATTCAGCGAAAGCAATGGGAGAAGGTCTTGTGGGATGAACGATACCTTGTCAACATTCTGGCTCTCCATAATGGCACGCAGCAATTCTACGATGTCAATCTCTGTATGGTTGCGATTACTCTGCATAATTCGCTCCAAAGCCTCTGTGCGAATGAGTGCAGAATTAAACCACATTCTACTTTCTTTAGTTGTAGACAGTGGACGATGCTGCAAGTAGTACAGAAAGGCTGGTATCTGCTCTTTCAACTTTGGCAAGAAGTTGGTATCGTCATTTTCCAACCGCATCACCTTGCGCACCCAATAACGAGTTTCCCCCATATCAATGATTACTGGGAACAACTCGTTGTTGGAACACAACACGAACTTGGCGAAGAAATTCACTTCTTGTCTGTCCTTTCCTTTGGCTTCCACCTTATAAGTTTGCGCTGTGCTCAAATTCTTCAGACGTTCTGAGTCCTCACGTCTACACAAGAGCACTTCATCAACAACAATTAATAGTTTTCCTGCCCAGTCAGCATTGAACTGACTGCGGAAGTCTTCGTTTGTGTTGAATGTGGCATTGTCTTGAAACACCGCTTTCAAAAAATTCAAGAAGGTCGTCTTACCTGTATTGCGCTCTTCAGACACCAATAACAGAATAGGTAGTTTCTGTGTCGGTTGCCTATAAAGCAGTTGCATATAGTCCAATCCTAATTCAAACTGTTCACCGAAAATATGGCGCATCAGTTTTATGATGTCAGGAAACTCGCCCTCAACAGGCACATGAGTAATTGGCTCATACAAATTGTAGAAGCCATCTATCTCTTTATGGTAATCTGTATGACTTGGCACAGTACAGAAGCCATCATACTTCTTGATTGGCGGAGTGTGGTTCTTGCCGTAGTCTTGACGGATTGTCCCAAAACTCCATGGTATGCGACGCAATACTGTCGTTCCATTGGCTAAAGGTTGGTGTGCCAGTTTGTACAGAGATGTACCCACACGAATGTATTCTTCTTTAACGTCTGCCATATCGCTTGCTGTTTATAAACGATATTGCTTCCTGCTCCATTTCCTCCTGCGACTTGCGATAAGTGCCACTGCTCAACCATTGGTCAATCTCAGTCTTGTTGAACAAGATACTTTTACCCCTCTTGTGAAATGGAATTTTCCTCGCACTTGTCCAACCGTAGACAGTTTGCTCTGCAGGATGATTAGGCAGATACTCTATCAGAGCAGCCACATTCATCCATTGAGGTTCTTCGCTTTTCTCTGTTGGCATCAGTCTGTCCACTTTGTCGCCCAATTCATTGAGCTTGTCGTACATGACAGCCATGATCTGTGGCATGTCATTGAATGAGATATTTTTGCTATCCATATTGATAAATTTGTTTGTTTTCTGGATGCAAAGGTACTCTTCTTTCCAAGTGGAAATTTGGGGACGTTTGTGGAAATGTAGAAATACAAAAAACGCTACTCACCTGATAGTCAGCGAATAGCGTTTCTTGTAGCAGTTAAAGTCTGTAAAGTTTGTGTGAATATGTGATTATGTGTGCGTATTTGACCTTTAGGTGCTCCTTTCCATAGCTTCTTGGATGATTTCCTTAAATTCCCGATTGTTTTTTGAGGCATTAATAGACACCACATCCTTGCGGTGTTTGTCATAATATTCATAGGAGATACCACATAAATCCAATATTCCTTCAATCCATGTCTTGGCGAAATCAGCAGGAACAATAGTTTGCGAAACGACATAAATCATATAACAGATGCGTTGTTTCTCGCCAGGCAGTATGGTTACTTTCTCCTTGGGCAGTTTGAGATTGAGGAAACAAAAGAAATCGCTTGCAGGCATATTCTTGAATTGCTTGCCATTGCACGTTTGAAAGATGCTGACACACACGCCAAGACTTACTATGTCCTTCAGTTTGGCAACTTCTTTCAGAAGCAGTACTCCCTCATTCATGCGTTCCTCTCCTTTAGTAAACGTTTGGCATCTGTTCTGATGGCATCTGTTATCTCCATCATCTTTGCTGCCCATAGCAACAAAAATTGCATCTCAAAGTAATGCACATGAGCACAATCTTTCTCTTCCATTTTGAGTATAGCATAGCATTCTTCAGTCTTTTCGTGCGCCATTTCATAGTCTGCCTTTGTCCGCTCACATTGGTCATCTAATAATCTATATTCTTCCGAATTGAAATTCATCATGTCAAGTCGGTTGCTTAATGATTGGTATTCCTGCCACAATTTGGTTGATTTTTCTTTAGCTCTATTCCACTTATCTTGATATGCTTTCAAGTGTCTCTGCTCTAATGACGCGAAATTCACCTCATTCCATACGGACATATCAAAAGAGAGAAATCGGCGGATAAGTCCCTGTAGTTTTGTGACACATACAAGTAAAGCCCCGACATTATCATGGGCACGTAGTTCCGCTTCATCAATGAACTCGTTGGTATTCTTGTATTCATCATAGAAGCGGACAAGGACAAGCGCATCCTTGAAACTCACATCACTAACTCTTGTCCGAGTTTCTATTACATTGTTTACCTCTTGCAGTTGTTCTGCAAGCACCTCAATCATGTTCGGCATATATAATAAGGTATGTTTGTTATTCGATATTGTCCAAATTTATCTGTATTGCATCGGCAGCGTTCTCCTTCTTTTCATCCACCACCTTTGTATATATCTGCGTTGTGCGCACATTGGTATGCCCCAGCATCTTGCTCACCGTGTAGATGTCCGTTCCGTTGGCCAGCTGCAAAGTAGCATAAGTATGACGGAAGCAATGGAATGTGATATGCTTGGTGATACCCGCAGTCTTTATCCATCGTTCCAATGGTTTTGAAATCCATGATGGGGCTGGCAATCCCTCAAACACCAACTGGTCATCAGCACGTCTGTCACCGCACAACTGATAGGCTTGGGCAGAAATAGGTTTGTATTCCACTCCCTTTGTCTTCTGCTGGGTGAAGTTAACCCTGTAGTGGTCACCCTCTTTGACTATCTCTTTCCATCTCATATTCTTGATGTCCACATGGCGTATGCCTGTGAGTGCAGAGAACAAAGCGGCACGTTTGATTATAGGATTGTCGCACGGTGTTTGTGCAAGCGTGTTTAGTTCGTCCAAAGTCAAGTGCTCACGTCTGCTTTCTTGTTCGGGAATGCCTTTCACTTTTGCTGCCAAGTCGATTGTCAGGTAGCCATCCACAAATGCTTGTTTCAGTCCAGCCTTGAATATTGCGAAATATGTTGCTGCTGTATTCTGCGATACTGTCCCCGACTTTCCCCCGCCTTGTGGAGCATTGAGAAGGAACAGCTTGAAGTTTTCAATCAGTCCGAGATTTATCTGCCCAAAAGTTAACGTGTCACCACCTACGAATATTTTCATCAACTCATACACTCGTCGCCAATTTACATTGATAGACTCCGAACTGTTCCTATGTCTTTTGTCCGTGACATCCTTGAAGTAAGAAATAAAGTTGCATTGCGAACGTTCATTCTGTGCTGCCTGTTCCGCTTCACTGTCTGTATATAGAGCCGCGTTGTCATATTCCCTTTGGCGAATGGCTCTCACTTTGTCGGCATAGATGCACGCTTCTTGGTCAAGTTGCGACTTGCAAAGTATGATACCATTCTCGTCACGCTTCGGTTTGTACGTTACCACACCATCTGCCGAAGTGCGTGCATTTCGGTTCTTATCCCATATCGGTGTAGTAATGGTTCTATTCAAAGCCTCCTTTATTCGTGAGGGCTTGCCACCAGTAGTTTTGAATACAGGATAACTCTCCACAATAAGATACCATTCGTCATGATATTCAGACTTACGGAGCTTTACTGTACACTTGGTATGTGCTAACGGCTTCTTCATAGTTTCACTACATCTTTATACAGGTTGTCTATTTCGGTTTTCGGAGCATATACATAGTTGCCTATCTGCCGAGTAGGGATGGAATATTTGCGAATATGGGCATAGACAGTACTGTCATTGATGCCGAACTTCTTGGATATTTCACCTATCGTATAGCATTCCTCTGGCTCCATGCTATAAAACTTGGGCAATGGTTTGCTACGGTCTATAGATTCTTCCCGGAGAGGAAACATTTCTTCCAATTTGCTTTTGCTTATACGAGTCAAACGTTCACCTATATTTATTGCTGAAATCTTTCCCTTTCTAATCAGTCGATATATTGTGCCTTTGCTAATGCCAAATATGGCTACTGCTTCTTGCACGGAGATGTAGTCACGAGCATCTGGTATTTGTGTGACGATAGCGTTTAATTGTTCTACCTTCTTCTTTTCAGCCATTCTCTGGTCGTAGGCTTTCTGAGAACATTTGCGTGAGCAATACCACGAATCAAGTGTCTTTGCGAGGAATGTAGCCCCACAGCACTTACATTTCCTTTTTATTTCAAATTTAGCAGATGGCATATTGTACCGATTTAAGTTGCATTACGTTTGAATAAGTATTGATAGGTCGCACTTAGTCAGAAAATAAGTCGCGTACCAAATATGGTGCAAATATACAGTAAAAATCGGTAAATAACGAAAGATAAATCAATATTTAACAAAAGAAAAAGGAGCGCAACTCATTGAGCCACACTCCTTTTCTTATTTATCTCTTTGGATAGTTATCTATCTTACTTAACCTCCTCGAAGTCTGCGTCCTGAATGTTGTCGTCAGCCTTTGCGCCGTTGTCTGCGCCCGGCTGTGCACCTGCCTGAGCACCTGCGCCCGGCTGTGCGCCACCCTGGTACATCTGTGCAGAAGCTGCCTGCATAACGTTGTTGAGGTTGGCGATGGCGGTGTCGATGGCAGCTACGTCGGCAGCCTTGTGAGCGTCCTTGAGCTGCTGCAGAGCCTGCTCGATGCCCGGTTTCTGGTCGGCAGGAATCTTGTCGCCGTTGTCCTTGAGGAAGTTCTCGGTGGTGAAGATCATAGAGTCAGCCTGGTTGAGCTTGTCGATCTTCTCGCGCTCTGCCTTGTCAGAAGCTGCGTTCTGCTCTGCCTCTGCCTTCATGCGCTCGATTTCCTCCTTGCTCAGACCTGAAGAAGCCTCGATGCGGATTGCCTGCTCCTTGCCTGTTGCCTTATCCTTTGCAGATACGTTGAGGATACCGTTGGCGTCGATGTCGAATGTC
>OBII01000288.1_pt1 | contig 22101 bp, 17 predicted proteins | sample 2433771 | NCBI WGS metagenome assembly OBII01 (sample SAMEA2452127, study PRJEB22498) | human gut metagenome | biome: human feces; feature: human gut; material: feces | place: Australia | collected 2012
TTAGCAGTCCGTACGGGAATCGAACCCGTGTTTCCGCCGTGAGAGGGCGGCGTCTTAACCGCTTGACCAACGAACCGTGTATTATACTATCATGGAGTTTTAAAAAAAGCAAGTACTTTTTTAAAAAAACTTGATTTTTTTTTCTGATAGTGCTATTATACCTATGATAACAACGTTGACTAGATTGAGAGAGGGCAGAAGTCCTCTCTCAATTCACGTTTATAAACATCAGGCAGCTATTCAGAACCACTTGGAACAATTATGAATAGTTACAAGTATAAAAAAGAGAGGTGATAAAATGTCAAAGGCAAGTGTATATGAGGCAAAGACAGAGAGCTTTATACAACCAATTCTTGACAGCATGAATTTTGAGCTTGTTGATGTCGAGTATGTTAAGGAAGGCGGCATGAACTACCTGAGAGCATATATCGATAAGGAGGGTGGCATAACTGTTGATGACTGTGAAGTGGTTGCAAGGCAGATGAATGAGATTCTCGACAGAGAGGACTATATTCCTGATTCGTACACCTTCGAGGTCAGCTCGCCGGGGCTTGGAAGACCTCTCAAGAAGGAAAAGGACTATGTGCGCAATATGAATAAGGAAATAGAGATTCGCACATACAGGGCTATCAACAAATCAAAGGAATTTTATGGTCTGCTTAAAGCCTATGATAAGGATACAGTGACAATAACCGATGAAGACGGCAATGAGACTACATTCAATAAGAGTGACATTGCGCTTATACGTCAGGCATTGGATTTTTAATTAAAGCGCACGATAACACAAATAGGAGGAAAAAATAATGAGCAATGAGTTATTAGAAGCGTTAAATATATTAGAGCAGGAGAAAAACATCAGTAAAGAAACTTTACTTGAGGCAATTGAGAACTCTCTTGTGACTGCCTGCAAGAACCATTTTGGTAAATCAGACAATGTAAAGGTAGAAATAGATCCTGAGACATGTGCTTTCTCATGCTACCAGGAGAAGACGGTTGTAGATACGGTTGAGGATCCGGTTGAGGAGATTTCCTTAGCAGATGCGCACAAGGTAAACGGCAACTATCAGCTTGGAGATATCGTGAGAGTTGAGGTGAAGTCAAAGGAATTCGGACGTATCGCTACACAGAACGCAAAGAATGTTATCCTTCAGAAAATCCGCGAGGAGGAGAGAAAGGTAATATTTGACGAGTACAACAGCAAGGAAAAGGATGTTGTGACAGGTGTTGTTCAAAGATACATCGGAAAGAATGTCAGCATCAACTTAGGTAAGGCAGATGCACTTCTGACTGAGAGTGAGCAGATAAAGGGTGAGGTATTCAAGCCTACAGAGCGTATCAAGGTATATATCCTTGAGGTTAAGTCCACATCAAAGGGGCCAAAGATTCTTGTTTCAAGAACACACCCTGAGCTTGTGAAGAGACTTTTCGAGTCAGAGGTTACAGAGGTTAAAGAGGGCATAGTTGAGATAAAGGCTATTTCACGTGAGGCCGGAAGCAGAACAAAGATTGCAGTATGGTCAAATGATCCAAACGTAGACCCTGTAGGAGCATGTGTAGGTATGAATGGTGCCAGAGTAAATGCTATCGTAAATGAGCTTCGCGGTGAGAAAATCGATATCATCACATGGGATGAGAATCCGGCAATACTTATCCAGAACGCACTTAGCCCTGCAAAGGTTATCTCTGTTATCGCAGATGCAGATGAGAAATCAGCAAAGGTTGTTGTTCCGGATTATCAGCTTTCACTTGCAATCGGTAAGGAAGGACAGAATGCAAGACTGGCAGCAAGACTTACAGGCTTCAAGATTGATATCAAGAGCGAGACACAGGCCAGAGAGTCAGGGGACTTCATGGATTATGAGAATGACTATGAAGAGGATGATTATGATGACGATTATGATTATTCGGATGATGAGCTTGCTGAGAACGAGAGATTAGCTGATACAGAACAGGCAGAGGCTTTTGATACAGAGGCTGACGAGAACGAAGCAGCAGGTACAGAAAATGATGCGGCAGATAGTGGTGATGAGCAGTAATGGCAAATAAAAAGATTCCAATGCGCAAATGCGTAGGCTGTCAGGAGATGAAGGAAAAGAAGTCACTTATTCGCGTGGTAAAGACTGCGGAGGGCGACATAATTCTCGATGACACCGGCAAGAAAAACGGCAGGGGAGCTTATATATGTAAGAGTCTTGAATGCTTTAAAAAGGCTAAAAAGACAAAGGCACTTGAGAGATCCCTTGGCGTTAGTGTATCAGAACAGGTATATGAGGAGCTTGAAAAGGAGATGAACCAAATTGACAGATAGAGTACTTTCTATGCTGGGCTTAGCAGCAAAGTCAGGCAATGTGGTTAGCGGAGAGTTTTCTACAGAGAAAGCTGTAAAGACAGGAAAGGCATTTTTAGTGATAGTTGCAGATGATTCATCAGACAACACAAAGAAGCATTTTTCGGATATGACTGCTTTCTATGAGGTTCCGATTTATTTTTATAGTGACAAGGTGGGGTTAGGGAATGCAATAGGCAAAGAGTTTCGCGCTTCCCTTGCAGTAACGGATGAAAACCTTGCAAATGCAGTGATAAAAAAGCTGCAGTCGAATAAAACTGAATAATGGAGGAAAATAGATATATGGCAAAAATGAGAGTTCATGAACTTGCAAAAGAATTAAATATAAAGTCGCAGGACGTCATAGACACATTAAACGGCACACAGTTTGCTGTCAAAAATGTGCAGAACGGTCTTGAGGATGAGGCACAGCAAATTGTGCGAAAGAAGTACGCAAAAACAGAAGTAAAAAAAGATGCACCTAAGAAGGAAGAACCTAAAAAGGATGAGGCTAAGGCAGCCGACAGACCAAAGAAAAAGGCAAGCATCACAGCTGTTTTCAATGCACAGTACAGTAAGCAGGGTAGGAAAACAAATGGTGGAAACGGCAGCGGAAATAATGGAAATAACAGTTCGCAGCGCAGGAATGGCAATGGCAGACGCGATAATCAGTCATCACGTCCTGAGCAGCACAGCATTATTAAGCCAAGACCTGTCGGAGAGAGAGCTATGCGCCCTATAAGTGAGCGTACAGCGGATCCATATGCAGATATGAAGGCAGCCAATTTGCGTCCGGCACGTCAGGCTGACGCTGATAGAAGAAGCGACAGACGTCAGGACAATGGCGAGAAAATCAACAACAGAAACACTGACAGAAATGCCGACAGAAGCAGAAATACGGACAGAAACAGCGATAGAAGAACAAACAATCGCGACAACAATAGCCGAGATAACAGCAGAGACAATAATAGAGACAATAACAGAGGCTTCAGAAATGACTCCAGACGTCCTGCAGAGGGTGGCAGAAGCTTTGACAGAAATAATGATAGAAGCAGAAGCAACGACAGAAGCAGGAGCAATGACAGAAATAACGATAGAACAGGCAGCAGAGGTGATGACAGAAATCGTTTCAGAAAAGAAACAGTTGCAGTTGCAGCTCCTGATGATGTAAGAGGAAAGGAGAGCCGCGACAGAGGCAACGATAGAAAGAATAAGCATAATCACAATCAGAGCCAGAAGCAGGATAAGCTCGGAAAGAAGCAGGAGAATTACATCAATCTCGAGAAGCACGGCGGAAAGAAAAAGCCACAGCAGCCGAAGACACAGCCAAAAGAGGATGAGAACGAGATTAAGACAATTTCTCTTCCGGAGAAGATTACAATAAGGGACTTAGCTGATAAGATGAAGGTTCAGCCTTCAGCCATCGTAAAGAAGCTTTTCATGAAGGGCGAGATGGTAACAGTTAACTCTGAGGTTGATTTTGCAGCTGCTGAGGAGATTGCGTTAGAGTTCAATTTCATATGTGAGGAAGAGGAGAAGGTCGATGTGATTGCAGAGCTTCTCAAGGAGGATGAAGAGGATGAGAGCAAGATGGTTCCTCGTCCACCTGTAGTCTGCGTAATGGGTCACGTAGATCATGGTAAGACATCACTGCTTGATGCCATCAGACAGACACGTGTTACAGACCGTGAGGCAGGTGGTATCACACAGCACATTGGTGCATCTGTTGTATCAATCAATGGCCAGAACATCACATTCCTTGATACACCGGGACATGAGGCATTTACAGCAATGCGTATGCGTGGTGCAAACTCTACTGATATCGCAATCCTTGTTGTTGCTGCAGATGATGGTGTAATGCCGCAGACTGTTGAGGCAATAAACCATGCAAAGGCAGCCGGTGTAGAGATTATCGTTGCTGTCAACAAGATAGATAAGCCAAGTGCCAATATCGACAAGGTTAAGCAGGAGCTCTCAGAGTATGAGCTTATCCCGGAGGATTGGGGCGGAAGCACAATATTCTGTCCTGTATCTGCACATACTAAGGAGGGTATCGACAATCTCCTTGAGATGATTCTTCTCACAGCAGAGGTGCTCGAGCTCAAGGCTAATCCGGACAGAAATGCAAGAGGTCTCGTAATCGAGGCACAGCTTGACAAGGGCCGTGGTGCGGTTGCCACAGTGCTTGTACAAAAAGGAACACTCCATGTCGGAGATCCTATCGCATGCGGAAGCAGCTATGGTAAGGTAAGAGCCATGATTGATGACAAGGGCCGCAGAGTAAAGGAGGCTAAGCCTTCTACGCCTGTAGAGATACTTGGACTTAACAGTGTGCCATCAGCAGGAGAGACATTTGTGGCATGCGATTCAGAGAAGGAGGCAAAGGCATTCTCTGACACATATATTTCAGAGGAGAAGAATAAGCTCATCGAGGATACAAAGGCAAAGATGTCACTTGATGATCTGTTCTCACAGATTCAGTCAGGCAACATGAAGGAGCTTGATATCATCGTAAAGGCAGATGTACAGGGTTCAGTTGAGGCTGTTAAGCAGAGTCTTGTCAAGCTTTCAAATGAGGAGGTTGTGGTCAAGGTCATCCATGGCGGCGTTGGTGCCATCAACGAGTCAGATGTTATCCTTGCATCAGCATCAAATGCAATCATCATTGGCTTTAACGTCAGACCGGATCCTGTTGCCAAGGCTACAGCAGACCGTGAGGGCGTAGATATCAGACTTTACAAGGTCATCTACAATGCAATCGAGGATGTATCTGCTGCCATGAAGGGTATGCTTGATCCTGTATTTGAGGAGAAAGTTATCGGACATGCGGAAATCAGACAGATTTTCAAGGCTTCAGGCGTTGGAAACATTGCAGGTTCATATGTGCTTGACGGATTTATGGAGAGAGGCTGCCGTGTCAGAATTAGCAGAGAGGGTGAGCAGATATTCGAGGGAGACCTTGCTTCACTCAAGAGATTCAAGGATGACGTCAAGGAGGTCAAGACAGGCTATGAGTGTGGTCTTGTATTTGACGGATTTAATGATATTCAGGAATTCGATATAGTTGAAGCTTACAAGATGGTAGAGGTTCCGAGATAATCATATATTGGTTATCTTGAATTAATGCAGCTATTCGGATAGTTACGGTTTAATATAAAAAGAAAGCGGGATTATATGAGAAAGAACAGCATAAAAAATATTCGTATCAACGAAGAGGTAATGCGTGAACTGTCAAATATCATACGCGGTGAGATAAAGGATCCGCGTATCAATCCCATGACAAGTGTTGTTGCTGTCGAGGTGGCACCTGATTTAAAGACAGCAAAGGCTTATATCAGTGTGCTTGGTGACAAGAAATCACAGGCTGATACGCTTGCAGGACTTAAGTCAGCGGAGGGATATATACGCAGAACTCTCGCAAAGAACATCAATTTAAGAAATACACCTGCCATTACATTTATCATAGACCAGTCTATAGAGTATGGTGTTGAGATGTCTAAAAAGATTGATGAAGTAACAAAAAATCTCAAAGAGGATTAACAAAGAGGATTGATTATGACAGAGATTGATTCTATTTTAAAGGATGCACAATCAGTTGCCGTTTCCGGTCATGTGAGACCGGACGGCGACTGTGTCGGCTCAACACTTGCGGTATACAACTACATAAAGGATTATTATCCTGATATAAAGGCAAGGCTTTATTTAGAGCCAAGCCCAAACATCTTTAAGTTTATGCAAAGAGCAGATGAGATTGACAGCAGCTATGCGGATGATACAGTATACGATCTGTTCATAGCATGTGACTGCAGTGACACAGGCAGACTGGGAAGTGCAGCTAAGTATTTTGAGTCTGCAAAAAGGACACTTTGCATAGATCATCATGTTACAAACGGGGCCTTTGCAGACACAAATTACATCTTTCCGGATGCGAGCTCAACCTGTGAGCTTGTGTTTGAGCTTCTGCCGAAGGAGCGCATCACAATACAGATAGCAGAGTGTATTTACACAGGCATGGTGCATGATACAGGTGTGTTCCAGTATTCATGCACTTCAAAAAAGACTATGGATATAGCAGGCTCCCTGATGGAGATGGGCATTGATTATTCAAGGATAATCGATGATACATTTTATACAAAGACATTTGCTCAGAACAAGATTATGGGGCAGGCACTTTTGAATGCTGCTTTGTATCTGAATGGTGATGTTATATTGTCTGCAGTATCGCGCGCTGAGATGGAGAAGTACGATGTGCTTCCAAAGCATCTCGACGGTATTGTAAATCAGCTGCGCGTGACAAAGGATATAAAGGTTGCTGTATTTCTCTACGAAAATGAGGATGGTACCTACAAGGGCAGCCTGCGCGTAAACGGTGATTATGATGTGGCAAAGGTTGCGTCGGTATTTGGCGGCGGTGGACATGTAAAGGCAGCCGGATTTACGATTGACGGACCGCTTGAGGTGGCAACAGACCGCATCCTTACGGCAATTAAGGATAATATTTAGGGAGAGATTCTTGGGCAGATGGTTAATGGAATAATCAATGTATACAAGGAAAAGGGCTATACAAGCTTTGACGTTGTGGCAAAGCTTCGAGGCATATTCCACCAGAAGAAGATTGGTCATACAGGTACACTTGATCCTGATGCGCAAGGCGTCCTTCCTGTCTGCCTTGGAAAGGCAACCAGAGTGTGTGACCTTTTGACAGATAAGGACAAGGTCTATAAAGCTGTGCTGCTTTTAGGACAGGAGACAGATACACAGGATATTTCAGGGCAGGTCTTAAATCAGGCTGAGGTCAATGTGACTGAGCAGGCGGTGTATGATGCAATATCACAGTTTATTGGCAGACAAAAGCAGGTGCCGCCAATGTATTCGGCTCTAAAGGTCAATGGGAAAAAGCTCTATGAGCTTGCCAGGGAGGGCAAGGTTATAGAGAGAAAAGCCCGGGATATCGAGGTGTTTGATATCAAGGTTGAAAGCATTGATTTACCGGAGGTTACGATGACGGTGCACTGTTCAAAGGGCACATATATCAGGACGCTGTGCAATGACATCGGAGAGAGGCTGGGCTGCCATGGCTGCATGAAGTCACTGCTTAGAGTAAGGGTAGCAGGCTTTGACTTAGAGCATGCACTTACACTTTCACAGATTCAGTCAAAGGTGGAGGAAGGTTGTTTTGATATGGTGATGCCTGTTGACGGAGTATTCGAAAATCTGCCGGCAGTGCATACTGCTTCAGATGCTGATAAGCTTGTCAGAAATGGAAATAAAATTCCGGCAGTGCTTACGGATTATTTAAAACACAGTGCTGACTCTGATATAAGATACAGAGTATACAATCATGAGGGCATATTTGTCGGTGTGTATTCGTATCTTGATGAGACCGGTGAGTTTAAGCCGGTTAAGATTTTTATGGAATAGAATAGTATACAGATATTATGGAATATATAAGCAAAACTCTGGATTTTCATGTCAAGGAGCCGTCCGTCATCTCGTTTGGAAAGTTTGACGGGCTTCACCGAGGACATGAATTTCTGATGGAAAAGCAAATTGAACAGAGCAATCTGCATGGCTACAAGCGCATCATATTTACGTTTGACATTCCTCCCAAATCGGAGGTACTTGGCGTTGAGTCAAAGGTTATAATCACAAACGATGAAAAAGAGTATGTGTTTGAAAAATCAGGTATTGACTATCTGATAGAGTGTCCGTTTGTGCCACAGGTGATGACGATGGAGGCGGATGCGTTTGTCAGATGGATAGTTAAAAGTCTTAATGTCAAGTGTATCATTGTCGGAGATGATTTCCGTTTCGGGCACAACAGGGCAGGAGACCATCGGCTGCTTTCTGCGATGGCAGGAGAGCTTGGATACGAGCTTATTGTGGTGGACAAGATAAAGGATGGAGACAGGGATATAAGCAGTACCTATATCCGCGAGGAGATTGCGGCAGGACATATTAAAAAGGCGAATGAACTGCTGGGATATCCCTTTTTCATAAAAGGAAGAGTAGTGCATGGCAGAGCACTGGGCAGGACTATTGGCATTCCGACAGTCAACCTTTCAGTGCCGCACGATAAGCTGCTTCCACCAAAGGGAGTGTATATGTCAAGAGTTCTTGTCAGGGACAACTGGTACCTTGGTGTAACCAATATAGGATGCAAGCCTACTATAGAGGGCAAAAATCCAATCGGTGCAGAGACATATATCATAGATTTTGGGCAGGATGTTTACGGACAGGATATCATGGTAGAGCTTCATAAGTTCGTAAGACCTGAGATGAAGTTTGATTCAATAGAAGCGTTAAAGAGCCAGATGAGTGCAGATATCAATTATACAATCAATTATGCAGGCAGTCACACATTCTAGTGTGGCTGTTTTTTTGCGAAATTACCCAAAATAACGAAAAAATGACAAATATTACGGAAATATTACAGAGAAATATTGACATTTTAACAAATTGTGATATACTCGTAAACATGGGATTATAGATAGCATGAATTGGAGGCTATATGAAAAATAAATTAAAATTAGGACAGGTAGCAGGCGTTGTAGCGTTTGCTATTATTATAGGTGCTGTATCTATGAGCTCAGGCAGCACAGTAGATGCCAGAGCATCATTAAAGGAAAACAGAACAGTCAATGCGGGGGTGGCCCTTGGTCTGACAGAGGCAGCAGATGCTACGGAGCTTCTTACAGCAGGAGCGACATCTGCTCTCACATACTACGGAGCTGAGCTTACTGTTGCGCAAAATGACAGCAATGTTGTAACAGCATCTGCACAGGGCGCACCGCAGACAGACGATGCTTCACAGGAGTCTGAGCAGGCAAATGAAGCAGCTCAGACACCGACAGCCGCACAGACCTGTGGTTATACAAATCTTGGTATGTCGGTTATAAGCAGCGGAAACTTAAATATCAGACAGGAATCTTCGACAGACAGCGAGGTAATAGGAATACTTACCAATCACAATGCCTGTGAGCTTCTTGAGGATGCCGGAGAATGGTACAAGGTCACATCAGGCAAGGTGACAGGATATGTAAACAAGCAGTATCTTGTAACAGGAGATGAGGCAGAGGCTATTGCAGAACAGGAGATTAAGACGGTTGCCACAGTAAATACGGAAACACTGAATGTGCGTGCAGAGAAGTCAACAGAGGCTGCGGTGCTTTCGCAGGTTGGAAATTCAGAGGCATTCACGGTTAATTCTGTCGCTGACGGCTGGGTTGAGATAAGTGTGGATGATTCGGTAGGATATATATCACAGGATTATGTGACACTGGCACAGGCACTTCCTACAGCAAAGACAATAGAGCAGGTGAAGTATGGTGACGGTGTATCAGATGTAAGGGCATCTGTTGTATCGTATGCGTTACAGTTTGTCGGAAACAGATATGTGTGGGGTGGTACAAGCCTTGAGAAGGGAGTTGACTGCTCAGGCTTTACAATGAGAATTCTTGGAAAGTATGGAATCTCATTACCGCATTCATCAAGAGCACAGCCTTCATACGGCAAAAAAATCAGTGCATCTGAAGCAAAGCCGGGAGATTTATTCTTCTACGGAGGTGGAAGGAGTATCTCACATGTCGCAATTTATATCGGAAACGGACAGATTGTACATGCCAGCAACAAGCGTGATGGAATCAAGGTTTCAAATGCATATTACAGAAATCCGATTTGTGTCGCAAGATATTTGCCGGATTAATAAAAAAACAGTTTACAACAAATGCTTACTATGCTATACTGCATAAGTGTGGTTTTGCCCATGTTCGGTAGTTGGACACTCCGACCTATTGCTGAGCATCATACAGTTATCAGGGCGCATTATAATATAAGGAGGATCAACAATGATCGCAAAGGAAAAGAAACAGGCTATTATCGCAGAGTACGGTAGAACACCAAATGACACAGGTTCACCAGAGGTTCAGATTGCAATTCTTTCAGCAAGAATCGCAGAGTTAACTGAGCATTTCAAACAGAACCCAAAGGATCATCACTCAAGAAGAGGAATGTTAAAGATGATCGGTCAGAGACGTGGATTACTTGCATACCTTAAGGAGATTGATATCGAGAGATATCGTTCACTTATCGAGCGTTTAGGACTCAGAAAATAGTATTTTCTTTAGAGCGGAGTAATTATTATTCCGCTCTATTATTGTTTTTATTATTGTTTTTTGAAAAGCAGAAGTAAGCCGAGACCACTAAAGAGTGCATGAGCGTACATGTATTGTTTAGTAGTTTCGGAAGAGGAATACACTTCTGCAAAAGAATTTTAAGGAGAATTAATATGTACAAAAGTTATTCAATGGAACTTGCCGGCAGGACTCTTACTGTAGATATCGGAAGAGTAGCAGCTCAGGCAAACGGAGCTGTTTTTATCAAGTATGGTGATACAACAGTTCTTTCAACAGCTACAGCATCTGACAAGCCACGTGACGGTGTGGATTTCTTCCCACTCAGCGTTGAGTTCGAGGAGAAGATGTACTCTGTAGGAAAAATTCCGGGTGGTTTTAACAAGCGTGAGGGAAAGGCATCTGAGAACGCCATCCTTACAGATCGTGTAATTGACCGTCCTATGAGACCTCTTTTCCCAAAGGATTACAGAAATGATGTTACATTAAACAACCTTGTCATGTCAGTGGATCCTGAGTGCCGTCCTGAGATAGTTGCAATGATCGGTACAGCTCTTGCTGTTCATATATCAGATATTCCGTTTGACGGACCATGCGCCATGACACAGATGGGACTTGTTGATGGAGAGTTTATCGTAAACCCTTCACAGAAGCAGTGGGATGAGGGCGATTTACAGCTCACAGTTGCTTCTACAAAGGAAAAGGTCATCATGATTGAAGCAGGAGCCAATGAGATTCCTGAGGATCAGATGATTGAGGCAATCTACAAGTGCCACGATATCAACCAGACAGTTATCGCATTCATGGATCAGATCCGTGATGAGATTGGCAAGCCAAAGCATGAGTATGAGAGCTGTGCTATTCCTGAGCAGATGTTCGAGGATATCAAGAAAATTGTTACTCCTGAGCAGATGGAGGAGGCAGTATTCACAGATGAGAAGCAGAAGCGTGAGGAAAATATAAGAGCTATCACAGAGCAGTTAGAGGAAGCCTTCGCTGACAATGAGGAGTACCTTGCAGTACTTGGTGAGGCTATTTACCAGTATCAGAAGAAGACAGTCAGAAAGATGATTTTAAAGGATCATAAGCGTCCGGACGGCCGTGCAATCAACCAGATCAGACCACTCGCAGCAGAGGTTGATTTGATTCCTAGAGTTCACGGCTCTGCAATGTTTACCCGTGGACAGACACAGATTTGTGATGTTGTAACACTTGCTCCTTTATCAGAGATTCAGAAAATCGACGGACTTGATGCAAATATCACAACAAAGAGATATATGCATCACTATAACTTCCCTGCATACTCTGTAGGAGAAACAAAGGTATCACGTGGACCGGGACGTCGTGAGATTGGACACGGAGCACTTGCTGAGAAGGCACTTGTTCCTGTACTTCCAAGCATTGAGGAGTTCCCATATACTATCCGTGCCGTATCTGAGACATTTGAATCAAACGGCTCTACATCAATGGCTTCAACATGTGCATCATGTATGTCACTTATGGCTGCAGGTGTTCCGATTAAGGCTATGGTTGCCGGAATCTCATGCGGACTTGTAACTGGCGATACAGATGATGATTTCCTTGTACTTACAGATATCCAGGGTCTTGAGGATTTCTTCGGAGATATGGATTTCAAGGTAACAGGTACACATAAGGGTATTACAGCTATCCAGATGGATATCAAGATTCACGGACTTACAAGACCTATAGTTGAGGAGGCAATCGCGAGAACACGTGAGGCACGTCTCTACATCATGGATGAGGTCATGAGCAAGGCAATCGCTGAGCCTAGAAAAGAAGTAAATGAGTGGGCTCCAAAGATTGAGCAGATTACAATCGATCCATCAAAGATTGGTGATGTTGTCGGACAGAAGGGTAAGACAATCAACGAGATTATCGACAGAACCGGTGTCAAGATCGATATCACAGATGATGGTGCTGTTTCAGTTTGCGGAACAGATAAAGAGATGATTGCAAAGGCAATCGACATGATTAAGATTATCACAACTGATTTTGAGCAGGGACAGATCCTTGAGGGAACAGTTGTAAGCATCAAGGAGTTCGGTGCTTTCATCGAATTTGCTCCTGGCAAAGAGGGAATGGTTCACATTTCTAAGATTGCAAAAGAGAGAATCAACAGAGTAGAGGATGTACTCACACTTGGAGACAAGGTAAAGGTTGTTTGCCTTGGCAAGGACAAGATGGGAAGAATCAGCTTCTCTATGAAGGATGTAAAAGAGGATTAATTAATATACGTTAAAGTATGACAATAATATCCAAGTAAAGGGCTGCACGCAGGTGCAGTCCTTTTAATATATGAAATTATAGTAAGGTGATATGATGTAAGGCAAAACAGGTGCATCTGTGACATATTGTGAAAACGAATCATATACTAAATTAAAAAATAAAATAATAATGAAAAATGCGAAATATAGTATAAATGCAAATCTGGTATATAAAAATGGATATAGTGGTAAAAATGTCAATATAGCAGTGCTTGATACGGGTGTGTTTAAACACAAACAGCTTGATGGGTGTATAAAGCACTTTATGGATTTTGTGGGTGGAAAGGAGACATGTTATGACGATAACGGGCATGGTACACATGTGTGCGGTATATTATCGGCTGCAGATATAGGCATGGCTCCGGGGGCAGGACTATATGTGTTTAAGGTGCTTGATTATCTTGGCATGGGGCAGACATCGGATTCAATTCGTGCACTTAAGTATATAAAAGAAAACTGCGTCAGACTTAATATAAAAATACTCAACTTCTCTGTAGGATATCTGCCATGTTCTGATACAGCAGAGCGTATTAAGATATTGAAGCTGATAGATGAATTGTGGGATATGGGAGTGGTAGTTGTTGCGGCAGCGGGCAATTATGGACCTGCACCTTTTTCTGTAACTGTGCCGGGAATTTCAAGAAAAATAATAACAGTCGGAAGCTTCGATGATATAAGAAGTGGCAAAGGTCCGACCGATTGCTGTATTGTAAAGCCTGAGATTCTTGCTCCCGGGCATGATATCATAAGCCTTGGAACGAGGGATGGCACATATGTAAGAAAAACAGGTACTTCAATGGCTACACCGATTGTGTCAGGTGCCATAGCACTTTTGCTGGAAAAAAATCCAAATATGAGACCGGAGGCGGTTAAGCTAGCCCTGTATAATACATGTGACAGGGCAGGGGATAGTCACAAAGGCTCGTGGGGGATTATAAATGTTGATAAATTGGTGGGAATATTATAATATGTATTAGAGATTTATTATAGATAATATAGGAAATATTAGGTTGTATAATTGTAATTTCGTGGTAGGGCTTATATGAGAAAAATATTACAAAGACTGCTTTCAAAGCTTTTTATAGTTTCTACAATAATAATCATACAGATGATATGGTGGTTCTTTTTGTTTTATACGGCATCTGTTGCCAGCAGGGTGTTTCAGGATCTGCTGTATGTGGCAGCCATATTGCTTTCGCTTTATATAGTCAACAGGCGGATGAAAATGTATATAAAAATGTCATGGATATTTTTGATACTGAGTGTTCCAATCGTTGGTATTCCGTGCTATTTCTTTTTCGGAAGACCGGAGCTTACGTCAAAGACACAGAAAAGAATGGCAAGAATTGTGGAAGCATATGCGCCGCTTCGGTCTGAAAACGAGCTGCTAAATGAGACACTCAGACTGACAGATATGGATGCATACAGACAAAGCAGGCTTATCACTCAAAATCAGAAATATCCACTGTATGCGGAGGACTGCACAGAGTACTTTAAATCAGGTGAGGAGGCTTTTGGAAGCATTTTAAAAGATTTAAGGTCAGCTGAAAAGTTTATCTTTATGGAGTATTTCATAATCGGCAGTGGCGTTATGCTTGATCAGATACTTGATATACTCAAAGAAAAGGTAAAGCATGGAGTTGTGGTGAGAATCATATATGATGATTTTGGCAGCATAAATGCCATTCCGCCACATTTTATCAAGGAGATGGAGAGCATCGGAATACAGACCAGACGATTCAACCCATATAAGCCCATGCTTTCAGTAATTATGAATGACAGGGACCATAGGAAGATACTGGTGATAGACGGACGTGTGGCGCATACCGGTGGTTACAATATCGCAGATGAGTATATCAACAAAAAAATCAGGTTTGGATACTGGAAGGATGCCGGTATCCGCGTGGAGGGAGAGTGTGTAAACAGTTTCACGACGATGTTCCTTGAGATGTGGAATTATATCAATAAGGACAATGCTGTGCATGATGAATTTCTGAATCCACACAATACCTTCAGCCAGTCAGAGAAAAGCGGTTTTGTCCAGCCGTTTTGCGATTCTCCACTTGAGCATGATGATGTAGGAGAGAATCTTTATGTGAGTATCATCTCAAGAGCTAAAAAATATGTTTATATTTTTACACCATATCTGATACTTGGAACGGAGCTGTCACATGCTATGATATCGGCAGCCAGGTCAGGTGTTGATGTGCGTATTGTTGTACCTAAGATTCCCGATAAAAAGCTCATTTATCTGCAGACAAAAGCCAATTTCAGACCTCTTATCGAGGCGGGGGCAAGGATATATCTTTACACACCCGGCTTTATACACTCTAAGTGTATAGTGGCAGATGATGATACTGCGATAGTTGGCACATGCAATCTGGATTTCAGGAGCATGTACTGGAATTTTGAGGATTTTGTATACATGTACAGGACTCAGTGCATCGGAAAAATAAAAGAGGATGCGATAGAGACGTTTGCGGTTTCAGAGGAGGTGTATGAGGAAAGCACAAATGATATCTCGTTTGCAGGCAGGCTGCTGCAGAGTATTTTGCAGCTTTTTGCACCGCTTTTGTAAATGTGTCTGTAAAGGTCTGTAAAGCGTCTGATAAAAATCTGTTGAATAATGTTACAAGTTGTAATATAATAATCCAAGCGATTGCGTAAGCAACGCACGAAGAAACTGAATATGTAGCATAAAGGTGTCGGAGCAGACAAGCATTTGAATCTGGTTTATGACAGGCGATGTGAAGCTGGCTCCGGTGAAAAGGGAAACAGGTGCAAATCCTGTACGAACTCGTCACCGTAATTAAGGAGTGACGGCCGATAGGTCACTGGGCAACCGGGAAGACGGCCGAAGCAATGATATATAAGCCGGGAGACCTGCCTTTGTGTTGTACGGAAACAATAGTGTTTCAAGCCACGAGTAACTGGCTGTACGTGATGAAATAATTATAATTACAGACAAGGCTATGATAGCCGTATAGTCTGAGTTAGAAGGATTTTGACATGTATAGCTCTTTGACACAAAGTACAAAGAGCTTTTATTTTTGACGCTTTAAATGTTTTCGTCTTACATATTTAAATCATGTACAGCTTAATGGCTGCAAGGAGAATGAAAAGGAGAAAACATGAAAAAGAAATTAGTAGTAGTACTGATGGCAGCAGTTATGGCTATGACAGCAGTGACAGGCTGTGGCAGCAAGGCAGATGATGCTAAAAATGATACACAGGCATCTAAGGCTTCAGAGAGTGAGACAAGCGCAAATGCAGATCAGGAGGCAGCAATGCATGTGGCAGATTTAATCGATGCAATTTACGTGCAGGAGAGAACAGATGATACAGATAAGCAGTGCAAGGAGGCTAAGGAGGCCTGGGACAAGCTCACAGACGCACAGAAGGAGCTTGTAGAGGGAGAAAATGCTGATCCTGACTATTTCGGCAGAGATACAGGTGATGCCTCAAAGGACGATCCAAGAAACCAGGATGATATCGGCGAGAACGAGATCCTTGTAGTAAGCTTTGGTACATCCTTCAACGACAGCCGTGTGGCTGATATCAAGGGTGTGGAGGATGCAATAGCAGCTGCAAATCCTGACTGGTCAGTCAGAAGAGCCTTCACAGCACAGATTATCATCAATCATGTACAGGCAAGAGATGACGAGAAGATTGACAATATGGATCAGGCACTTGAGCGTGCAGTCAAAAATGGTGTAAAGAATCTTGTGGTACAGCCTACACACCTGATGCATGGCGCAGAGTACGATGAGCTTTCAGAGGCTGTAGAGAAGTATAAGGACAAATTTGAGTCTGTAAAGATTGCAGAGCCACTCCTTGGTGAGGTTGGAAGTGATGCAACAGTTGTAAATGAGGATAAAAAGGCCGTTGCAGAAATTCTTACAAAGGAAGCAGTGGAAAAGGCAGGCTATGACAGCCTTGATTCTGCAAAGGAAGAGGGCACAGCATTTGTATTTATGGGACATGGAACAAGCCATACAGCAAAGATTTCATACAGCCAGATGCAGAGCCAGATGACAGCTTTGGGTTATGAAAACGTATTTATCGGAACTGTAGAGGGTGAGCCGGAGGATACATCATGTGAGTCTGTCATTGAGAAGGTGTCAGCCGCTGGTTACAAGAATGTCATTCTTCGTCCGCTTATGGTTGTTGCAGGAGACCATGCCAACAATGATATGGCAGGAAGTGATGATGATTCATGGCTTTCACAGTTTAAGGCATCAGGAAAGTTTGATAAAATCGATACACAGATTAACGGACTTGGTGAGATTGAGGGTATCCAGAAGCTTTATGTTGAGCATACAGCGGCTGCTATGAGCAAGTAGCAGTTACTTAAATGTATAGTGGGGAAGCTATAAAATAACAGGAGCAGTATATCAGAGATGAGAAAATTATTCAGAAACAAGTTTACTTATATCGTTGCAATAACACTGGTTTGTGCCATGAGCTTTGCAGCCTGCGGTAATAAGAATGCAAAAGCTGAAACAGAAAGCAAAAAAGCAGTGCAGAGCGCGACAGAGAAGATAGCACTTTCAGATGGTACATATACAGCAGAGTTTACTACAGACAGCTCAATGTTTCATGTGAATGATGCATATGACAACAAAGGTACACTCACCGTGAAGGATGGCAAGGCAACAATACATGTTGCTCTTACATCCACACACATTGTAAATCTCTTTTTGGGAACAGCAAAGGATGCCTCAAAGGACAAGGCTGAGCTTTTAGAGCCAACTGTTGAGACTGTCGATTGTGGCGATGGCACAACTGAGGAGGTCAATGCGTTTGATATACCGGTTCCTGTTTTGGATGAGGAATTTGACCTTGCACTTATCGGTACAAAGGGCAAATGGTATGACCACAAGGTAAAGGTCTCAAATGCCACACCTGCGGACGCAGATGCAAGCGTATCTGAGAGTGCAGGAAAAGAGCTTCCTGACGGAACATACAATATCAATCTCGATTTCGAGGGCGGAAGCGGTAAGGCGAGCATTGCATCACCGGCTGAGGTGACTATAAGCGGTGGAGCCGCTACTGCAACAGTGCAGTGGAGCAGTCCAAACTATGACTATATGATAGTTGACGGACAGAAATACATGCCTGTAAATACAGACGGCAATTCTGTATTTGAAATTCCGGTTAAGCTTGATACACCTATGCAGGTTATCGGAGATACAGTTGCTATGAGCAAGCCGCACGAGGTTGAGTACACACTCACCTTCCATTCAGATTCTGCTACAGAGGTGCTTGGTGAGGATGGAGAATAATTAAGCTATGCATGGAAGAAAAAAGATAATTATATATATATTGATATCAATTATAGGACTGTTCTGGCTGTCAGGCTGTGACAGTCCTTCTTCCGATTCAGGGAATACAGAATCGAAGGCTTATGCAGAGGCACAAAACGGTCTTGTATATAAGAGCAGTATGAAGCTTTTATATGCAAAGAATTTTTCTGTTGACTATTATGAGGGTGGATACAAGATACTTACTACAAAGGACGGTACCCAGATACTTACCGTGCCAAAGGGCAGAAAGACTCCAAAGGATATTGACAAGGATATCATTGTATTGAAGGAGCCTGTAAGTGATTTGTATCTGGTCGCATCAGGGGTGATGGATATGTTTGACAAGCTTGATGCAGTGGACACTATTAAATTTTCGGGGCTTGACAGTGACAGCTGGTATATTGACAGCGCAAGAAAGGCTATTGAAAGTGGCAGAATGCTCTATGCCGGCAAATATTCAAAGCCCGATTATGAGCTTTTGGTGTCAGAAAACTGTTCACTTGCCATAGAAAATACTATGATTACCCATTCGCCACAGGTAACTGAAAAGCTCAAAAGCTTTGATATCCCTTCAATAATCGAGTACTCAAGCTATGAGGAGGAGCCGCTCGGCAGAGTGGAGTGGGTGAAGTTTTTCGGAGCACTCACAGACAAGGATGAAAAGGCCGATGAGCTCTTTAATGAGCAGGTGGATATTGTAAATCGCATCGCAAAGACAGATGGTACCGATACGGATGATGCCACAAAAAGTGATACAGTTGCATTTTTCTATATCACATCAAATGGACAGGTTCAGGTGCGCAAAAGCACAGATTATGTGCCAAAGATGATTTCGCTTGCCGGTGGAAAATATATTTTTGATGCGTCAAATGACGACGATACAGGCAGGTCGACCATGAATATGCAGCTAGAGGATTTCTACAATGGAGCAATAGATGCTGACTATCTGATATATAACAGTGCGATAGACGGCGGTGTGAAGAATCTGAATGAGCTTTTGGACAAGTGCCCGGTGCTTGCTGATTTTAGGGCAGTCAAAGACGGCAATGTATTTTGCACCACGAACGATATGTATCAGCAGTCTATGTCCATCGGATATATGATTGATGATATGCATTCAATGATTACAGGTGCACCCGACAGCGGCATGAAATATCTGTTTAAGCTCAAATAACTGTGATTTGTGGAATGTATGTGGTGAGCTGAATTGTTACCGGATATGACAGAATGCAGGAAAATCAATAGCACAAAAAGATTAAAAGCGGAGCTACAACATGGAAAAAACCAGAGAAATAAGGTGTTTTACAACATTTATTATTCTTATAATCTTAATTATTATATTGCTTATCATGAATGTGTGTATAGGAACTGTACACATATCATTTAAGGTTGCATTTGCAACACTTTATGACCACTCAGACAGGGTAGGACGTATTGTGTGGGATATCCGCATGCCAAGAGCTATCGCAGCGATGATACTGGGCGGGGCGTTAGCGCTTGCAGGCTATCTTTTGCAGACTTTTTTTCATAATCCAATCGCGGGACCTTTTGTGCTCGGCATATCATCGGGGGCTAAGATGATTGTGGCACTTGTTATGGTATTTTTACTTGGAAATGCCATACGTGTGAGCTCACTGGCCATGATTGCAGCAGCGTTTTTGGGAGCAATGCTTTCAATGGGCTTTGTGCTTATCATTTCAAGAAAAGTAAGCAGCATGTCAATGCTTGTGGTGAGCGGTGTCATGATTGGCTACATATGCTCTGCGGTGACTGAGTTTGTGGTGACATTTGCAGATGATTCCGACATAGTAAACCTGCATAACTGGTCAAGGGGAAGCTTTTCGGGCATGACCTGGGACAGCGTCGGGGTGATGAGCATTGTGGTGGGAATCACATTTATTTTTGTTTTTCTAATGTCAAAGCCACTTATGGCATATCAGCTCGGAGAGTCATATGCCGTAAATCTGGGTGTAAACATAAAGCGTATCCGGGTGCTTCTGGTTCTGCTTTCAAGCCTGCTTTCCGCATGTATAGTGGCGTTTGCGGGACCGATATCGTTTGTCGGAATAGCCGTGCCACACATAGTAAAAAGCATGCTAAAGAGCACAAAGCCCATATATATGATACCGGCCTGCTTCCTTGGGGGAGCGGTGTTCTGCCTGTTTTGTGATTTGCTTGCGAGGATGATGTTTGCGCCTACGGAGCTTAGTATCAGCACGGTTACGGCAGTATTTGGTGCACCGGTAGTGCTGTTTATCATGATAAGACGCAGCAAGGAGAAAAATGTCTGATGGAATATTATTTTACTGCTCAAAAGCTGGCCGTTGGATATGATAACAGGCCGCTTATTGAAAATATTGATTTTTCCCTGAAAAGGGGAGAGATTCTCACATTAATCGGACCAAACGGTGCCGGTAAATCGACTATTTTAAAAAGTATTGCAAGACAGCTTTCGCTTGTGAGCGGTACGATATATCTTGATAAAAGTGATGTAGTGACGATGAATGGCAATGAATTTGCAAAGAAAATGGCTGTTGTGCTCACCGATAAGCTAAAGACGGAGCTTATGACCTGCTATGATGTGGTTGCGACCGGCAGATATCCATACACAGGCCGGTTCGGAGTACTTTCGGATGAGGACAAAAAGGCTGTGGATGAGGCGATGGAGCTGGTCAATGTATCACAGATAAAAGATAAGGATTTTACAAAGATAAGCGATGGTCAAAGGCAGCGCGTCATGCTGTCACGGGCTATATGCCAACAGCCGGAGATTATAGTGTTAGACGAGCCTACCTCGTATCTTGATATAAAGTACAAGCTTGAGTTTTTATCAATACTCCAAAGGCTTAAAAGACGGAAGAATCTTACGGTTATCATGTCGCTCCATGAGCTTGATATGGCAAAGCGTGTGTCAGACCATATTTTGTGTATAGATGGCAGATATGTGGACAGATACGGAACTCCCGAGGAGGTATTTACCGACCAATATGTTTCAGGGCTTTTTGGAATTACGGCAGGAAGCTTTGACGAAACAGGAGAGGATTTAGAGCTGGAAAAACCGGATGGAAGGGCGAGGGTATTTGTCATAGCAGGAGGGGGCCTGGGCAGAAAAAGCTTCAGGAGCTTACAGCGAAAGGGGATCCCATTTGCGACAGGAATCATCTATGAAAATGATCTGGATTATCCTGCGGCAAAGGCGCTTTCTGCTGAGATTGTCAGTGCAAGAAGCTTTGAGCCTGTAGACGATGCCCTTATTGAAAAGGCAAAGGAGCTTATTGATGCTTGCGAAGGCGTTATATGTGACAGAACAGAGTTTGGCACATATGAGCAGTTTAACAGCAGACTTTATGAGTATGCAGCCTCTACAGGAAAAATTTCTTTTTATGACGATTAAGCAACAGACTACCACATAAATTCAGACAGCAGGTATAGATATGGCAAAGGTAATTATGGTACAGGGTACAATGTCAAATTCAGGCAAGAGCTTTCTTGTCGCTGGCTTGTGCCGTATTTTCAGACAGGACGGATACAGAGTGGCACCGTTTAAATCACAGAACATGGCGCTCAACTCTTATATAACAGACGAAGGACTTGAGATGGGACGGGCACAGGTGATGCAGGCTGAGGCAGCAGGCATTAAGCCTATGGTGTGCATGAATCCTATTCTTTTAAAGCCCACAAATAATACAGGCTCACAGGTGATTGTAAACGGAAGGGTGCTTAAGAACATGCCGGCGAGAGAGTATTTTGCATACAAGAAAACTCTCATACCGGATATAAAAAAGGCATTTAAAAAACTTGAGGAGTATGCGGATATCATAGTGATTGAGGGCGCCGGAAGTCCGGCAGAGATAAATTTGAAGGAAAATGATATTGTAAACATGGGGCTTGCGCATATGGTGGATGCACCGGTGCTGCTCGTGGGTGATATCGATAGAGGTGGCGTTTTTGCGCAGCTTCTTGGCACACTTATGCTTTTAACCGATGAGGAAAAGAATCGTGTCTGCGGGCTTATTATCAATAAATTCCGTGGAGACAAGACGATCCTTGAC
>OBII01000300.1_pt1 | contig 21530 bp, 13 predicted proteins | sample 2433771 | NCBI WGS metagenome assembly OBII01 (sample SAMEA2452127, study PRJEB22498) | human gut metagenome | biome: human feces; feature: human gut; material: feces | place: Australia | collected 2012
CCCTTCGGCCGGTGACCGTTGGTTCAGGGCGTGTGGAGCTTACATGCGAAACTTGAATTATATGACGAAAGCGTGAAGGGCAGGTTGCTCTTCACGCTTTCGTCTTTTTTATCTTATAGCAAGCAATGGAGGCTTGGTAAACATTTTTTTTGTGATGTCAACAACTTTTTAACTGAATTTCTTCATTTTTCTTAAAATTTGCAGTAACTTAGCATGCGAATTCGCTATACTATATATAAAATGTATAGCAAAATAAAGAAGCTAATGGACCCATTATTTCTACTACAGTTTGCATGTTTCATATTCATGCTCATCAATGCCTTCATCGTGGCAGTCTCTCATCTGCATGTAAGATGGGAGAACAAGCGGTATGAGCATTCACGCTGGATGATTGTTGCCGCCATGGTAGGATTGGCGATACAATATGCTATGCAGATGGCTTTCAGATTCCGTGCTACTCACGATGATATTGGTGCCGTCATCAACATCATTATCTATACTCCTTGTATCTCGCTCATTGCTATGGCTATCTTCAACATAGAGACCACCCGTGCCAACAGCAGGAAGATGAACCTTGTGTGTGGTGGCATTTGGGCAGCCATCCTCATAGTTTTTGGCGTAGGCATCAGTCTCCATCATAGCCTGTATATCAAAGAAGGGCTATATATTATGCTTGCTTTGTTTTGCGTAAGTGTAGCCTACTGTATATTCATGATAGCGCGTGAGATGATAAGGCGTAAGAATATGCTTGAGACAATGGCTGCAACAGATATGTTGCCCTATGTGAGATATTCGCGTGCCAGCGTATTCATTCTCTGTCTTTCAGTTCTCATTATGCCTGTTGCCATCCTCTCCACCACCTTATTATATATAATAGGTCCGGTGGTGTTGGTAGCCTTGCTGTTCTTCAATCTCACGTTTATAGCTCTCGGCAGCCACTACATTCCTACCGAAGAACTCCTTGACAAAGAAGAGGAAAACAACAAGCCTGCAAAAACAGCTGCAGAATCTTTATACCCACAACTCTCGGCAGAGAGCAGAAATAAGATTCAAAAAAGTCTTGATGAATGGTGTGAGCATTTGGGATATAAGGATACAACTGTGAATATGCTCACCCTCTCTCGCTCGCTTGACATCTCTAAAGATGATCTGTCAGCCTTCTTCGACCAGTGCCAGAAGTCTACATTCAGACTTTGGCTCAGCGATATTCGTTTCAATGCTGCAAAGAAGATGATGTCGGAATATCCTGACTATAGCAACGACATCATTTCTGCCGAATGTGGCTTCTCGTCCCGCACCTATCTCTACCGCCTTTTCAAAGAAAAAGAAGGTTGCACTCCTACCGAATGGAGAGATAAACACACAGTATAATCTTTTTTGCTTTGTCCCACACGGATACCGCAGAGAACACTGATTTTTTTTAAGACCACGATATTTGTTTTTTTAAAGACCACGATATTTGTTTTTAAAGAACACGAATCGTGCGAATCTACCGAATATAGATAAAATTCAAGCAAGAGACTCCAGCTTCAGAGCCCATCGGGCTCATTCGTGCGATTCGAATTATTCGTGTTCTAAAAAATAGCAGTTCGTGTTAGTATAATCTCCAGCAGTTCGTGTTTAGCTTCAGAGCCCAGCGGGCTCAAATATGTGTCGTCAGTGCTATCCGTGTGCGACATAATGAAATACTTGGTAATGCTTTCGCTTCTGAAAATCCTTTACGTTTTATTCTTAGTATCTGTTAGCATGCTCATTTATATTAGTTGCTATGCTGATTTATATTAGTTGCTAATTGGTAGCTAACTATATTACTCTTTCGTTCAACAGCTGTTGAACGGTCAAGTATCTTAAGATAAATTGCAAAGTATGTTATCTTCTATGACCGTTCAGCCCCTGTTGAACGAAAGGCGCAGTTAATATGGTATTTTAACGAAGTAGATTAAAAGGGGTGGGGAAAGTATGAAGCATTTTAGTGTTTAATGTTTAGTGTTTAATGTTTAATGTTTAGCGGAACAGCAAAACGGCAAGTCTTATCAGGTGTAGAAACTATGATTCATCTATCGCTAAAATCTATGCTCAACAGTTAAAATGTGTTTAAAAGGGTGTCTACTTCCTATGAAGTAGACACCTAAAACATAGGAAGTAGACACTTTGACAGGGGAAGTAGACACCTTTTTTGATTTTAAAACACTAAATTTGCGGCATGATTGAAATATTAGAAACCATGCCAGACATAGAATTGGCTCTACTCATCATTGGGGTTTTTGCACTCATTTTAGGCATCGTTTTAGGTTATGCCATGATACATGAGTACAAGATGTATCTTGAGGAACATCGAAAGGCTCGCTTCAGCTTTTTAGATTTCATCAAGATGGGACATTTTTATATTTTCTTGTTCTTTGGAACCTTATTCATCATGCTGGCAAATCTATTATATTTCTTAGAATAATCCTTGACATACCTTCCTGCTGTATGTGCAGACAATTCAGAACTGTTACTTACATAGTTAATTAAACAATACAACAAAAATATGAAACAGAAACAAGTACACAAATCGAATTGGCTCGTCACGATGCTGCTGCTCGTGATGGCTATCCTCATGCCTTATGGGGGGGGCATGGGCACAAACGAAGCCTTCCAGTGGTAATGGCGAAGTAGACAGTCCTTACATCATCACCACAGCTGAGGAATTAAAGTGGTTCCGCGATGAGGTGAATCGTGGAAGAAATAATATCTGCGCAAAGATAGCAGATAATGTTGAGGTCATTGACATGAGTACAGTATGTCATGCGGCTGATAAGTCTCAAAACTTAGAAGAAGTGAGCTGGGAGCCTATTGGAAATACTACTAACCAATACATGGGCACTTTCGATGGAAATAACAAGACCATCACCAACCTTTATATCAATGCAAACCAAAAATATTCGGGGCTTTTCGGACATACCTATAGAAGCGCAATCAAAAACCTAACCTTTGTGAATGCAAATGTGACAAATACAAACTCTTTTACAGGAATTTTGGTTGGCTATGGATATGAAGGCACCTATCAAAATATCATGACATCAACAAGTTGTGAGGTTAATGGCGGTGATGGAACTGGCGGTATTGCAGGTAAACTTGCGGGTAACGCCTACAACTGCGTGAACTACGCCACGGTACAAGGAAAAGAACTGGTCGGCGGTCTTTTTAGCAGCTACGACTCAAGTAAATCCATAACCGCCTGTGCCAACTATGGAAAGGTAACGGCATCAAGTCAGTGGGTAGGTGGCTTGGTTGGCTATTTCAATAGTGGAACGATCCAAGACTGCGCCAACTATGGAGATGTAAAAGGTACAAATCATGTTGCTGGTTTGGCAGGTTATGTAAGCAGTGGCAAGATACAGAACGTGTTCAGCTATGGCAATGTTTCTGCCACGAATAGCACGCAATATATAGGCATGGCTTTTGGCTTTTCTAGCTCTGGGGCCACTGAAGGCATGGTGGCATACTATAGTGGCGCAAAGCTGACAGCAAACGGCAAAGAGAAAGAGGTTAAAGCCTTCGGAAATGGCACGCCTTCAGAAGATAAAGCAACAGGATTTACAGAAACCCAGTTGAAAAGCGGTTTTGTTGCCTATCAGCTCCAGCAAAATGCTTCGAGTGAAGCAAAATGGGGACAAAATCTGGCTAATGATGGAGACATCTATCCTATCATTGGTTCGGAGCATACAGTTTATGCAGATAATTCACTTGTAAATTGCAAGACGAACGAGAAAATCTCAGGTAGTTTCACCAACAATCCTTCCAGTTCCGCAATCAGGTATCAACACGGAACGACAATTCACCACGCTGCAGCAAACGCTACTTGCACAGAGGCGGCAACCAAGGAATATTGGCAATGCCAAGACTGTCAAAGGATATTTTCTGACAGCCAATTGACCAAGGAATTGACTGATGTAACGGACGCAAAGCATCCTGCCCTTGGACACAACTACAATGAGGATGGCTATTGCGACCGTTGCAAGCATTATGTGGCTGTGAAGCCTTCACAGGAAAATGGGGTGTACCTGATAGCCAAACCTTACCACTTGGCGTGGTTCCGCGACTATGTGAACGGAACTATCGTGGACGAAGGCGAAGCAGCTGGAACTACTCACTCATCAGCATCTGCCATGCTGACTGCGGATATCAATCTCAAGAACTATTGCCATGCGGCTGAAGACGGCAAAGAACTCTTGAGCTGGATTCCGATAGGCAATAACAATAATAGGTGGATGGGAAATATGGACGGTCAGGGACACACCATCTCACATCTCTATATCAAGACGGCACAAAACTATGTGGGGCTTTTCGGCTATACTGACGCTGCGACTATCCAAGACCTTATCTTTGACTATGCCAAGGTGGAGAATGTGAGCACGTCAAATACGAAGACAGATTGCACCGGTATCTTGGCAGGATATGCATACGAGAATTTTCCATCACATATTATAAAGGGCATTAAAACCACAAAGAATTGTACTGTAATAGGACAAAACGATACTGGCGGTATCGTTGGAGAGGCCCAAATAAATCTCGAAAACTGCGAGAATCACTCCAGCGTGAAGGGCACAAGATATGTTGGCGGAATTGCTGGTTCTAGCACTGATAAAAACATCAAGCGCTGCACCAATTATGGAACCGTTGAAAACAATAATAGCTATATTGGTGGAATCATAGGTTATGCTTATAAAACAAGTATCGAAGATTGCGCTAATTATGGCAGGATTACAAGTACAGGTTCGTGTGCCGGTGGCATAGCAGGACAAACGATGTTTAGCAGCAGTATCCAGAATGTGTTCAGTTATGGAGATATGACGTATACCTATGACGATTCAGGAATTATTATAGGTTATATATACGATAAAGGTACACAACCCGCAAAGGGTATTGTAGCTTACAACAAGGAGGCATTGCTAAATAATTCATCTGAGAACATCCCAATAGTTGGTACCGGAAGTCTGACTTTCGAAGACGGAAAGGTAGAAGCTGACGTGGTCAAGGCTTTCACCAAACAGCAGATAAAGAGCGGTGAGGTGGCATGGCTGTTGAATGGCTCCACATCTGTTCCTACCGAAGGAAGCACCTTGGCATGGTATCAGAAACTCTCTGGAACTGATGCAGATGCTTATCCTGTGCTGACAGCTGCTGAGGGCAATACAGTATATCATGGTTCATTCCGTTACTGCGATGGAACGACTTCCTCATATAGCAACAGTTCTTCTGATAGTGAATTGATTCACGTTGCATCTGCCACTATAACCAGTCCTGAGTTCGACTCAGCCAAGCTCATCTATCACATGGGCTGCAGCAACGAGAACTGCCCTGAGCATAAGTATGCAGCAGATGCAGATGGAACACTGGAGGCTACAAAGGAAAAAGATGGCAAATTCTATGTCGAGGGACTGAAGCTTACTGATGCCTCTACAGCCATCAACACCCAGGCTCAGTTCGTGGTGAAGAACCTTCAGTATAGCCGTCAACTCAAAGAGGGACAGACGGGTTATGCATCGCTCTGTCTTCCTTTCGACATTAATGTCGCTGACATCATTGGTGCAGAGGAGTGTTATTCTGTGGGAGACATGATGATTCACTTGACTGCGAATGATGGAAAATTTGTCAATTATATCTTGATGCTCGATAATCCTACATCCATCGCGGCTGGCAAGCCAATGATAGTCAAACTCAGTGAAGGAAACGAGGCTAAGACTCTGGTTGCTAAAACACAGGATGTGGAGTATAGCGCCAACTTCTATAAGAATCCAGCAGCCAAGTCGCTGACCCTTAGAGACTGGAATGGCAATTCTCCTTTCATGCCTATTTGTCATGATCTGGCAAGTGCCTCAACAGGTGGTGTTTTCACTACCACTACTCTGGAAGATGGTAGTTATAGTTTGCGTACTGATGGTAAGTTTGGTATGCACACAGGCAATTTGTCACCTTATCGCATGTATCTGAACATTCAGAAATCACAGTCGGCTCCTTATGGTGTCATGGTGTTCAGCATCGGATTGCCAGACGACAGTTCTACTACAGGTATCCGCATTATAGGTACAGTAGATGACATGCAGTCGGGTTCTTCTGTCAAGTCATCTGCCATCTATACCTTAAATGGTCAGCGCGTAAAGGGAACACCTGGCAAGGGTATCTATATCAAGAATGGCAAGAAATTTATTGTTAAATAATTAAACAACAAAAAAATATGGAAAAGAAAGAATATTTGTCACCGACTATTCAGATCGTTGAAATGGAAAGTTGCTGCATCTTAACAGGAAGTGAAAAGGACAATACAGGTGAGTATGGTCCAGGAGCTGTAATTACCTCTCCAGAGTATCCTGGTGAGGGTGCGTAATATTACGCTTCTGATTCTAACATAAGTAAGGGGTGCAAACGGCATTATGCCGTTTGCACCCCTTTGTTGTGAATTATCGTCAGTTGTGTTATTTATTGGTTTTCGCATGGAATCTTCTTTCCATGCGCTGAGTTCTGAATCTATATTTCTTTGTATGTATTCTGTCATAATCGTAAATATTTGAATACCAGGCACAAACATAACTAAAATATTCAAATCCAAGAAATAATTCGCGCTAAAATATTCAAATCCAAGAAATAATTCGCACTAAAATAATTCAATAGCGAAAAAACAACAAGGGTCTATATGCCACGATGAACAGGTGGCGTATAGACCCTTGATTGCGAATTGGCATCCGCATATTGCCGCTCATTAAAACTTATATATAGGCAAAATATTGACCTTATATCCATTTTTCTCAATTACCCTTTCTTTATTCATCGTATTGAACAAAATCAGTACTTTTTTTTTATATTTCCTCAGTTGGCTGTGTTTTATTTCCTCAGTTGGCTATATTTCGTTTCCTCAGTTGGCTGTATATATTACTATAGGGCATTTTTTTGTTATACATTCTTTTGCTGCATCATTTATTTTTCATAAATTCGCACCGGAAAAATGTTTCAGACTAACATATATGAAAAAGACTATCAACTTTATCATTACTGGCGCTATGTGTTTAGGCATTAGCGCACCTATTTCTATTAATGCTTCAGAGTTGCAGAAGAAACCAGCAAAGGTAGAGAACCTTGGGAAACCTGCAAAGATCAAGAAGCAAAAGCAACGTTCTATAAAAAATGTTTCGCCAATAAGGGTGGAGAGTCCTGTAGGCACAGTACCACGTTTGCCTTGGCAAGTGTGGGTGACTTATAGTGATGGTTCGCACGAATGGCGACAAGCTAAGTGGGAGAACTATATGCGTGCTACTGAGCAAGCAGAGGCTGACCCACAACGCAATCCAGTAGGTAGCGAATATACAATTGAGGGTTATATTATTGGCGACAACACTACAAACAAAGGTTACCCACTTGTTGCAACCGTGGTTGTTACTAACAATAAATGGAATACTCCAAACTGCCATCCTGTGGCAAATCCTCTAAAGCTAACGGAGGTGAGCATTAATGGCAAAAACCGCTTGACTAACAATAGGAACCTTAATATCAAGACTCTGTTGTCGTGGGATATCACTCAGCAACTTTATAACTATCGCGATACATACGGATTGCCTACCGATGGCTATACCGTGGCTGATGGCTGGGATTCGCCAACAACAAAGCTTAAAGGTCATGGCTCAGGTCACTATATGAGTTCATTGGCTTTCGCCTTTGCTTCATGCAATCCTAATGAAGAAACTGCCGAGAAGACAGAACTGCGCAAGAGAATAAAGAGAATGGTTGACGAACTGCGTGCTTGCCAAGAGCGTACTTTCGTTTGGGATAGCACGCTAAACCGATATAGAGAGGCTCGCGACTATGCTCCAGAAGAAGTGCTAATGAAGATGGGAGGAAGCTGGGCTGACTTTGATAGGTATAAGAAGGATTATCGCAATTATGGATATGGATACCTTAATGCCATTCCTGCTGCTCATCCTGCACTCATAGAGAAATATGCTCCTTATAATAATGAGAAGGGTGTATGGGCACCTTATTATACTATACACAAACAGTTGGCTGGACTCATAGATATTGCCAATAATATCGACGACAAAGAGATTGCTGCCAAGGCGCTCCTCATAGCCAAAGATCTGGGACTATGGGTGTGGAACCGAATGCACTATCGCACATACGTGAAAGCGGATGGCGACAAGGCTCAGCGACAGGCTAAACCTGGCAACCGCTATGAAATGTGGAATATGTATATTGCTGGCGAAGTGGGAGGAATGGCTGAGTCGCTTGCTCGACTAAGCGAAATGGTGGATAGTAATGACGAAAAGAAAAAACTCTTAGAGGCTGCCAACTGCTTCGATACTCCTGCTTTGTTCAATCCTCTGGCGGCAAACATCGATGATATAAGAACCAGACATGCTAATCAGCATATCCCAATGATTACTGGTGCGCTGAGATCGTTTATCGGCAACTGCAATCCTTATTACTACAATATAGCCTACAACTTCTGGAATATGATGCAAGGCAAATATGTGTATGCTATGGGAAGCGTAGGCAATGGCGAGATGTTTCGTCAGCCTTATTCGCAGATATTGTCGATGAATACCAACGTGATGAGCGACAGCAAACGCGATATGTATCCTAATCCTGATATCAACGAGACATGCTGTGCATATAATCTTGCCAAGCTCACTAAAGACCTTAACTGCTTCAATCCTGATAATGCAGAGTATATGGATTACTATGAGCGTGTGCTCTATAATCAGATAATAGGCTCGTTGCATCCCGAACATTGGGCTGTTACATATCAGTATGCTGTTGGTATGAATGCCATAAAACCTTATGGCAACAATACTCCACAAAGCACATGCTGCGGAGGTACAGGCGCTGAGAACCATGTGAAATACCAAGAGGCTGCTTATTTCGTTAACGACAACACTATGTGGGTGGGACTCTATATGCCTACAACTGCTCGATGGGAGGCTAAGGGAGTGACTATAGAGCAAGAGTGTGAGTGGCCTGCACAACATAGCATGCTCACAATAAGAACCAACGGTAAGGCTACTGCCGACTTTACTCTCAAGCTACGTGTGCCTTATTGGGCTACAAAGGGCTTCGACATAAAGCTCAATGGTAAGTCTATTGCCAAGAGCTATCTTCCATGCTCGTATGCAGCAATAAGCAACCATATATGGAAAGACGGGGATAGAGTAGAGGTATGTATGCCTTTCACTAAGCATGTGAACTGGGGACCCGACAAGATGGATCTTGCTGCTACTGGCAAGAATGAAGTTCGCACTCCTTTCTCTCCTCAATGGGTGGGAACTATTATGTATGGTCCGATGGTAATGGCAACAAAGGATATTAAAGAGTGGAAGAATGCTGATATCACACTGTCGTCAACGCTCAACGAGCTTACGCTAAAAGATGATGGTGCTACCGACGGAACCAACGATAAGCTATATACTCTGCAGATGCAGACTCCTGATAACAGGACTATAACATTCACTCCCGACTATTATCAGACTGACCACTCTACCCACTATCTGCGCATTGACATGCAGACAGGGGCAAAGAAGCTGGTTGCTAAAGGTGTTGATAAGACTTCGCTCGAGCAGGCTATCGCCATAGCTAAAGAGCGTATGGATAATCAGAAGGCATGGGAAGCGATGAGCGTAAAGGTGCCAGCATTCGCTCCTTGGGCTCCTAATGGTTATGCAAGATTATGCCAGCAAGTGAAAGCTGCTGAGGCTATAAACGCTTTGGATAAGAAGAATCTGACCCAAGCAAAGGTCGATGAGGTTGTGTCTGCCCTTAATGTGGCTATCAACACCATGCGACCAGGCAACTTGGCAGAACCAGAGGACCTTAACAAATTGTTATCATTGTTGACCAGCGCTAAGAATATCAAGAACAAGACTACTGAGCTACGCGAGGCTATTGACTATGCCGACATGGTGGTGCAGTATGTCAACGATGGTTCAGGCACCCACGACCTAATAGAAAAGGCAATCAATAAATTTGGTGCAGTTAAGTAGTTGTTCAAAATTAATCGCATATATGAATCTTATAAAAAGGTTATGCTTTCAAATGCCTTTACGCCCTCTTTTAGCCCGTATGCCCAGCTCTCATCGGTCATGTAGCCCGCTACACTCCCTCTTCGGAGCTGAACATACGGACCAAAATATGGCATAAAATCATTTAAATTAATTTTGAACACCTACTTAAGAAATAAGCTTTTGTGAACAGGCACTTTGATATTCTATGAGGATGTGTCAAAAAGTAAAAACAGCACGCCCTATTCGGGGTGTGCTGTTTTGACTTTTGATAAACCATTATCTTTTACTCTTTATTCTTCCGTTTTGAATATACAATCCCTTGTGTGGTGCAGTCATTCGCTGACCTGCGATATTGAAGATTGCATTGTTGGCAGAAGATGATGGAGTGTTGATTTCGCTAATGCCGTTGGTGAGCTTCTGTAGTAGGCGGATGTTGTCTATATATAATAAGGTGTTGTTGGCAGCGCCTGTGCTTGCAGATGAAGAATATCCGAGCGAGAGAGTTACGTCGGTATCTGTATCGAGGTCGAAGTCGTAGACCATCAACTGCCATGTGTTTGGAGCATCTGGATAGCGATAGTCTGTGGTGCCATTGTATGAGACGCCTGTGAGCGAGGTATTGGTGTTACTGGCTGTTGTAACCTTCTTACCATCGTTGTTGGTTTGGTTGGCGCAATCGTACTTCATATCAAGGAGCACACGATAAGAGCCTGCAGGGAGAGAAACCTTTTGAGTGATGGCGTTGTTGCCCTTGTCCCATGAGTTGAGGACGGTGAGGGTGCGGTCGCCTGCAGTTTCGTCGCTAATGCTACGGCCTGTCTTTGCTGCATAGTTGCCTACGTTGCTTGGACTAACACAGAACATGGTGTTGCTGTAAGGCATAGAGTACATACGGCAGAAGTTGCTACCACCGCTGAGGGTGCTGTTGGGAGTCCAGCCTGCAACAGGCAAGAGGTTTTGCCATTTGCTGCTGATAGGAGCCACTTTGTTGGTGTAGCATTTAGCGTATGTAGCACCATTAGATGTGATATTGGTGCTTACAGTACCATAGGTTTCGTCTTCTTCGAAGTTTCCGTTCTGCACACAGTTTTCTGTAATGTCCTTATATCCTTTCGTGAAATCTTCTGTTTCGGATGTGGGAAACGTAGCACCTTCCACGAGAAGGTCGCCTCCAGAGATAGTAACTTTAGCACAATCAGATATTTTTATGGTCTTTTCTACGATACCATTGTCGGTGATGGCGCGAACATTGTAATCGCATACGCAGTCAGCCATATTCTGGATATATGCTGAGTTGTTGTCGTCTTTATCAAGAACTGTGGATAGCGAAGAGTCGTCGACAAAGATGCGAGTAGCACTAACAGCACTATTGTTTTGCTCGATGGCTACAGAGAGCTTGCCCATGAAAGAAGGTTGGCTGACTACAGGAATGCCGAGAGGAGTGACAGGCATTTCAAATTCAGCCTTCTTGTCGCTCATGAAGTTAGAGAGCAATAGATAGCGTGTGCCATCTGGGTCGGCAGCCAAGGCTCCATTCCATCCCTCTGGCAACTTGTCGGTGAGAGAGATAAACTCGTCGCTCATCTGCTTGGTCTCTGTTGCATCAATATTGCTGTAGTATACCACGTTGCGGCTATCTACCTTTTCGCCATTATGGAACTGGCGGCTCTTAGTGGAGTAAGAAGGGTAGAGCTTGGCAGTCATTATAGAGTTGTTGTTGCCACGATCGCCAAAGCCCATGAGCTTGTCGCTATGTGAGATGATACCGAGAGCGTTGTCTACGTTGACCCAAGGAGAAGTGAAGGTCATGAACTGCGAACCATCGCTCTGCTTGTGAGTATCGTCGTAGTAGAGTGTACGGTGAGTCTTGGTAAGTTCGTCTACCGAGATGGCGGTGAGTCCACCTTGCTCCTTAGTGATGGTACCATCGGCAAGAGCTGAAACATAGTCGAGATAGATAACAGCGTTGCCTGGAGTAGAATAAATTGCAAAGCGATTGTTGAGAGTAGACTCGTTGGTGTTGAGTTCACCATTCATCACCCATGCGTCGCCATCAAACTGGTATATACCATTAACAACAGGAGTAGCGTTGGTCTTCTTGCCGTTGACGGTATAGAAGCCGAGGAAGTTGCCCGTGTTGTTCTGCTTGTAAGGCACGATAATCTTGTTTTTATCTACAGAGTTGGCAGCGATATAACCAGTATAGCTTGATATGCCTGGTGCCCAAGAGAAGGTTGTGAAGCGATCTTTGGTGTATGCTCTGACGATATTTTGCGACTTGATATGCTTAGCTGCAGAATACTGCTGACGGAAGGTTTCGAAGTCAGAAGCCTGGAGGTCGGCAGTTGAGGCTATAGAGTGCATGAGATAAGTCATCATAACGCGATGAGCCTCTACACCCATACGGCGTGCACCGATATCAGAACGAAGGAGCCATGAACCATCAGAGGTGGTGGTTTGGCGAGCCTTTATCATCTTGTAAGCAAGATTTTCGAGCATCAACGCATCAGCATCTCTGAGGAAGCAGGCGTTGGTGGTATAAGATGTTATCTGGTCGTAGAGGAACAGGCTCCAGTCGTTGCCGTTAGGCATAGCAAGTTCGCCATCAGCGAGAGCAAGCCAGTTGAGCACTTCCTTCTGCACCTTGTCGTTGTTGTGCATCAAAGCGTTGGTCTTCCATTTCTCTTCACCGTAGAGCGATGTCTGGAAGAGCTTCAAGGCAAGAGCTGCTTCGCCAAGTTCCTGGATTACCACATTCTGATAAGAGGTGTGGAAATAGTTATGGTTTTGCAGGGTGTAGTCGTCGTAGAGGTTCTGACCTTTGTAAAGGTTGGCAACTGTAGTGTTGTCGTATTCAGGGTCGATGACGGTATTGTTGTTAGCATCATCCTTGTGAGAATAGCTGTTGATAGCAAACTCGCGTAGACGAGCAAACCACTTTGGTGCCAACTCGTCGTTAGGGAACAAGCCGAGAGTTGCTGCAAGCACGTCAGCCTCCCATCCATTCTCTTCAGCCTTGGTGTCGCCAGCATAGCCTGTAGGAATAGAGCGGTTTAGCTCGTAGTTGCATTCTGCCTTGAGTAATGCTTTGATATATCCCTTTTGGTTGTCAGAGAGCTTATCCCATTGGAAGAAGGCAGAATAAGCTACCGACATAGCCCAAAGCGAACTTTCCCAAACGTGGTCGGAAGCAGATGTAGAGCCCCAGTAGTTGTTGTCGGCACAAACCTTCAGTTTGTTGGCTTTATGAGTGGAGTAAGCAAAGACGAGCGATTTCATAGCCATCTGCTCAATGTCGTCCCAAGAGACGTTGGCTGGCAATGTAACTTTATCTTTGCCATATTTGGCAAGGAATGCACATATCATAGAGAGGTCGGCATTAGAGCGCACACCGTCCTCATTGTTCTTCATAGTAGAATTGCTCTTGAAACATCCGCATGGTTCACCCTTGCTGTTAGGAGTCTGAGCAGCTTGGAAATCATTCTTCAAGTAGGTTGTGAAGTTGGCAAGCATTTGTAGCAAGTCGCCCTGCATAGTAGCTTCGTCAATGAAGTCGCCATTTATGATGCCTTCTGTTACGCTCTTCACTTGATCTTCTGTAGGGTCGCCTGGTTCTACATAGTCGTCGGCAAGGCGAGTGAGGCGTACATTATCAATCATGATGCAGCTACCACCAGATTGCCAGTCTATGCCAATACCAATTTCTGCCAAGCCATCTACTTCCTGCTCGAAGTTGAGTTCATAGGTCTGCCACTTAGCAGTTGTGAAATAGCTTGCTGAGCCTTGGGCGAAAGATGTTGTAGCGTTGTCATCATTTGCTATGAGGCGGAACGATGATGTGGCAGAGTTGGCGTAAGCCGAGCGAACATCAGCCTGAAGTTTGTACTTTCCCTTAGGCAATGATGCTATTGACTGGTTGAGAGTGGTGGTGCCAGCCGACCATCCCTGGCGTAGATAGTATGCCTGGGTACCATCGCTGATGGTAGTAACTTTACCAAAGTTGTTGTCGGTAAAACAATCGGTTGTAACCAAGAGCGATGTCACTCCTGTTCCTGTCACCGTCCATTCTGAAGGAGCTGTGGTTTTGTATCCACGCAGTCCGTCAGCAGAGTTGTTCACGGCTTCCATCGTTTTGAGATCATCAAGTTCGAAGGAAGCATTCTTTACATACTCTGCAGTAACGTCTGTTTGTGCCATCATGCTGGTAGAGAATGCCAGCGACGCAAGTAATAAAATGGTTTTCATCTTGTAGTTGTTTGCGAGTTTAGAATGTTGATAATGTTAATTAGTTGTACATATATAGGTTTTACTTTGCAAAGATAGCGCTTTTATTGATAATTTTCTCTATCTTTAGCAAGAAATGTTGAAAGACAAGAAGGGATAATAAACAACAAAAGGGTGAAATCATTATTGATTTCACCCTTTTGCTATAGCTTAACCTAAGCTTATGAAGTTGGACCAACGGGATTCGAACCCATAATGACAGAACCAAAACCTGTAGTGTTACCATTACACCATGGTCCAATTTCCGTTTGCAAAGGTAGTGCTTTTTTTGTCTACTACCAAATTTTCGACAATATTTCTTTATGTTAAGCCTTTAGTAAGGACTTGAATAACTATTCGAAATATATTACTTTACAGTGATAAGGAAGTAATTCTTCTTACCCTTCTGTACGAGAAGATACTTTCCGTCGATGAGGTCATCTTCGGTAACAACCTTATCGAAAGCAGCCAACTTCTCCTTATTGAGGCTCACGCCACCACCCTTAACGAGCTTACGCATTTCGCTCTTGCTTGGGAAGATGTCCATGCCTTCCTGGTTGAATACGTCGATAGCTGGTTGGCCAATAACGTCGCGACCTACTGTGTAGTGAGGCACACCATTGAAGACATCGAGGAATGTAGCCTCGTCGAGCTTCTGGAGATTCTCCTTAGTAGCCTTGCCGAAGAGAATGTTAGAAGCCTCCTGTGCTGTCTGCAAGTCTTCTGCAGAGTGTACCATAGTGGTAACCTCTTCAGCAAGACGCTTCTGAAGTACGCGGCGACCAGGATCCTGTTTGTGTTCTTCTATGAGAGCATCGATAGTCTCTTTGTCGAGGTCGGTGAATATCTTGATATACTTTTCTGCATCGTCATCGCTAACGTTGAGCCAGAACTGATAGAAAGCATAAGGAGTTGTGCGGTTGCGATCGAGCCAGATGTTTCCGCTCTCGGTCTTACCAAACTTCTTACCGTCAGCCTTGGTAATCAAAGGACAGGTGAGGCAGAATACCTCAACATCGTTGCCCAATGTGCGGTGGATAAGCTCTGTACCAGTAGTCATGTTGCCCCACTGGTCGTTGCCACCAAGCTGAAGGCGTACGCCATACTTCTGATACTGATATAAGAAGTCGTAGCCCTGAAGGAGCTGATATGTAAATTCTGTGAATGACAAACCATCGCGTGCCTCACCGTTCAATCGCTTCTGCACAGAGTCTTTAGCCATCATGTAGTTTACGGTGATGTGCTTACCAACCTCACGTGCAAAGTCAAGGAATGTGAAGTCCTTCATCCAGTCATAGTTGTTCACCATCTCAGCCTTGTTAGGTTCTGTGCCATCGAAATCGAGGAACTTGGAAACCTGCTTTTTGATAGCTTCCTGGTTGTGATAGAGAGTGTCTGCATCAAGCAGATTGCGCTCCTGGCTCTTGCCAGAAGGGTCGCCAATCATACCGGTAGCACCACCAACGAGAAGATAAGGCTTGTGGCCACAGCGCTGCAAGTGGCGAAGCATCATGATGCCACAGAGGTGACCAATATGCAATGAGTCGGCTGTAGGGTCAGTACCGAGATATGCTGACACCATATTCTTTTGCAAGAATTCTTCGGTACCTGGCATCATCTGTGCCAACATACCACGCCATTTTAGTTCTTCTACGAAATTCTTCACTTTATTATGGTTTTATGTTATTTCAAAGGGTTAATGTAAAAACATGTGGGGTGTTATGGTACAGGGTCGTAGCCGCTGCCTCCCCAAGGGTGGCATCTCAGCAGTCGACGTATGGCAAGCCAAAGACCTTTGATAGGTCCGTGTTTTATGATAGCTTGTCGTGCATACTCCGAGCATGTGGGCTGAAATCGGCACGAGGGTGGGGTGAGAGGAGAGATGCAAGTTTGATAAAACCTTATTGGCAATAGCAGCATAAAAACCACTATGCGTGAGCACCAATGGATGAAAGTTTTCATAGTCGCTCGCTTATTCTGCCTAATAGGTTTATCATCTTCGACTTTATCTCGTCGGTATCGTGCAACTCAGCGTCGAGCCAGATGAAAGCCATTGTCAAGTATTTGCCTTCGTGTTTCTTCATCTGTTCAGTCACGATGGCTTTGTTGAGTCTGTAGGCTTCTCTTATCTGCCTTTTCACCCTATTGCGCTTTACCGCTCTCTTGAAGCATTTCTTAGGCACACTCACCATAATCTGGCACTGCTCCTGCTGTGGGGTGTCAGATACGAGGTATACCACCCTTATAGGAAATGCTGACAATGAGCGGCTGTGTCCGCCCTTGAACAGATTGTCGATAGCTATCTTGCTGCAAGTGCGTTCCGACTTCCTTAGGGTATATAGGTTGTTAATGCTCCTTTCTGTCATCTATATATATAATATGTGTATGAGCCTACTCCTCGTCTCTGATGTTGGCGAGGTAGGCATTCAATGCGCTTGTCATTGATGGGTAAGCAGATGTAGGTGCTTCGATATCGAGGCGCAGACCTTCGTCTGCAACAGTCTTTGCTGTAGCTGGACCGAAAGCTCCGATGCGAATGTCGCCCTGTTTAAAGTCAGGAATGTTCTTAGTGAGGGCTTTTACGCCTGTAGGACTGAAGAACAACAACATGTCGTAGTCGAAATCCTTAACCTCTTGCTCTGTGAGGTCGTTGCTAACGGTGCGGAACATCACACATTCTGTATGGTTGAGGTTCTTTGCATCGAGCAATTCCTTCACGTGGTCGTTGTGGACATCGCTCAGTGGTACGAGATATTTTTCAGCCTTATGCTTTTGCATCAGAGGCACGAGATCATCAATCTTGCCAGTAGAGCCGAAGAATATCTTACGCTTACGATACTGAACGTATTTTTGGATATATAGCGAAATGGTTTCTGTAACACAGAAGTACTTCATATCTTCAGGAATGGTGAGACGCATTTCCTTGGCTATGTTGAAATAGTTGTCTATGGCATGTCTTGAAGTGAACACTACAGCCGTATGACTCAATATGCTCACCTTCTGCTGACGGAACTCCTTGGCAGAGATGCCTTCAACCTTAAAGAATGGACGGAATACCAATTCTACGCCATATTCGTTGGCAATGTCGTAATATGGAGACTTGTCACTTGCAGGTTTGGGTTGAGATACCAGAATCTTCTTAATCATTTCGTATTAATGTCCTAAAAATTAACTTTTAAATAGTTGCACACTGCTATGAGGATTCCCCACAATGAAACAGCAGGTACAATTTCAAGGGTACAAAAGTACAAAATATTTTGCAGAAATGTACCTCTTGACCTAAAAAAGATGATGTATGTCTTGTAAAATCCTAACAATTTGGTCAATATTACCACTATTGCCATGTAAATCACGGCATTTTTAGCTTCCATATTGAAGTATGCCATGAGTAAAACAAGTGGGTATAGTAGTACTCCTTCTATAGATGAAAGGAATACAAAAGACTTAAGCCATTGTAAAGTATTCTTCTTGTAGAAAAATAACCATCCTGCTATCCAATACATCACACTCTTGGCAAGGATATAGCTGGCAAAGATTCCTGTTAGGCATCCCATAACAAGGTATTGGTCGATGATGAAGGTCTGCGAAGCATATCCTCTAACAGCATAGAAGAATGTTAGCGAGAAGAGCATGCAAGTTTGCAGAAGCAGGAATAGCTGGAAGTGAAGCTCGTTGGATGTTTCTGTAATCTCGGTAGTCTTTGCACGTGGGGCGTAGAAGAAGTTCTTTGCCTGACGGAATATGAACTGGCGGGATTGAGATATAGACACCATTGCGATTATGAAGCATCCCAACAGTACAGATGTAACAACATTATCGCCAGCAAGAGTGTATGGGATAGGGTCGCCACCTACACCTTGTCGCCATGCCACCACCTCAGGCTTGTAGATAGAATCCTTCTGTACTAACGATTTGCTATGCCATAGAGGCTCGTTGAGATTGAAAGTTCTAAGGTCGGGCTTGGTATATGGGGTGCCAAGAGTGTCGGGGCGTGAGCTATAGGTGATGGGCTTGATCTTGATGTGAGCCCTAATAGCAGAGTCCTGCTGAGCAGGCGTAGCCGACTTGGGCAACCAACTGAGCACTTGGGCTGGAGTAAGCTGTCCTGAATGGTGAACGGCGAGAGCCTCTTCAGCAATCGCCGTTCCCTGGGTCTGTATGGTATCTGTGTTTTGTATAAACATTAGCTACCTGTGTGATATTTGCTTTTAATAAGGATGGGGATGTCGTAAAAACGACATCCAACGAGGAATTGGAGGCTAATATAAAGCTAATACTGAGCTAATATAAAGCTAATACTGAGCTAATATTGGGGCTTATTATAGGCCAAATTCCTTCTTTATATCGTCTACTCTGTCGAGCTTCTCCCATGTGAAGAGTTCTACCTCGATGGTCTTCTCTTCATGGTAGCGGCTGGTGAAGGTTTTCTTTACAACCTCGTTCTTGCGACCCATGTGACCGTAAGCAGCAGTTTCGAGATACATAGGCTGGCGAAGCTTAAGCTTGCGCTCGATAGCCTTTGGACGAAGGTCGAACATCTGAGCAATCTTTGCTGCAATCTCGCCATCAGTCATGTTGACATGCGATTTGCCATAGGTGTCTACATATATGCTTACAGGCTTTGCTACACCGATGGCATAGGCAACCTGTACCAACATCTCGTCAGCAACACCTGCTGCTACCATGTTCTTGGCGATATAGCGTGCGGCATAAGCTGCAGAGCGGTCTACCTTGCTTGAATCCTTACCAGAGAAAGCACCACCACCGTGAGCGCCCTTGCCACCATAGGTGTCTACGATAATCTTTCTACCTGTCAAGCCAGTATCTCCGTGAGGACCACCGATTACGAACTTGCCTGTAGGGTTAACGAAGTATTTGATATCGTCGTTGAACAAAGCCAACACTTTGTCGCCAACCTGAGCTTTAACTCTTGGTATAAGAATGTTGATAACATCCTCGCGAATCTTTGCGAGCATAGCCTCGTCGTCATCGTTGCCGTTAGCATCCTTTACGAAATCATCGTGCTGGGTACTTACTACGATGGTGTCGATACGCTGAGGTACACCATTATCGCTATATTCGATAGTCACCTGGCTCTTAGAGTCTGGACGAAGATAAGTCATCTCCTTGCCCTCATTGCGGATGTCGGCAAGAGTCTTCATGATGAGCTGTGCAAGGTCGAGGCTTACAGGCATGTAATTCTCAGTTTCGTTACAAGCGTAACCAAACATCATACCCTGGTCGCCAGCACCCTGGTTCTCGTCTTCTTCGCGCTCAACACCACGATTGATGTCGTCGCTCTGCTCATGAATAGCTGTGAGAATACCACATGAGTTGCCATCGAACTGATACTCCGACTTAGTGTATCCAATCTTGTTGATGGTACGGCGTGCTATTGTTGCGAGGTCGATATACTCAGCAGAGCGAACTTCGCCCATGATAACAACCTGTCCTGTTGTTACGAAAGATTCAACAGCACAATGCGCCTTGTCGTCGTAAGCAAGGAACTGGTCGAGAATGGCGTCTGAAATCTGGTCGGCTACCTTGTCGGGATGTCCCTCTGAAACCGACTCTGATGAAAATAGATATGACATACTATTTATAAAATATGATAATACAGAGGTAATCCTGCGCGACTAACTCTATAATGATTGATACAACATTATGTTTCTGAGGGTAATTCCATTCATCAAGCGCGCAGACCTAATGATAGAACGTGGGTGCAAAGTTACTGCTTTTCGGTTGATTGGCAAAATTTTATGCGCTTATTATGTAATATGTTAGATAAGGAAAATGCTACTATCAGTATAAGTTTGTAATATATAGATATCATATAAATTGTTTTAAATCATTAAGGTGTCTCAATTTTGCAACATTATAACTATGTAGTTGTTGTTTTTTATGTTTATATTTGCAAAAATATTATAATTTAGCCATGTAAGCCATAATCTTTGTCAAAAACTTACGTGAATCAAGACTCATAGAAATTAATAACAAGCAATGTACAAACTGTCGAAAAATAACATAAAGAACTTTATTGGAATAGACCATCTTGGAGTAACTTTGATGGTATTATTGCTTGGGTGGTTGTTTGCAATTGCCTCTATAAATCTTACGGTCTTCAATCCTATCAAGAAGGCGCTTGCTGATTTCTCTATTACCGATATATATTATGAAATTCAAGGAAGTAATGGAGTGACGGAAATTAATCGTGATATTGTTTTGGTAGATATGACGGAGTTGTATGATCGACGAAAAATAGCCGATTGTATAGAAGATATAACCAAATGTGAGCCTAAGGTGTTTGTTATTGACTTAATATTTGAGCGTCCAAGCTACGACGAGGCAGAAAACGAATACTTGATAAATGCTTTTGCTGACATAAAGAATGGTGTTGTATCGTGCAAGCTAACAGACTATGATAGTCAAACTGACAATTTTCGTAAAGTTCGTCGTTCGTTCTTTGATGGCATAGACGCTGATATTACCTGGGCGTTCAGTAATGTGATTTCGGGCGAAGGCTATGGCTGTATTAGAAGATACTCTCAGAATGAGCATCTTAATGGCAAAGATATCTATTCTCTTCCATATATGGCTGTGTGCAAATATACTGGTGAGCAACCTCATGTACAGATTCCGAAGCAACGCAATATAGAATACTCAAACACCGACTTTATTATAGTTCCACATGATAAAGTGATAGAAAACCAAAAGCTGATAAAAAACAAGATAGTTATTCTTGGCACAATAAACGAAGAGGCAGATTCTCATATCACTCCTCTTGGTAAGATGGCAGGAATGAAGATACAGGCATATGCAATGCTTTCTTCTATGTCGCATCATAAAATCTACGTAGTAGACGATTGGGTAAGCATTGTTATAGCGATATTGTTGTGCTATATATCGGCTTGGGTAGGATTCTTGATAATTAAGAACCATAAATTTTATTATGCATATTGGTTGAAACTATATTATTTCTTCCTTGCAGCGTTTCTCGTATGGATTAACTTCTTGCTATTCACCAGGTTTAATTGTTATATCAGTTTGCTTTATCCGTTGTTAGGCATAGCGGTTGTTGAGACCGCTCGCTTGCAATATAAATGGATAGTAATGGTGTTGGCAGATAATCTCAGAATAAAGTTCTTTAAAAAATCAATATATTATGTCGGCAATTAAATATGCAATACTCTGTTAATTCTTATGTAATCGATTGAAAATGAGAGAGTTAATTAACGT
>OBII01000308.1_pt1 | contig 21087 bp, 17 predicted proteins | sample 2433771 | NCBI WGS metagenome assembly OBII01 (sample SAMEA2452127, study PRJEB22498) | human gut metagenome | biome: human feces; feature: human gut; material: feces | place: Australia | collected 2012
CAGGAATCGTCTGAACGCCGTGATGTCTTCCGACTTCGTGTCGGTCAGCATCTTAGGAAGCGGTATGCCGTGAGCGGTAAAGTCCGCAGCAATAGCCTCCGTAAGAACTGGAGCCGACTCATCATCAAACTCCGTGAGTTCATCAACGAAGCCCCAAGCCAGTGCCTCCTGTGCCGTCAGCCATCCACCCATTTTCATGAGTTCCAGCAAGTCGGCAGATTTCTTCTTGCATCGTCCGGCATACATCTCTGCGACGTTGGCATCCAGCTTGTCAAGGTCAGACTTCTGCTTTTCCAGATTGTCGATGAGATTCTGCATATCCGTAGCGTTCAAGCTGCCCCACTCGAAGAACGACTGTGAGCACTGGTGTACGAGATACATAGCCGAGTGATCCATGGTGATACGCTTGGCACCCATTGACGCGATGGTGGCGGCACTGGCGTTCATGCCCACAAAGTGGACGTGAACATTGCCGTGTCGCCTGAATGCAGATGATATAGAGAGAGCGGTGTTGAGCTGTCCGCCGAGAGAGTCGATGAGAACAGCAACCTCCTTGTCGGTGTTCTTGTTTAGGACGAAATCGACGTAGTCAGAATCGAAGTCCCAACCACCGACGTAGCCTTTAAGATGGAGATTGTATTTTGTCTTTGCCATGATTGTCAAAAATTGTTTGAGGGCAAAGATATATTATATAATAATGTTGGAGAAAGACAGAAAAATTGTATTTTTGCGATGTAAAACGATAAACTTATGGTGAGAGACATTGTAATCATATTGATAATTCTGATAGGCGGATATTTTTGTATTCGCAGATTTTATCGTTTTGCATTACTTGCAATAGTATTTTTATTTGCACTATTTGGGCAATCACGCAGAAGTTATCGCAAACTGCGAATTATCTATTGGAAGAAGGTGGGGCGCAAAAACAGGACGAAGAAAAAATAGCCTTTTCAAAAACTCAACCGATTTCGGCTGTATCTTTTGTAACATTGTAAACAAAGAAAGAAAATGCTGATTATCAACACATTAAGTTTTGATGCAATGTTTCAACTGCATACAAAATGTTACAAAAAGGCATGAAAAAAGGCGCTCATCACGCCGTGCATGGCACCAGTGCCACTTTATTTGTATATGATATGGTGTATTTCGTAGCAGCCGAATCACCATCCACCTTGCCTGTGGAGTCGTCTACCTTGATGACAGGAAAAGGTTTGTCAGCTGTGCCGATGAGATACTGCTTTCCATCCACCGTCTGGATAACGAAAGCAAGATGCTCATGAGCTGGCAACAGCGAAGTAGTAGAGAAAGAGAGTTTCACCTTTTCCAAAGTGTCGTTATTGTCAAACTGCGTTTCCATTTCACAAACGGCATCTCCGATATGTGGAATGAGGAAAGTGTCAGCGAACACTCCGACAGGAGCATCCGCCAACGCTTTCTGTGTGATGCTTGCCATGAGCGACGAGGCAAGCACGTAATATATATTGATGATTCCGGGAAGACGTTGCATATTATTCTACTATTTCTTCAGTTTCAACCTTGTTATTGCTACCGTTTTTTATCGTGCTGTTTTTTCGCTTGCATTGGTTAGTAAGATAATTCTTGCGCAAGCGTTGGTATATTTTCGCGATAGAGTCCCAGCAAGTGCCGTCCTCCTTGATGCCCCGTTGCTCCATGTAGAGATAAATGAGGTCTTTTTGCTGTTTGCCGATCCTGCCGAAGTCATGCAGGAACGTCCAGCAGTCTACATCAAATGAGTTCTTCACGTTCTCCAGTAGCGCACGTTTACCAGTGTCCGTGATATGATTGTAAATACGAGGGTCGCGAGTCTTGGAATACGGAATACAAATGGCGACTTCATCCTCACGTTGCCTTGTAGGGACAGCAGAAACAGGCGGTTTGACAACAGCGAGCTTGATAAGTTTAGACTCGATGCTGCCGTTTCTTAGACGCACTGGTTCCGTGCCACTGTGCCGATGTACGAACCACTGGCGCAGATAGGAAGGCATTTTGATATAGATGTGATAGTCGCTCATAAAACATGTAAAATGATTATGAGCACAAAGATACTATAGTTTTATGTAGGCTGTATGAAAAGTAGGAAACGTTTAAGATTTGTTATTTGGTAGGTAGGTAGATAAAAAAGTTGATTTTAGCTTGGGGTGGTAATGAAAAAAGATGTATATTTGCAAAATAAAGTTGAACTTAAATGTACGAGTATGAAAAAATGGATTTTGATGTTACTTGCCCTTGTATTGTGTGGAGTGACACAAGCTCAGAATGCAGAAGTAACCTTGAACAACGGCACCTTTGTGAAAGGTGACATTGGGAAGTTTTCCTTTAATGTAGACAATTACCATGAGTTCAGAATCAAAAAAACTGATGGTGAGAAGGCAGACTTCGCATCTACTGATGTAAAAGAGATAAAATACTATAACAAGAAGGCTGGAGAATGGGAAAACTGGATTCCGATGGTTGCCCAAATGGGATTGAGCATGTCTTATAAAGAGAATCCGAAACTCTACAAAAATCCGGTATTCCTTCAGCCAGTTTATGAGGGGAAAAACATTTCTGCCTATATTCACTATATAAGCACAGCTACCCATGTGAAATCGGGAAGTATTTACAGAATGGCTATCATGTTTTATTACAAAGCCAAGAATGAGGACTTTGCAAGAACCTATTATTTGAAGGATAATAGCATTGCAGGAATTGGTCAGAAGACCATGCTGAAAAGATATTTCAAGAACTTCCCACAAATAAAGGAAGTGCTCAAAGATCTCAGCATGAAAGAGTTTCGCAAAGACCCTGCGATATTAGTCAAGAAACTTGATGAAGCATTGAAATAAAACACTCCTTACTTCGAATAAATTTCGGTTACGCTATAAAAAGGTGGGCTGCCGGATCGAGGCGATTGCCTCGTCCGGCTTCCACCTTTATCTGCGGAAGACGTAGCCATCCTCGAAGATGTAGTCCGAGATGAACAAATCCCTTGCAAACGCCTTGTAATCGAAGTAATATGAGAGATTGCCCATCATGTGCTCCAAATCATAGCACTCATTGACGATGTGTGTGGCGAAATCCTCTTCCGAATCATATTCGCCCTCATAACAATCTTCAAAATCCGAAATGCTGTCATCGCCAGTGGCGGAAACATAAGCCTTAAATGCTTTCTGCTTGTCATCATCCATTTGGATGAAAGCTATTATCTTGTCGAAAACTTCTTCATCCATACAGCTTTCTGAATACCACTCCTCAGGGAAGCACTGATAATCCTGAAACATAAGCTCCGGATCCTCCTCATCAGCGTGAAGCTGCTTGCATACATCGATGAACTCCTCGTAAGAGTCAAACGTGTGGAGATCGAGCCAGGCACCGAAGAGTGAGCCTTCATTGTACTTCTTGTATGTGCCACAGTAGATGGCAGGCTGATCCCAGAGATAATCAACGATATAGCTGCTGACACTCTCAAACTGCTCCTTCATGCTCTTGTGAGCCGACTTAGGTGATGTTAAAACCATTTCTTGCATAACTTAGAAATTTAAATTGTTAGACTTTTAGATGCAGCCCTCGGAATGAGGACTTTTTACGCTGCCTTACCCAGCGCAAGAAGACATTTAAGGCAAGAGATAGCCGAATATTTTTTCACCTTTGGCGGAACGAGAATTTGGACCAGGAGCCACCGTACCCCAAAATCTTGAAAAAATATTCGAGCTAAGGCAGCGCCGTGCCCTTGCAGAATGTCGCTTGCGCTAACTTTGCACGCGGAAAAATCCCATGAACGAAACCAGGGCTGCATGTCTGACAATTTGAATGTTATGCGGTAGAAATCCATCACCTATGTCCACAAGAGCGGAGCAATAAAAAAGGAGTCAGCAATACCTCTTTCATTAGATTATAGTAGGGCAAAGCCTGACATATGGCACATACATCAAAGAAGAACAATGACGAAAAGGCTCACGAGTGCCAGGCACGTTCTCTTTAAGCACGGTGACACTTACGATACCGCATGGAAAAAAGCAAGCAGTAGCAGAAGAGGAGAAGCCGGACTACAACTAAAAAATAAGGATTTTCAGTACCTATTTCCCTTTGGTATTTAGAAAACAATATGAAATGTTACAAGAAGTTATAAGAAATTACAAGATAAAAGCCTACCTAAATAAATGACAAACAGAAAGTTACATTAAGTTACAATAATTACAGCAATTCTCTTCTAAAAAATGAATGAGGGCAAAAACAATGAGGATTTCGCTACATATAAAGTCAATGACTACCACTTTATGCTTGTTGGAGCGTATGATAGGCTACCAATATGTATGTAGGTAGATTACAAATCGTGTGCAAGACCTCTGAAAAAAACGGAGTACATCGCAGAGGATGGCCATGTTTTCCGCAAAATAAAAACCGCCGAGACGATGCAATCGCCCCGGCAGTCCACCTGATTATGATACCTATTGAAAAGAAATATATTCGTAGTAAGCTACCGCTTATAAGAGTAAAAAGGTAAAAAAGTAAAAGGGTAAAAAGCCCTTAAAATGGCTCGTCGCTGTCGGATTGGTCAGGCGCAGTCCACAGACTGATGCCAAACGTCTCGCAAAGCAAGTCATAGTCAAAGCAGTAGGCACGTTGTGTCATAGTAAGTTTAGGAGGCGTGCTACCCATAGCAGCCCTGGTATGGTCGTACTGGATGATGCCCTTCTTATACACATCAAATCGTGCTACCTTTTCACCAAGGTATGCACGGCTGTTCTGAAGATAGTATTTCAGCGCATCCGTAGGCAGCACCTTCTCGTTAGCCTGTCGTCTCTCCTTGCGGTAGAGGTTGAAGATACGAGTCTTCTGAAGGAACAGCACCGGTCGTTCAGTCTGCCAAGTGGCATTGATGATGTCCGTCTTGAACTTGCTGCAATAGCGGATGAAGAAGTCGCCACCCTCAATCAGCTCACCGTCACTTGCAAGATACTGTACCACATTCCAGAAGTTGCCCAGCTCGCCGTTAGTCTTGCACTCACCATTCTGCTTCTTTATTCCCTCGATGGTGACTTGCAGCATCTCGTCGAAAGTCAGCGTAGGGATGATCTTTTGGAGCACCCGAAGCGCAGCCAACGGCACACACCAGTTGTTCATGATACGGTCCTCGCCCTTTTCGCAACCGAGAGCGTTGCCGACGATATTCTGCGTATCATGGAACGCCGTAGACCACGCCTGTTCAAAGTGCTTGCGCTGTTTGAGAATTTCGAGAGTCAGGTGCGTCAGTCCCAGCGAGCGCATTTCAAGCAACACCTTATAATTCTGCTTCTCCTTGTCCGAGAACTCACTTCGAGGGAACTGCAGGAAGACGAGTCGGGTAAAGAGAGCGATATCCGATGTCGGCATCTCCTGACCAGAGAGAATGATGCCGGAATCAACCGCAGTCGTCTCCTTCTTCTTATCAAGATCCATATTCATGCGAGTGCGACCGGTGCCGTCCCACAGACCCTTCAGGAACTCAATCATCTTCGGGTCGATATCGTTCTTGTACTCGTCAATATGCGCCAAGGCATTAGCCGACTGCGCCACCGTGTCGTTCAGAGCTGATGGTGTTGAGTTTTGGATATTCGGTGCCGTGTAGCTGATTGTGAACAGCGAAAGTAGCGTGTGGCCAAGCTCCGACTTGCCACTACCTTTCGGACCGAACAGATTGAGGATAGGGAACCAGTGGTTGGCAGAAGTAGAAGTCACCACGTCGCGGAAGAGCGTGGCGAGATAGAAACAGAAGCCCACACGTCCGTTGTCCCCATACACCTTGAACAGCTGCTCTGTAAACTCCTTCAGAGTAACCGAAGAAAGATTGAGATGCACAAACTGCTTCTCAAAAGTAAAGAGCTTCGGGTCGTTCTTGTATATGGACGAGCTGGATGGCAGATAGAAGTTGCCCTTATCCTTCAGCCTGACAATGCCAAATTCATCAGCCGGTATGAAGTGGCAGTCGTGGAAAACACCGTTGCCAAAAGCGTAGAAGCCAGCTCGTTGCCATCCCATTTGAGTAATTTCCGTTGCCGTCTCGGTCTTCTCGTATAGATATGATTTGAGTTTCGTTAGTTCCTTTTCAGTACCCTTCCAAATGAAGTTGCCCAAGCCCTCGATTTTCTGCTTGAACTTAGCGAGAGCTATCAGATCCTCCTGCTTCAGTTCCAAAATTTCCTCATGTTTCATCGCATTCTTTATTTTATATAGACGTTTAGGATTTGTTGTATCTTTTATGTGGAACAGCGGAACCATTGTGAAGTTCGACCACTCGTAGACACTGCCTTTCTCCGTTATGGACATGTAGCAGCCGTGGTCGATATAAAAGCCGTATTTGTGGTTTAAGTCGTCCTCATCCTGCTCCTTATGTTTCTTGTCCTGCTCCTCACGCAGTTTTCGCTCCTTATCCACCGCCTGGAGCCACAACCGTCTGCCCTGGTAATACTTCGTGAGTTTGCCGATATACATAGACACGCCCGTCTCATCGTCAATCAGCGACAGTAGATAAGCAATCTTCTTGATAGTCAGGCGCTGCTCCTCCGTGGTGTTCGTCTGTGGAAACAGCTTGTCAGCCATCCAAAGAATTAAGTCCGTCTCCTCGGTGGCGTTGAAGATATTGGTGTTTTTGAAGAACGTGTCCGGATCCTGCTTCTTGTTGTCGTCCGTGTCCGGGATTTCCTTGATGCTGACAGATAGACCATTTTCCATAGCCAGTGTTCCTGCCTCCATGACGACTTGTATGCCATGGCCATACGGTTCTCCGTTCTTGGGTGGGTCAGCATCCGGAAGGAAACACACCTTGCTTGCTATGCGCTTGATGGTAGAGAAATGCGTTTCGTTCCACGCCGATCCGAGCGCAGCTACCGTGTTGTATATGCCGATAGACTGAAGACGCATACAATCCGGTGCCCCCTCGACGAGAAACATCTTATCCTGCTTAGCTGCCGTCTTCCAAGCATCCTCGATGCCGAAGAGTACCGTAGATTTGTGGAAGATTAGCGAGTCCGAACTGTTCAGGTATTTGGGCTGCTGCTCATCCATGCAGCGAGCGGTGAAGCCAATTACATGCCCGAAGCGGTCATGTATCTGTATTACGATACGATTCTGGTAGAAGTCATAGCCACCACGATTGAGAAGTCCCAGCTCCTTCAGGAAGTCCGCCTTTACTGGAAGCTGCTGCAGGGCGTGTCCATCAGCTGGTGCATATCCAATCTCTTTGAGAGTGCAGTAGTCCTTTCCCCAACGTCTGTAGGCATACGCCTGTGCCTCCTTCGACTGAAGGAACTGCTTGCGGTAAAAGTCGGCGACCTGCTTGTTGGCAATCCACAACGCTTCCTTATGCAGTCGCTTCTGCTTTGCCTCCGCTGATTCCTGCTCCTGCTCAATCTCCACGTTAGCCCTTTGTGCCAACGTCTTGACGGCTTCAATGAACGTCTTGTTCTCCACCTTTTCTATAAAATGGATGGCATCGCCACCTTCGCCACAGCCGAAGCACTTGAATCTGCCGGTCTGTGGAGAAACATAGAAAGAAGGCGTCTTCTCGTTGTGGAACGGACAGCAGCCGACATAGCGCGAGCCACACTTCCGTAGGTGGACGTGTTCGCCGATGAGCGTCACGATGTCTGTGCGCTCCAAGATGGTGTCGATGGTTTCTTGTCGTATCATAATGTGGTGTTGAGTGGAAAATGCCCTATATCCACTATCTCCCGACATTGGATATAGGGACTTAACAGTTATATTGAGGATGATTCTACAATGCTCTTATAGCGTTTATGTATTCGCTTTTTAGAATGTACCATAAACGTCCCTTTTTATGAGCAGGGATTAGTTTACGCTCAATCCGTTTTCTTACTGCTTGTGTCGATATGCCGAGTTCTTTAGCCAGTGCAGCGACACTCATGACGGTCTCTTCCTGGTCAATGACAATCTTCTTCATGTCATCATCTGAAATCCTTGGGGATTTGGGGCTTCCAACTGTTCTCTTCTCCATTTTCTTTATTTGTTAGATAATCTTCTCTTGTTTCACAAATTATTGTCGCAACCTCTAAGTCAGAACAATAATGATAGTGTACGAACTTGCCTCTCTGCTTGCCTCTGCCTTGGTTGTGGCGTGAAGCAAGGCAGTTCAACGACTGCACTTTGTCGCAAGGGAGGTAGGCAGACTTCACCTCTCCGGGGTTGATGGCATTTATCCATTCAGTGATATTTGTTACTCTTTCAATTTTCATAGATAACTTATTTGTTGTTTTTGAATAAGTCCGTATGTAGTGTATTCCATGTCGGGTTAGACCTATATCAAAGTAAAGGTTAAAAGCGTGAAAACCATTGGTAATATCGCACTTTTTTCGTATCTTTGCATTGTTATATAGAGGATATTCTACGAATAGAACACCACCCGAATTTTGCAGTCTGCCTTAACACTTGTCGAACTTTCTTCGGCAAAATTATAAGGAAAAAGAAAGATTGATTTGCAAAATGTAAATTATTTGTACCTACATACCTACTATTTAACACTTTCTATGCGACATAATGATACTTGTCGGTAGTAAAGCAATAAAAAGAGTTCTTTAAAATAATAGTTCAAAATCTAAACGTCTGTCTGCTTTCAGTATGTATGTAGGCACGTATGTAAGTAAAATGTGTGACACTTGTGTGACACTTTGAAAAAAACTACTTTGACGTTTGTTTTGTAAAAGATAAAAATTTCCTTCTAAAGCCCTGTAATAATGTGATTTACACAGGATTACAACGGCGTTAGAATTTGGATTCCAAGCGGATCACCAAGAAACGAAAATTCAAATTGAAAGAAAGAGGACTTTTACATAACGTAAAGTCCTCTTTTCGCGTATAATAGGCTGATTTTCAGTAGAAAATCTATTTTCTATATTAGGTTATTTAGAGGTTAACATTATTGTCTAACATCACGGTGGAATTCCGCTAAGAGTACAGAAGAGGACATAATGTGACACGATGAGCCAAAAATGCGTTACACATTGCGTTACACGTTACGCAAAAGTGCGTTACACATTTTGAGAGCTTGCGGTATAAGAAACATTGGCTGCATCAGAAGAGGTGACGCAGCTGCTCCGCAAGTGTAAGAAGATTGTAACGGCTATGGATGTCCTTGACGAGGAAATGACCATGGACAATTTCAATCTTCACTTCTATGGCGAGGAGGTCATGCAGAAGAAGGAAGAGGAGTTGCGGGTCGGACAAGTCCGCCCACGACTTGGGGAGGGATAAATCGAAAAATGCTTCCATACTGCGAAAGTACGGAAGCATTTTATGGTGAGAAAAGACAAGTTGTTTATTCTGGTTTCTGCACAAACATGATTTTATCAAAAATATCACCTGCAGAAACGGCTACACGAACATAACGTCCATTCTGTGTTTCGTTGGGAGCAAATGTAACAGTGAGCGTATTTCCTTCCACCTTTGAAGATGTAAAGTTGCCTTTAACTTCGGAATAAAGTTTGTCATCATACGCAGGAACGTTTATAATGGTTTTAGTTTTATCACCCACCGACTCATTAACGTATTCAATCCAAAAATTCTTGTAATTCTTGCATTTGAAAGTATATGTACCGCCAGACTTTGGCACGCCAATAGCCTTGCCAAAACTTGGTGTCAGTGCTTCTTCATAATTGTTCTTTTCCCATTTCATGGCATCCCAATCACCATCGTCTTTGCTGCATGAAGCTAAAGACAAAATGCAAGTAAAAAGCAACATGGTTGCAAATAGTCTCTTTTTCATTTGTTATATATTTTATGGCTTTTATTATAAAACGCACAACTTCTTTGAATATTACATAAAAATGCAACTTTTCGGGGTCACATCACCACTTGACTCCTTTTTATTTTTATACCCATGGTCTTCAAAGAGTTTGGCTGTGTCTCGAGAAAGACAAAAATGACAAATAGTATATATAGATAGTATATATAGACAATGGATTTTTTGTCATTATATTGGCACTTTGGATTTTAAGCAGTAATTTTGCAGATTATGAATCAGAACTTAAAGTTTGCCACTAATATAGAAGAACAAATCACCAAACTTGTTGAGAGAGGAATGGTGATAGAGGACATAGAGAAAGCCAAAGAAAACCTGTTGGATATAGGATATTTCCGATTAGGTTTTTACTGGTTTCCTTTTGAGAAATCATACCCACGTAAACAAAAAAGAGACCATATATTTAAAGATGGAACGAAGATTGACTATGCAATTCAGTTGTATTATTTTGACTTTGATTTGCGTAATTCTTTTCTCCGTTACATAAGTCGTATAGAAATAAACTTCAGAACGAAGTTGATTTATATGGCTTCAAACAAGTATAAGGAGGATTCTTTTTGGTATGTTAACAGCAAATATGTTGAGAAGAGTTTCTTGAATAGTAAAGCCTTTCAAGATGCCATTCGTGATGCAAATACAGAAACGATTGTAAAACAAGACTTGAACAGATATTCCAGAAGCCACGCTCCTGCATGGAAAGTTCTTGAATATTTATCTTTTGGAGTAGTCATATCTCTGTTTGACAATCTTAAGGACGGTGGATTAAAACATGCAATATCAATGGAATATGGTATGGGCTCTTCCACTCAGTTCTCCAACTATATGAATACCATTCGTCGTTTGAGGAATTTCTGCGCCCATGGCAAAGTCCTTTACGATACAAACCTTCCTGTAGCAATAAGTAATGGACCTGCAGGAGATTTGGGCAGTCGTAAGACCATGCTATCCGGAGCATATTATATACTGAAGTATATCCTCGGTAAGGTGTCAACCAATCGTCAGCACGATTTAGTAGACGATATGCGTAGGGCATTTGACAATGTTGAATTTGAAATCGTAAAGAAGATAATTTGTGATAATTCAGGATTTGACATTAACACGTTATAAGAAAAAAATAGTTTAGTTGATAAACAAAGATATAAAAAGTTTGTTATTTCAAAAATTCGTTGTATCTTTGCAACGGATTAAGCCAGTGCACTTGATATGCTATATGCTATCATACTGCACTATAAAAGAAACTGACAAGGGGATTGGCAATGCCAACCCCTTATTTTTTTTGTTTAGAAAAAGTAGCCTCCTGCTTGTTTTTTATTTTTATATCCATGGTCTTCAAAGAGTTTGGCGGTGTCAGACTGTTTCCATTCAGCGAATACGTTGCCTTTGGCTAAACGTATGCTGTTCACGATGTCGATGATGCTTGGTATCGGATATTCACCGATACGAAGAATAGAGAACTCGATGGCAGAGATGCGCTGATACATCCGCTTGTATTGAGCGGTGTCGAGAGTCATATCCCACTTGTTGAGAGCGTTGGCCGTGCGAAGCATGTCCATGAGTTCCGGGCTGAAGAACTCCGTTAGGCGTAAGGATGAGGTCGAGCTGTGGTACGGCGTGCAACATTGCCTCTGCAGCCGTGATGATACGGCAGTAATGCAGGAGCGGTGTGCTGTCAGAGTATGAGCGGATGCGACTCATCGTGTCGGATGAAACGAAAGTGTCGGTAAGCCATTGCTCCGCCTGTAAGAGGTGATACTGTATCTTGTCGAAAAGAGAAAGTTCACCAGCAACCGCTTTGAGGGTGTTGGGAACATACTTTCTTAGAGTGTCGTTGTCATTTATCAGATAGCTCATTGTCTTTGGGTTTGTTGAGTGAAACTTGCTTTGCGTCCTTATTTTCATCAAGCGTGGTGAGCTGGATGAATGGGCAGTCCGGCTTGACCGCTGTCCACTTGTTGAAACGGATGATCAGTCGGTGAACGGAAAAGAGAAGGTCGTGGTAAGGCTTTTGCAGAGCCTGGGCGATGGCGTAAAGCTCTCGCTTGTCGCTGCCGGAGTTATTGGTCTGCGACTTGCCCGGCACCGAGCCTACGAGGTTAGAATGGACACGCATGGTGAAGCACATCATGTTGATGGCTTCGACAATGTCCGTAGCCCAGTTGCCACCCTCCTTATCCGTCTCGATTTTGTTGATTACCACGTCGTGTTGCTCCTCACCGTTGGGTGAAACATAGAATGTAGAGAAGAGTACCTTTCCACTGTTCTCCATGCCAGTAAGGAAGTTGATGATGTTGTCCTTCTCCTCGTTGACACGTTCCTGCTGCTTGACACGTTCAGTTATGCCCTCGACTTTGAAGATATTGTTCAGAAGGAGTTTGCAATCTCGATGTGATACTATAGCACGCCTGTTTGCGCACGATGCGGACAATGCGACTGGCATCCTCATTGAGGATGATCACGCTGACGCAAAAGCCGAAGTGCTTGAAGTCCTGGCACACGCCGAGGAAGTAACTTGCGAGGTCGTTGTCCAGCATAAAGTCATCCACTTGCGCTTGCACTTGTGCGGTGGCAAGCTCCTTGTCATAGACAAGTCCACTGCCATAGCAGACTTCAGCATTGAACATCTGGCAAGTGCTCATTGTCTCGTCAGACTCGATGAGATCAATGATGTTGTAAGGCATCTGATTGTCACCTCCCCACGGGATGTACTTCATCTTGTCGTTGATGATGATTGGTGCGATGTTGTGCTCCTCCTTAAAGACTTCAGATGTCTTGGAGGTGAAGGCTGCGGAGGCATGGGTGCCGGGGATGTTAGGACGGATGTAAATGTTAGTGTATCGGGCATAATATGCTGTTTTTGAGGCAAAGATATGTTGTAGCTCAATCCTCGGAAAAGACATAAACCTATTGAATAGTTTTCAACTTGTTGAGGGCATAGGATAAAATAAGGCTGTTTTTGCAAGTTTGTTGATAATAATTAGTAAATTTGCGGTATAAATAAAATGTTATGGCACACAAAGAGTTGAATCTCCTAAAGCTATGGCTTGTTAAGAAAAAGAAAACAGGCTTATGGTTGGCTGAGCAACTTGGTTAAGATAAAACAACCATTTCAAAATGGTGCACCAATTCAAGCCTGCCAGACGTTGAGTGTTTGATAAAAATATCAAAGCTGCTCAATGTAGGATTTTCGGATATATTAATAGAATGTTAACAACAAGCAGTAAAAAGCTATGAAACTAATAGAAGGAACATACGAGAATCTGATTACCGATGGGCTGAAGCACGACATGCTTGACGCTTCGGAAGAGGGTCTGGTGTGCAAAAAAGAAGATATTGACGGCGCTGAGGAGCCAAGCATGCTGACCGAGCACATAAGCAGGATCATTCGTAACAGGCTGAAAGACGAGAATCTTACAACCGAAGAACGCGCGTCGTTTGTTAACCGGTTAATAGATTTTCTTGGAGAAGATGATGATGAGAAGTTGGCAGACGACAAGCAGATGCTCTCGGCTGTTGTGTCGCTTCAAGAAGAGTCTCGGCTGAAGGCCACAAAACAAACATTGGTTAGGCCGCTGACGGGCTTCCGAACGAGCAACCTATTCACAGGTGGTCATGGCGGCGTGTCGCTAAGCAGCGAAATTGAGCGCGACATAGAGAGCGCTGACAGCATTTGCATGATTGTATCGTTTCTGAAGTTGTCGGGCGTTAACCTTATATACGACAAGCTGAAACGCTTCTGTAACAACAGCAAGCACAGGCTACGCATCATCACGACGACCTATTGTGGCGTTACAGATGCCAAGGCTGTGGAACGGCTGGCCGGACTGCCAAACACGGAGATACGCATTTCCTATAACACGGAGATTGAGCGCTTGCACGCAAAATCGTATATCTTTGAGCGCAACTCAGGTTTCAGCACGGCTTATATAGGGTCGAGCAACCTGTCAAAGTCGGCGCAGACAGATGGTCTGGAATGGAACATTCGTGTTACGAACGTTGAAAATCCGCACATTATAGATGCTGCACTTGCTACGTTTAACATATATTGGAACAGCAACAACTTTGAAGACTTTCGTGTGGGCGGCGTTGACAAGCTCTACAATGAGCTGGAGAGAATTAGAACGCCCAAGATTGCAACTGATGTGCTGAGCAAATACACCATTCTGCCTCACCAGAAGCAGATTTTGGACAGGCTTTGCGCCATTCGCGAAGGAGGGGTCAAGCGCAACCTTGTCGTGGCTGCCACTGGCACAGGCAAGACTGTCATTTCGGCTTTCGACTATAAACTGTTCACGGAGCAGACAGACGGCAAACACAGGTTGCTGTTCATTGCGCACAGACAGGAGATCCTGAAGCAGTCGAGGCTTACGTATAGGAGCGTGTTGCAAAACGCTAACTTTGGTGATGTGTGGGTGGGCGACTCGCGCCCTGTCAATGGTATTGACCACCTGTTTGTGTCTGTTCAGACTTTCAACTCAAAGTTTGACAGCATCTTCAGCCGCTTGCCCGACAACTATTATGACTATATTGTCATTGATGAGGCTCATCACCTTGTGGCTGACAGCTACAGAACGGTTCTTGACCAGTTTAAGCCGCAGCTGCTCATAGGTCTCACGGCCACGCCAGAGCGTATGGACGGAGTGAGCTTGCTCCCCGATTTTGACAACCAGATAAGCGCCGAGATACGTCTACCAAAAGCTCTTGACGAGGGATTGCTTACACCATTTCAATATTTGTGCATAAGCGACGATACTGACCTTACCGACGATGAGCTTATGCAGGGAGACCGTTATGTGGCTACCAAGCTTACAGAAAAGCTTTGCAACAAGGAGCGCGTGGGGCTTATTGTGAACCGTCTGCAATATTATCTGCCCGACGAGCACGGCTGCAGGGCGCTGGCGTTTTGTGCCACAAAGCGCCATGCTCAATACATGGCTGAGCGGTTTTGTGATGTGGGTTTGAAGGCCGCTTTTCTTACGTCAGACAACGATGAGGAGCGTCAAACGCTCAACAAGCAGTTGGCTAAGGGCGAGATAAACTATCTTTTTGTTGTAGACATCTTTAACGAGGGTGTGGACATTCCTTCTGTCGATACCGTGCTGTTCCTGCGTCCAACCGAGTCGTTAACCGTCTTCTTGCAGCAGTTGGGTCGTGGCCTTCGTCTTTATCCTGGCAAACAGCAACTCACGGTCTTCGATTTTGTTGCCCAGCTAAACAAGAAATACGATTTTGCCAGCCGTTTCAGAAGTCTGCTCACACGAACAGACAAGAGCGTGGCAGAACAGGTGAAGAACGGGTTCACGCTTTTGCCTCATGGGTGTACCATACACATGGAGGAGAAGGCCCGAGACTATGTGTTGCAGAACATTAAGGCTGCAATCTATAACAAGAAGCGTCTTGTGAAGGAGCTGCGCACCTACACCTCTTTGCCGTCGCTTGGCGAGTTTATCGCCAACAACGGGCAGGACATTCGCCTGATTTATAAGGGAGGCAACTGCTGGTCGAGTCTTAAGAAAGAGGCGGGCCTATGTGTGTATGCCGAGGACGAGAACACGAAACGTTTTACAAAGGGAATTGGCAATTTGGTGCACGTCAACAGTTTGGCGTATATCCACTTCATACGCAAGGTCATGAAGGCAAAGGGCCGCTTGACCTGTGACGGCAAACAAGAAGAAACTTTTGCTGTGATGCTTTATTACAGCTTGTTTGGCGACAAGATAAGCAAGGTTGGCGTGAAGAGCATAGGCGAGGCATTGGCACGATTGGCACATTATCCTGTGTTCGTGGCCGAGGTGTTGGAACTTACCAATTATCTTGTGGCTAATGTAGGCAAAAAGACCTTTGCCGTGGGTGAAGGAATGCCTGAAACGCTTGAACAGTATGGCTGCTACACGCGTGAGGAGGTGTTTGCCATTTTTGACCGTCAGACGGCAGACAAGAAAATGCAAGGATCGGTAGCTGGCGTTTTCAATATAGATGAGCTGAACACCGAACTATTCTTTGTAACTCTTAACAAATCGGACAAAGATTTTTCTGCCGAGACGATGTATAACGATTATGTTGTCAGCGAAAACGAGTTTCATTGGGAGTCGAAAAACACCGACACACACGCCGGCAGGGGTGGGCGCTATGTAAGACAAAAGGAGAACGGAAAGAAGTTTCTGCTCTTCGTGCGCGAGAACAAGCAAGACGGGTTTGGCAACACCTGTCCGTTTATCTGCTTCGGTCTGATCGACTATATCAGCTCTAAGGGCGACAAGCCAATGAAGATAAGCTGGAGAACGCATCAGCCCATTCTCCCTAGCTTCTTGAGTGCTGTATAATGCTGGTTCCGAGAGCCGTATGACGATTTTTTATAACTGCTTTTAAACGATGTGTAAAGAACGAAAAAATGTGGAGGTTGTGGCTGCCATAATTTGTGATGGCAATAAGGTGTTTGCCACACAAAGAGGATATGGTGAATGGAAAGACTGGTGGGAGTTTCCCGGTGGAAAGGTTGAAGAAGGCGAAGGGGCTGAAGAAGCTCTTCGCAGAGAGATCAGAGAGGAGCTTGTCACGGACATTAGGGTGGGAGAAAAGCTCACAACTGTGGAGTGGGACTATCCTAAGTTTCATCTAACCATGCATTGCTTCATTTGTGAGGTGGTAAACGGTGGTCTTACGTTGCTTGAGCACGAGGCTGCACGTTGGCTCACAAAAGAGCAGCTAGGCTCGGTGAAATGGTTGCCTGCCGACGAGGAGGTGGTCAACAAATGTTTGCTGAGATGAACGTATTATTACTTTGAAGCCCGAAAGGATGCACGGTGTCGCTGGTGACGTTATGCAGGAATACATAACAAGCGAAACAATCTGTCAAGAGTATATTGTTACTTGGCTTGTATATAGTCGAGTGCATGGCGCATAGCGAAGCTTACTCTTCTTCAGAATCAGAATTCCTTGACTCGTGTATCTCTTTTAAGACTTCTTGGTATTGCTCATAATCTTTGCCTTTCATCATATATGAATACTTGTCATTTGGGTGGCGAATAAAAAGCCGATTCGTCCACAGACATTGCATGGGACGGTGGAGCAAGCTACCAAGATAACAGCATAGGAAAGATGCACAAAGTGCAGGAAAGGCGGTGCGCCACGCCTTACTCCTTTGAAAATCGGGATTGGCTACCTTTCGTTATTGACTCTCACGCCTGAGAGATTGCAAAAGCCAAAGGTGCGGAGAGCGAAGCGAAGGAGGTGCTGAAGGCGGAGCATACCGCTGAAAAAAGAAAAGCCTTCATCCTGCGTTGGGCGCAAGACAAAGGCGTATAGGAAAGGGTGATTAGGCAGTGTTCCGCTTCATTAATATTCAGATAATTATAAAGTTGTTCGAGGTACTACCCCTCATAATAATCAAAATCCGAAAATATTTACATATATAGTCTTAATTAAACCTCAATGTTTTCGAAATAGTTGTTTATGTTGTTATTGTCTTCATTTAATTGATCAAGTAAGTACTTTGTGCTATTCATTTCTGATTCTAAGTTGCTAATATTCTCCTTTAGTTTTTTAAGTTTAGCAATCCTTATCCTTATTTCCTTACAACTTAATGTCAGATTTATTCTTTCTTTAAGATGTAAAAGGAAATATATCATTTTGAAGCTAGACTTATACCATCGTCTTTTGTGATAATATTTTTTATATAATTTATAATAGAGTGGGTAATCCTCTGATTCTTTTAATTTTGATAATTTGTTTAACTGAATATTATATAGCTTTGACACTTCCTCAATCTTTACGATTAATTTGGGCTGGAATTTCTTACAAAGCAAAAGAATTCTTTTTGTATATAAAGCAGTGTCAATCTCTACAGGCAAACTACTAATGTTACTTATAAAATCTAATGAATAGGCAATCTTTTTTGACTTAACAAACCAAAAATCATCGCCAGTAATAATTGCGAATTTACTTGCATGACTTTTGTTTATCGATTCATCCCAAAAACCCGCACTTGAACGGTCTATTAATCTTTCAAGACCAGAAACCATTTCATTTAATTGTTTGTCAAGCCAAGTGAAAACATAATTGTAGTTTTTTTTTACTATTGCATCATAAAAGTTAAGACAGTCAGTCATTACAGAATCCCAACTTTTATACTCTAAAGAATACTGATAAGTACATCTTGTTACACTTGCAAATGTAGAATTTTTGTATTTTATGTAAAAAGAATATGGTGCTAATATAATATCTTTATACATAAAAATAGCATAAAAATAGCTACATGAACCAAATCCGAAATTTGTGTTTATATTGAATGAAATATCATCGTTAAATTTCCAATTTATTCCATACCAACCTCCACGACGATGTGACATTGCCACAATTCTATCGCCATATCGTTCTTCAAATTCTTTTATTGAATGCTCAAAGCATACTGCTGCTTTTCTTTTGTTTCTTTCGTTTTCACTTGATGCTAATTGTTTTACATCTATAGAACAAAGGCTATCGCTATATGTGGAGTTAAAACAAGTTGCATATTTATGAGATTTACATAATTCATAATCTGATATGGAGAATAACTCTTTTATCGGGTAAGAAACCTTGCGTAAACGATTAACTCCGTTTTCTTTTATAATTCCATATATATAATCATCCATAGTTATTAAATTTAATCATACAAACTTAATATATAAAATGATAATAAAGAGTTAAATCAATAAATATTAACAATAAATTAATAAAATTTTATTCATCTCACTCCACCAATCGCAATTGGATATAAATCGTGCAGTGGAAACTTCTCGCAGTCGATGTAGAGTGTATCGAAGGCATCGGTGCCGTCGGTTCTATGTAGTCCGAGATGAATAATCCCATTGCAACCGCCTTCGCTCTCATAATTATCTTCAATATCCGAAATGCTATCATCGCTAATGGTGGAAGTATATCATCCGCGTCGGTCGTTGCGAGCATCCGCGTCGGTCGTTACGAGCATCCGCGTCGGTCGATACGAGCATCCGCGTCGGTCGATACGAGCATCCGCGTCGGTCGTTACGAGCATCTGCGTCGGTCGACGCGGATGGTGGGGATAGATATAAAAACTACTGCTGTTTAGTAAAAGGATGATGGGGTGGTAGAAGGTGTAGCTATTAGAAGTTATGAAAAACCTTGTAAGGATCCATTTGTTGCATTTTCTTTTTGATCTTCTGCTCAATTTCTTCTGAGGATTGGGGTGCCTCTGTCTCCATTTCGTTAGCTCTCTCCTCATCCTCAGTCGCCCCAACGATATCACCGAGGCTCTTACGTACCTCGCTACGTTCTTTGTAAGCTTCTATTGAGAATGGGTCGAAATCAATTACTTCGCTATAGATTTTTTCAGCTTCGTTGAGGTTCGCCTTGGCTTTCTCCACACGGGCTTTAAGCAACAATACATCTTCGTTGCTTTCTGTGCGTTCGTATAGATAGTTGGCATCAAGTGCAGCCTCTTCGATAGCTTTATTCTCCAACAACACGTTGCCACGTAGTAAGCGAGCCACATCGAAGTCTACGCGTAACTCGATTGCTTTTGTCAGCATTGATGTTGCATTGTTAAGGTCGCCCTGTCCGTGATAAGCTTTGGCATAGAGATAATATGCCATTACGTTTTTGTCGTCAAGTAGCAGGGCTTTTTTGCATACATCTGCCATTGTGGAGTAGTTTTCCATCATATATGCCACCTCTGCCATACGTAACAACACGGCGATGTTGTCAGATTGCTTCTCTGAAATTTCTTGTAGCTGTTCGTAAGCATGTTCCAAATCGCCAAGTGAGGTGTATGCCTGTGAAAGATAATCGCGACATTCGAGATCGTCAGCGTTCAGTTCAATGGCGTGTACAAAGCATTTTGCAGCATACTCAAACTGCTGCATACGAAGGGCGCGTACTCCGTCATATTTCAACACATCGAAGTTTTTATTTTCCTCTTGTCTGGTTTCCTTGGAAGTAGTCTGACTACCAAATAGTTTCTTAAAGATATTCATTTTTCTATCCGTTTATTTCTGAAAGTTCAAGCCAGCGCATCTCTTTTTCTTCAAGTTCATCCTTGATGATGGGGAGGCGCTTGCTCTTTTCGGTTAGTTCGTCGATAGGGAGCGTACCGCTGCACAGCGCTTCTTCGATGCTTTTCTGTTCCTCTTCAAGTGCAGCGATTTCTTTCTCTAAACGCTCGAACTCGCACTTCTCTTTATATGTCTTCTTGCGGCGTTGTTCGCCAACAAACTCGCGTTTCTCTTTCTTTTCTGTGTCTGAAGTGTTGTTCTTATTGTCGGCAAGTTCCTTTGGTTTCAGCGACTCCCACTCGCGGAACTGAGTATAGTTGCCAGGGAAGTCCTTTATCTCGCCCTCGCCACGGAACACGAGCAAGTGGTCTACAATCTTATCCATGAAGAAGCGGTCGTGCGACACGATTATCACGCAGCCGGGGAAGTCCTGTAGATATTCTTCAAGCACCTCAAGCGTTTGTATGTCGAGGTCGTTGGTGGGCTCGTCGAGCACGAGGAAGTTGGGATTGCGCATCAATACGGTGCACAGATATAGTTTGCGTCGCTCGCCACCAGATAGCTTGTAAACATAATCGTATTGCTGTTCGGGCGTGAAGAGGAAGTGCTGCAAGAGCTGCGTTGCGGTGATGTGTTTGCCGCCGCCGTAGTCGATATAGTCGGCGATGTCGGCTATCACATCTATGACACGTTGGTCGTCGCGGAATTTCATGCCGTCCTGCGAGAAGTAACCGAAGCGCACTGTGTCGCCCACGTCAAAGCGACCATTGTCGGGAGTTACTTCACCGAGCAGCATCTTGATGAAGGTAGACTTGCCTGTGCCGTTGTTGCCCACGATGCCCATCTTCTCGAAACGCTGGAAATTGTAGTAGAAGTCCTTCAGAATCACTTTCTCGTCGAACGCCTTCGATACGTACTGACACTCGAATATCTTAGAACCAATGTACACATTCTTCGATTTCAGACGCATCTGTCGTTCCTCAATACGCTGTTTCGCCTTGGTCTCGAGGTCGTAGAATGCCTCTTCACGGTAGCGCGCCTTGTGTCCGCGTGCTTGAGGCTGACGACGCATCCACTCGAGCTCGCGGCGGTAAAGGTTGTTAGCACGTTCAATCTCGGCGCGTGTTGCGTCGATGCGCTCCTGACGCTTCTCCATGTAGTACTGGAAGTTGCCACGATATGAATAAACAGTGTGGTTATCGAGTTCGAGGATGAGGTTGCATACGCGGTCGAGGAAGTAGCGGTCGTGTGTCACCATGAGCAGAGTCTTGTTGCCACGTTGCAGATACC
>OBII01000310.1_pt1 | contig 21074 bp, 19 predicted proteins | sample 2433771 | NCBI WGS metagenome assembly OBII01 (sample SAMEA2452127, study PRJEB22498) | human gut metagenome | biome: human feces; feature: human gut; material: feces | place: Australia | collected 2012
AACGACTACCTGATGGTAAAACCGGGCATCACCGGCATGTGGCAGGTCAGCGGCAGAAACGATACAGATTACAAACAAAGAGTACAGCTTGACAGCTGGTATGTTCGAAATTGGAGTATATGGCTTGACACAATGCTGTTATGGAGGACAGGAAAGATAGTTTATCAATGTAAAGGTGCATATTAAGTACAAAATAGCAAATAAAAAACTTTAATAATTTATCAAACAAGACAACATCAATATTATTGTTATCATAAATTTCAAAATTAAGGAACATTAACAGGATGAAATACGATTATTTAATAGTGGGAAGCGGGCTTTTCGGCAGCGTATTTGCATACGAAGCTAAAAAAAAAGGCAAAAAATGCCTTGTAGTTGAAAGACGCAGCCATATTGGCGGAAATATCTACTGCGAACAAATAGACGGCATTAATATCCACAAATACGGGGCGCATATCTTTCATACCAGCAATAAAAAGGTATTGGAATATATCAACCAGTTTGCGGAATTTAACAACTACATCAACAGCCCAGTCGCCAACTATAAAGGCGAAATATATAATTTACCTTTTAATATGAACACCTTCAGCAAAATGTGGGGAATAAGGACACCACAAGAAGCGGAACAAATTATAAAAGAACAAAGACAAGTTATAACTAACGAACCGCAAAACCTGGAAGAACAGGCTATCAGTTTAGTTGGTACGGATATTTATACCAAACTTATTAAAGGCTACACCGAAAAACAGTGGGGCAGAAAATCCACAGAACTGCCAGCCTTTATAATTAAACGCCTGCCGGTACGTTATACTTACGATAATAACTATTTTAACGATAGATACCAAGGCATACCCATTGGCGGCTATAACCAAATTATAGAAAAAATGCTGGATGGAATAGATGTAGAGCTAAACTGCGATTTTAACATCTGCTTTGATAAAGACCAAAAGATAGCCGACAAAGTAATCTACACCGGTGCTATTGACGAATATTTTAACTATGAATTAGGGCACCTTGAATACCGCGGTTTAAAATTTGAAACCGAACGAAAAGAACAAGAAAATTACCAGGGCGTTGCCGTAATGAACTATACCGATAGCGAAACGCCATATACAAGGGTAATAGAACATAAGCATTTTGAATTTGGCAAACAGCCAGTAACCTATATTACCAAAGAATATCCGCAGAAATGGAAGCCTGGCGAAGAAGCATATTATCCGGTCAACGACGATAAAAACCAAAAGCTGTATGAACAATACAAAAACCTTGCCGCGCAAGAAAGTAACATCATCTTTGGCGGTAGGCTTGGTGAATACAAATATTACGACATGGATAAAGTAATAGAAAGCGCGTTAAACATTGCGGAAAAGGAACTGAAATAACAAGTGGATATAAAGGTACTTGTGGCGACACATAAAAAATACTGGATGCCGAATGATGATGTATATCTTCCTTTACATGTAGGCAGGGAAGGTAAAGCAGATTTAGGGTATTTAGGTGATAACACGGGTGAGAATATATCTGCTAAAAACGCCAATTACTGCGAGCTTACAGGCCTTTACTGGGCATGGAAAAACCTGAAATGTGATTACATTGGTTTATGCCATTACCGCAGGTATTTTGCAGCTAAAAACATACATACAAGCAATGCAGAAAAGAAAAAAGCAGCAATTTTACATAGAACAGACTATGAAAAATTACTGCAAGAATATGACGTAATACTGCCGGTAAAGCGCAACTACTATATAGAAACAGTGCGCAGTCAGTACGAACACGCACATAACAAGTGTGACATTGACGAAGCAGAAAAAATAGTAACCGAACTTTACCCGGAATACAGCGAAGCCTTTGAAAAAGTAATGGGGAGAACAAAGCTGCATATCTTAAACATGTTTGTAATGAAAAAAACATTGTTTGATGAATGTTGTAATTGGCTGTTTAACATACTTTTTGAACTGGAAAAAAGGATAGATGTTACAAACTATAGCCAGTATGAAGCAAGAGTATTTGGATTTATATCGGAACGATTATTTAACGTGTGGCTTGAAAAGCAGCAGTTAAAAGTAAAAGAAGTACCGGTAGTAAATTTAGAAAAAGTAAATTGGGTAATCAAAATATACAAATTTTTAAAACGTAAATTTAGATAAGGGAATCTGTAAATGAATAAATTATATGACATTGTTTTTAAAACGCAAGAAAATAGAAAATTATTATATTTTAAAGGCAATGCTGATATAACAGAACAGGGATTATGTATAGCCGCAGGAGATGCAGTAGATTTCTTAACATACTTTAACAGCTTTAGTGTAAGTAAATGGAAAGAATATACAAATATAAAAAAATTACAAATAAATGGAAACATTGTTGGTTATGCAGAAATTGAAATTAATACCATTGGTAAAAACGGAAAACTTTTAACAAAGCAGCAAGTTAGTGGGGATTTTAGTGTTTGCTTGAATGTTGAAAATATTAGTGGTGAAATTTTAGGCATTAAAGTAAAAGCTAATAACAATACAATAATCCAAAAAATAACATATTTGGGTGAATTTACTGAATGGAAGCAGCAAAAGATAGGTATAGTTATATGTACCTATAAGCGTGAAAAATATGTTAAAGCAACGATTGATAAATTAGTAAAATTCAGTAAAAAAAATATATGGCTAACAACATTGGTTGTTGATAATGGCTCAACACTAAAAGAATGCGAAAATGACTACTTACGTATAATCCATAATCCGAACTATGGCGGTAGTGGTGGTTTTACAAGAGGGATAATAGAAAACTTAAAAAGCAAAACTAATGATTATGTATTACTTATGGATGATGATATTGATTTAGATACTACCGTTTTGGAAAGGACACATTCTTTAGTATCAGCTTTAAAAGATGAATATAGGGAAAGCTTTGTTGCTGGAGCTATGTTAAATATGGATGATCCATATATACAATATGAAAATACAGCTTACTGGAACAGAATAAAGTTGATTGGGTTAGGTAAAAATATTAATTTATCTCAAAACGCAAGTTTAATTAATAATAATAATATTAAAAATTACACAAATCAGTATGCAGCTTGGTGGTACTGTTGTATTCCTGTTAATAGAATTGAAATGATAGGTTTACCATTGCCATTTTTTATTAAAGGTGATGACATTGAATATAGTATAAGAAATGATAGAAAAATTATTTTTATAAATAGCATTGCTGTTTGGCATGAACCTTTTACAAAGAAAACAGAAATGTGGATAAATTATTTTTCTGATAGGAATATGTTGATTTTAAATTTTTATGCTGCTGATTGTAATGCTTTAACATTTTTGATTTCTGTAATTGGAAGACTAGTAAAAAGATGTATTAGTAATAATTATAGTAGTATAAATATTTTATATTATGCAATAAATGATGTTTATAATGGATTTGAAAAAATTACTGAATTTGGTGCAGATAAAAAATTGAGAGATGTACAAGATTTGGCAAGGAAACATAGTAATATTAAGCAAATTTTTGGGATTTTGTGGATTTTGTTTATCATAACAATTCATTATAAAAAGTATCGAGATAAATATATTTATTTTAGAAATTATATGAATAATAAAAGTTTTTGGGAAAATTATTATATAAAAGCAAATAGGCTTGAGTGATACATGGTGAATAAAAGAAAAATATATATTTGTACAACTTATTATCATGTTTTAGTAACATTGGCTAAAACTCTACTGGAAAAATCAAAAATCAAAAATACAGATATTATTGTATGTGATGACATAATTGAAGCTGAGAGTTTATGCCAAAAACTAAAAAAATATAATTTGTTTAATAAAATATTTTTTGTTAAGCAATCTGAAATGCCTGAATTTGTATCAAATAATATTTTTAAAAATTTGCTTTATCTTCATCCTTTTAATTATGCCATGATTTCAAAATATATTAATGTGAAATTTGATAATTACAGTGATATTTATGTTTTTCATGATGATACTAAAATTGGACATTATTTAAATGATGCCGGATATTATTATCATTTAATTGAAGATTCATTAAATTTTTATCAAAAAATTTTGAATACGCCTTTTAGATATGCTGTAATCAGTAACTGGAAATATTATCTGAAACGAATTTTAAACTACAAATATCTTCCATTAGGAAATTCAAAATATGTTCTTGATATCGAGGTTAATGAAAATAAAAATTTACAAATTAAGAGGAAAAAAGTTGTAGAGTTAAATAGACATGAATTATTTAATAAGGCCTTCCTTAAGCATAAAGATGTTTTATTAGGGATATTTTTAGATAGAGAAATTAAAGATTTATTAAAAAAAGAAAATAGAGCATTAGTTTTAACTCAACCTTTATATAAAGACAAAATTTTACAATCAGAGGAGGAACAATTAGCGTTTTACAAAAAAATGGTACAAGATTTAAAGCAAAAAAATTTTAAAGTTTATATTAAACCTCATCCTAGAGATTGTATAAATTATAGCTCATTTATATCAGATGTTAATGTAATTAATAAAGAATTTCCAATTGAGATTTTTAATTATATTAAAAATATATCATTCTCCATAGTTGCATCTATGGATTCAAGTTGTATTGATGCTTTGAATTTTTGTGAGGTGAAAATCAATTATTCAATTTAAATTTAAAATTACATGAACCAGTGAAAGTAGATTTTGATTTACTCATAATAAATTTATTGAAAATTTAAATATTATTTACTAAAAGGAGAAAAGCTATGAAAACTACATTTAACAAACCTTATATTATTGCAGAGGCCGGGTGCAACCATAAGGGAGAGATGGCGATTGCCAGGGATTTGATCGCAACTGCTGCATTATTTTGCAAGGCTGATGCTATTAAGTTTCAAAAAAGGTGTATTCGTGAACTTCTAACTCCAGAACAATATAATGCACCTCATCCTAATCCTGCTAATTCTTATGGTAAAACCTATGGAGAGCATCGTGAATTTTTAGAATTTACTGCCGATCAACACCGCCAGTTAAAAGAATGGTGTGAAGAGTTTGGTATCACATATTCAACTTCTGTGTGGGATTTAACTTCCGCTAAAGAGATTGCAGCATTAAATCCACTGTTTATTAAAATTCCTTCTGCTTGTAACAATCATTTTACTATGCTGCAATGGTTGTGCGATAACTATGGTGGTGAAATACAACTTTCTTTTGGTATGACAACTCATAAAGAAGAGGAGCAAATTGTAAATCTTTTTGTTAAAAATGAACGTAATAAAGATTTAATTTTGTTTAACTGTACCTCCGGTTATCCGGTTCCTTATGATGATGTATGTCTGTTAGAAATTAAGCGCCTTATTGATACTTTTGGAAGCACAGTAAAAAATATTGGTTTTTCTGGGCATCATCTGGGTACAGCAGTAGATATTGCCGCGTATACTTTAGGGGCTGAAGTTATTGAGCGTCACTATACCATGGATAAAACATGGAAGGGTACTGACCATGCAGCTTCTTTGGAACCTGACGAATTTAAGTCGTTAGTTGCAGATTTAAATAATGTGCAAAAAGCACTGACTTATAAAAACAGTGAGATTTTGCCAATTGAGCAGGTTCAGAGAGATAAACTGAAATATCGGGGGAAATAAATTATGGACCGTTATGTTGTATTTATTCCTGTAAGGGGAGGAAGTAAATCAATTCCTCTCAAGAATATCAAAAAAATAAATGGAAGACCTTTAGTATACTGGACATTGGATGCAACAGTACAGTGTGAAAAAATAGATCGGGTTTATTTGTGTACTGATAGTAAACAGATCAGAGAAACGATACAAGAGTACATTGCTGCACATCAATGCGAAAAAAAATTACTGTGCATCGATCGTCCAGCCGAAACAGCTACGGATACTGCTTCAACAGAATCTGCTATGTTGTATTTTGCCAATACGTATCCGCAGTTTGAGCATATTATTTTGGTGCAAGCTACGAGCCCTTTGTTAACAGCTGAACATTTGGCAGAAGCTATTGTACAGTACGAAATGAATAATTATGACAGTATGTTATCAGTTGTACGCCAAAAACGTTTTTGCTGGAGAGCCGGTGAGAACGGATATATGCCAATTAATTATGATTATCTTAAACGTCCTCGCCGTCAGGAATTTGATGGCTACTTGGTTGAAAATGGAGCATTTTATATTAATACTCGTGAAGGATTGATTAAAGATAATTGCCGTCTATCTGGAAAAGTTGGCGTATATGAAATGCCGGAGGAAACTTATTTTGAAATTGATGAGCCGAGTGATTGGATTGTTATAGAGAATTTATTACATAAAAAATATTTTGTAAATAAAACAGTTCAAGAACGAGCTAAGAAAATAAAAATGCTGTTAACGGATTGTGACGGCGTATTAACAGACGGTGGTATGTATTATAGTGAATATGGAGATGAACTAAAAAAGTTTAATACAAAAGATGGAATGGCTGTGGCTAAATTACGTGAACATGGAATAAAATTCGGAATTATTACAGGAGAAAACATTCAAATAGTTCATCGAAGAGCAGAAAAATTAAAAGCTGATGTATGCTATATTGGTGCAACAGATAAGGCGAGTGTTTTGGATGAAATTTGTAATAAATTTCAGTTATCTTACAATGAAATTGCATACATTGGAGATGATTTGAATGACTTGGAGATATTGAAACGCGTTGGATTGCCATGCAGTGTAGCAAGCGCAACACAGCTGGCAAAACAGGCAGCTATATACATCACACAAGCTAAAGGAGGAGAAGGAGCGCTCCGTGAAGTTGCAGAGGTAATTTTAAACGCTAAAAATTGTTTATAAAGTGGGAGCTATCAGAAAATGAATAAATATCTTATTGCCGATAATGTTACCATACGCCAAGCGTTGCAGCAAATGGACGACAATAGAATAAAATTTTTAGTGGTTGTAGATTGTGAAAATAAGGTAATAGGAACTTTAACAGATGGAGACATTCGTAGAGCTTTACTGAGAGGCTTTAGTATTGAAACTGCTGTTTCTAAAGCTATGTGCCAAAAATTTACTGCCGTCAGCATTAATGAACAACTGCAAACCGTAATTGAAAAATTCAAAGATCCTCGTATTGAATTTCTTCCAGTAATTAACAACTTTGGAAAAATCGTCAATTTAATTACCCGCCGTGGACTGAATGTGTTATTGATAAAAAATAAAAAATTTAGTATAGATTTTGACTTTAGCCAAATTAATGAAAATGAATTAGAGCATGATATTTTTGCACGTCCGTGGGGATTTTATAAAACAACCATTTTAAACGATTTCTTTCAATCTAAAGTGATTTACGTAATGCCAGGTGAAGCTTTAAGTTTACAAAGTCATCAACGTAGAGAAGAGTATTGGATTGTTATTAATGGCGAAGGGAAAATTCAAATTGGGGAATCAATTCATCCGGTTATTCCTGGACAAAGTTTTTTTATTCCCAAAGGATGCAAGCATCGACTGACAAATACTTCTAGAATAGATACGTTGATTTTGACGGAAGTACAATTAGGAGACTATTTTGGCGAAGACGACATAGTGAGATATTTTGACAAATACGGACGAAATTAGGAAAGTACAATATTATAAATTACTAAATTTAGTGATGGTGAGAATAATTATTGCTTAATTTACTAAATAATTTATGTAATATTTCTAATAGAGGAGTAATAGTGAGATGGTATTAGCATATTGTACAACGTATTATCATTTATTTAACATAATACAATTGAAACTAACAAAACTATCTAATGAAAATGTAGATTTACTGCTTTCTTCTGATGTAGATTTTACGACATTAGAGAAGCCGTTAAAAAAGTCTGGACTGTTTAATAACGTTATATTGTCGCCGATAAAAAACTTCTTTTGGTGTAAAGAATTTAATGAAATTAAAAGTTTTGAACGATCATCATATTTCTTTTCAAAAGTAAAAAGTGGACATGGATTAGCAATTGATGAATATTACGAACATTTATATATTGGATTGGATGATGCGTATAATAAGTTTTTATACTATTGTCTGAGTAAAAATACTGATAATGTTGCAGTACATTTTTATGATGAAGGTACAGCTTCTTATGTTACATCTATCTCAGAAAGATTAAAAAAAGATGGTATTCCGCACGACCATTTTGGTAGGAAAAATTTTAATTTAGCAATAAAAGAAATTTTACTTTATGCGCCGGAAATAAGGATTGTAAAAGATGTTTATCCTGTTAATCCTATTCCCAAAATAGATAGACATAATATGGATATAAAAACTATTTTTAATAGTATTTTTTCTTATCATGAATTTACAGAAAAAAAATATATTTATTTTGAAAGCGCATCTTTTCAAGATTTTATGCCTACAATGGATATTGATGTATTAGATATGGTTGCTAATATAGTTGGTAAAGAAAATATTGTTATAAAGTTACATCCTAGAACAAAAAATGATCGTTTTACAAGACGTGGATATAGTGTTATGCCAAGTGAAAATCTTCCTTGGGAAATTTATGCAATGAATGAAAGTGTTGAAGATAAAGTATTTCTTTCAAATGCATCTACTGCTGCATTGACGTCAAAAATAATTTTTGATGTAAGTATACATACGATTAATTTATTTAAAATGGATTTGTTGGAAAAAACATTATATACACGTCAAAAAGATTTTCCAGAAGTTTACAAAATGCAAGAAAAGTTATTTAATCAGGATAAACTATGTTTTTTCGCTCCCGAAGATGAAAATGAACTTACGAGAATTATTAAATATATAGAAAGGAATAAGCAATAATAATGAAAGAGTTACATGAAAAACCATTAGTTTCTATTATTGTTCCAGTTTATAATACTGGTAAATTTTTATATAGATGTATGGATTCTTTAGTATATCAATCATTAAAAAATATTGAAATTATTGCAATAAATAATGAATCAACAGATAATTCACTTGAAATTTTAAAAAAATATGAACATGACTTCCCGGAAAAAGTAAAAGTGATTACTATTCCGCATGCTGAACGTGCAGGTACAGGAAGAAATGTCGGAATGAAGTATGCACGTAGCGAATATATCGTATTTTCGGATTCTGATGATATGATGCATCCAAGAGCAGTAGAATGGCTCTATGAGGAAGTAATTAAAGGAAATTATGATTTGGTATATGCACCTTTTTTTAGTATAAAAGATGGAATTATTTCCGTTAAGAGGAAGAGGCAATATGGTATATTGCGTATAACCAATGAACAGGCATTGAGGGACGCAGAACCTTCTCCTTGGGGCAAGATATTTCGTAAAGTGTTGTTGATAGAGGCGGGTGGTTTTCCGGAAAACGTGAGTTTTGAAGATTTAGCTTTTTTTTATTGCTATATTGGGTTGGCAAAAAAGATAGGTTATTGTAATAAGCCTGTATATTATTATTTTTGGAGAACAGATTCAGAAGTTCATACATTAGTTAATTCAAGAATTGCGGAAACAGTAGATGCTGAGCGATATGGTTTGGAAAATTGTACCCCAGCAGTAAAACAAGAACTGGTATTTAATATTGCTAATAGAATTTTGAGTAATATGTCTGCGCGTTGGATTTATGCGGATAGTTATTTGAAGCATTTAAATAATCTATGGCCTCAAATAAGTAGTAATTCACTTGTATATAAGAATACAAAATTATTTGATCGATTAGCAATATATTATAGATATTCAAAAGTACAAACAGAAAAAAATCTTTATATAAATGGATTTGGGGAAGAAAGAATACCAGATAAATATATAGAGTATTTAAGAAAAAATAGTTTTTATGATAGTGGAGCTATTATAAAAATTTTAAATGAAGAAAATTGCAATATAGATATTTTACCATCTATTAGGAAAGCTTATGATAACAAAGATTATAATTATGTTGCCGGTTATTTTGCGTTAAAGAATATTTATGAGCAAGGAGGAACATATATCGGTAAAAATATTATTCTTGATTTACCTTTAAATTTTACTAGACATCTAAATGCATATTTTGCATATAAAGGAGCAGATACATATAACGATCAGTTTTTTGGGGGGCATTCGCAGCAGGATGTGTTTAAAGCTATTATTGATATATATAATATAGATATATATTCTTTTGGTAATACTAAATTAGAAAATTATATTTCAGAGGTTCTTGAATTTAAATATAAAATTTTTACAAAAGCAAGAAATAACATATATGGAAATGAAATTTCAATTTTTGCACCAGATGTATGTTCTGTTCCTATTACTTCAAATACTTATGATGTGACTAAGTTGCATTTTTGTCACCTTACTAGTATTACGTATTTTACTGACATAGAAAATTTACAAAATTTTTGGATGCCACAAGAAACATTTGAGTGGTTATATTCTAATAGTACAAATAAGGTAATAGTATCAACAAAACAAAATTCAAGAGAGCGAATAGAACTTGCGGAAATAAAAGCAAGTCGTTCATGGAAAATTATTCAGAAGCTAAAAAGAAAAAAAGATCGAGGGATTTGGAAAGTATTCTATTCTATTTATTTATTGATTTGTGAAAAAATATTGCGAGAATGAAGTATAGGAGGAAGCAAATGAAAGTAGTTATCTTAGCAGGTGGATTGGGCAGCAGAATTAGTGAAGAAAGTCATTTAAGGCCGAAACCGATGATTGAAATCGGCGGCATGCCGATTTTGTGGCATATTATGAAAACCTATGCGCATTATGGTTTTACTGATTTTATTATTTGTGCAGGTTATAAACAGCATATTATTAAAGAATATTTCGCTGAGTATTATTTGCACATGAGCGATGTTACCTTTGATTTTGAACATGAGAATAAAACTATTATCCACAATCATTTTGCGGAACCTTGGAAGGTAACCATTGTAGATACGTGACTGCATACCTTAACTGGTGGCCGTGTAAAGCGTATTCAAAAATATATCGGTGATGAAGATTTTATGCTGACCTATGGCGATGCGGTAAGTGATGTTAATATTGCTGAACTTTTAAAATTCCATAAAAACAGCGGCAAGCAGGCAACCTTAACTGCTGTTCAGCCCGGAGGGCGTTTTGGTACTTTGGATATTGATGCAAGCAGCACAATTCAAAAATTTGCAGAAAAAACAAAAGAATCCGGCGGTTGGATTAACGCAGGCTTTATGGTGTTAAGCCCTAAAGTTTTTGACCTCATTGAGGGCGATGAAACTATTTTGGAACGCTATCCGTTAGAAACGCTTTCTGCCGAGGGCGAATTGGCTGCATATAAACATGATGGTTTTTGGCAGTGTATGGATACATTAAAAGAGAAAAATATGCTCGAAGATATGTGGGCAAGCGGCAACGCACCGTGGAAGGTATGGGATAAATAATGGAACTGTTTTCATTTTATAAAAATAAAAAGGTTTTTATAACAGGTCATACCGGTTTTAAAGGCAGCTGGATGTGTAAAGTGCTGGCAATGGCAGGCGCTAAAGTTAGCGGATATTCGCTGGAGCCGCCTACTAACCCAAGCTTGTTTAAGCTTGCCAAAATAGAATCTGTTATGGATTTATCACTGCTTGGTGATGTAAGGGATTTAAGCAACGTACAGCTTGCCATGCAGGCAGTTCAGCCGGATATTGTAATCCACATGGCTGCGCAGCCTTTAGTACGCGAATCGTATCAAAACCCGGTATACACTTATGCAACCAACGTAATGGGCACGGTAAATTTTTTAGAAGCTGTGCGTCATTGCCCATCTGTAAAATCAGTTGTTAACGTTACAACGGATAAGGTTTATTTAAATAACGAATGGGAATACGGTTACCGCGAAATAGACGCTTTGGACGGTTACGACCCATATTCCAACAGCAAGTCCTGTTCTGAGCTTGTTACAAGCTCTTATAAAAAATCGTTTTTTGCAGATAGGGATATAGCCATATCCACCTGCCGCGCAGGCAATGTAATTGGCGGCGGCGATTTTGCTAAAGACAGGATTATACCCGACTGCGTACGCGCAATGGAAAATAAAGAAAAGATTGTTGTGCGTAATCCGTACAGTACAAGACCGTATCAGCATGTGTTGGAACCGGTTTGTACATATTTGATGTTAGCAATGAAGCAGTATGAAAATAAAGCACTTGCCGGTTGTTATAATGTCGGCCCGGATGACTGTGACTGCGTAAATACCGGCAGTTTGGTAGATTTGTTTTGCAAACATTGGGGCAGTAATGCAGAATGGTTTAACGTAAGTGAAGCCAATGCGCCGCACGAGGCAAACTTTTTAAAGCTGGACTGTTCTAAAATAAAGAAGGCTTTAGGCTGGAAGCCGGTTTGGCATATTGACGATGCTGTGGCAAAAAGTATCGAATGGAGCAAAGCATATTTGCAGAAACAAGATGTTAATACTGTTATGGAAAAACAGATTAATGAATTCATGGATAAATTTGAAAACAGGTGATTCAAAATGAAAAAAGTTATAGTAACCGGCGCCAATGGTTTTGTAGGTAGCGCGCTGGTTAAAGAACTTGTAAAAAATGATGTGGAAGTATTGGCAATGGATATGCCTGGCTGTAATGGTAATTTACCGGTTTGTGATAAAGTAAAATTCTTACCGTTGGCTTTGGATAATATCAGCACCCTAAAAGATTTAATTAATGATAGAGATTTTGACTGTTTTTATCATTTCGCATGGGCTGGCTCGGCTGGTGCAGCAAGAGCAGATACGAAACTGCAATTACAAAATGCACAGTGGACTATTGATTGCCTGCGTGCTGCTAAAGAAGTTGGCTGCAAAAAATTTGTTGCAGCAGGCAGCATCATGGAACACGAAACAATGGCAGCCGCTTTTGCATCTGGCAATAAACCGGGATTAGGTTATATTTACGGCAGCGGCAAATTGGTTGCACATACTATGGCAATGTCTGTTGCAGCTGATATTGGCATCGATTTAGTATGGGCAGAAATTACTAATGCTTACGGTGTTGGCGAATTAAGCCCAAGAATGGTTAATACAACTATCCGTAAAGTAATAAAAGGTGAGGAGCCGCAATTTACAGCAGGCACGCAAAATTATGATTTTGTGTATATTGACGATGTTGCAAAAGCATTTTATTTAATTGGTAAAAATGGCAAACCTTTTAATGAATATTTAATAGGCAGTTCTAACGCAAAGCCGTTAAAAGAGTTCTTGCTGGAAATGAAAGCAGCAATAGCGCCGGATTTAAACTTTGTTTTTGGCGATATTCAGTTTACAGGCATTAATTTACCGTTAGAAAAATACGATTGCAGCAAGACGGAAAAAGATACCGGCTTTAAAGCACAAATAAGCTTTGGAGAAGGCTGCCGCCGTACTATGGAATGGTTAAAGCAAGTGGAGGTAAATAAATGATTACGCCTTTTTCTTTTAAAGAAACAGAAATAAAAGGACTAATTGAAGTAACACCGTTTAATGCAGATGATGTAAGAGGTTGTTTTACAAAGGACTATTCTAAAGAAATGTTTGCGGCAAACGGTATAGATTACAATTTAGCAGAGGTTTTTTATACAACATCACACAAAGGTGTTATACGTGCTTTGCATTTTCAGCGTGTTATGCAGCAGCCTAAACTGGTGCGCTGCATTTATGGGCATGTTTATGATGTTGTTGTAGATTTAAGAAAAGACAGCCCCACCTTTAAAAAGTGGCTGGCGTTTGATTTAACTGGAGAGAATAAAAAAGAAATTTTAGTGCCTGCAGGTTGTGCGCATGGCTATTTGGTATTGGAACACTCTATTGTTTCGTATAAATGCGCAGAAAAATTTTATGGCGAATATGATGACGGAATTTTATGGAATGATGAGGATATTGGTGTAAAATGGCCGTTGGAGCTTATTGGTGGGAAAGAAAAAGTAATTTTGGCAGATAAGGATAAAAATTTGCAAAGCTTTAAAGAATTTATGAATAAGTACGGTGGCTTTTGATGGACGCATTAGTAATTGGCTGTGGATTGACAGGTTCTGTTATAGCCCGCTTTTTAGCAGAAAAACTTAATAAAAAAGTTGTTATATGGGAACGTAGAAACCATATTGGCGGCAACATGTATGATTATTATGATGAGCATAATATTTTAGTGCATAAATATGGCCCGCATACTTTTCATACAAATAATAAAGCGTTATACGATTATATTTGCCATTTTGCGGAATGGAAAGAATATAAACTTACCTGTATGGCATATGTAAACGGTAAATTTACGCCTACGCCGTTTAATTTTAAAACTATTGATGATTATTTTATTGAAAGCGAAGCTGCTGATTTAAAAGAAAGAATCAAAAAAGTTTTTGGCGGGCGTGATACAGCAACGGTGCTGGAAGTTTTAAACTGCAGTGATGAAAAAATTCGCGCTTATGCGCAGTTTTTGTTTGATAATGATTATAGTTTATACACTGCCAAACAGTGGGGCGTGCCTGCAAGTGAAATTGACCCAAGTGTTTTAAAAAGAGTTCCGTTAAGATTTTCGTATGATGTAGGTTATTTTGACGATAAATATCAGGTAATGCCTGCAGATACTTATACTGACTTTTTTAAAAACTTGCTAAATCATCCTAACATTAAAGTAGAAACTGGTGTAGAAGCGCTTGAGCATTTAAAGATAGAAGGAAAAGAAATTTTAATTGACGGGAAAGCGCAGAATATTCCTGTTATATATACTGGTGCACTTGATGAACTTTTTGGGCTTAGCGAAGGCAAATTACCATACCGTTCATTAAGATTTGAATGGAAATATGAAAATATTGACAGCAAACAGGACGCGCCGGTAGTGGCATATCCTCAGGCGGAAGGATTTACCCGTATAACGGAATATAAAAAATTACCTGTGCAAAATGTTAAAGGAACAACTTATGCAGTTGAGTACCCATTAACGTATAACGAGAACGGAAAAATGGAGCCGTATTATCCTGTTTTAACAGAGAACAGCCAAAATATTTATAAAAAATATTTAGAAAAAGCAAAGGCGGTTAACAATCTTTATTGTGCAGGTAGGCTTGCTGATTTTAAATATTATAATATGGACCAGGCGTTGGAAAGAGCACTTAATTTGTGTAAATTATTACAAAATTTTTGAATCAAAAGTTTTGCAAATAAAAATACGGGAGCGTTATTTTTAAATGAAAACTAAATTTATATACTCTTACGGCACGAACACTGGAGTTTGGTAATGTTAAAAATGCCTAAACTAAAAAATAATAAACAATATTATTTTCTTTTTGAAGAGTTAATAAAGAGAGATTTTAAAAAGAGATATAACCGTACCGTATTAGGAATAATATGGAGCGTATTATCACCACTATTAATGCTTAGCGTAATGGCAACGATTTTTGTGCATTTTTTTGGTAGAAATACACCGCATTATATAGTATATCTTTTTAGTGGTTTGGTTATTTTTAATTATTATACTGAAGCCACAAATGAAGGTATGAACGCATTAATGAGTAATGCAAGTATTTTTAGTAAAATAAATGTGCCGAAATATTTGTTTTTATTTTCCAAGAATGTATCAGTCTTAATTAATTTTGGAATAATATTATTAATTTATTTTGTTTTTGTATGGTTTGATGGTATTGCCTTTACATTGAAATTTTTATGTTTAATCTTTCCTATAATTTGTTTAATATTTATTAATGTAGGAATAGGCTTGATATTATCAGCTCTGTTTATATTTTTTAGAGATATACAATATTTATATCGTTTGTTTACTCAGGTTATAATGTACGGTTCTGCAATTTTTTACAGTATAGATATTTTGCCGCAGCATTTGCAGATACTGTTTTACTTCAACCCAATCTTTGTATGTATAACATATTTTAGAAGTATTGTTTTGCATAATGCCATACCTGATTTACGTTTACATCTGCTTTTGGCAGGTTATGCAGTAGTGTTGTTTGGCATTGGGTGCTGGGTATATAAAAAATATAACTACAAATTTTTATATTATGTTTAAGGTTAACTTATGAAAGAAATATTACAGGTTAAAAACGTATCAATAAAATATATTACAGGAGATTTTAAAAGCATAGGTTTAAAAGAATACGTTGTACGCAGGTTAAAAGGCAATTATACCGTTAAAGAATTTTGGGCAAACAAAAACATTACCTTTAACTTAGAAAAAAGTGATATGCTTGGCATAATTGGTACTAACGGTGCAGGCAAATCAACGCTTTTAAAAGCAGTATCCGGTATTATGCGGCCATCTGAAGGGAGTATTATCCGCCATGGCACAATAGCAGCACTTTTAGAACTTGGCAGTGGATTTGACGGAGATTTAACAGTAAAAGAAAATGCTTATCTGCGAGGTGCGATGCTTGGCTATACACGTAAATTTATGGATGAAACCTACGAACAGATAATAGAATTTGCCGAACTGAAAGAATTTGAGGACAGGCCGTTTAAGCAGTTATCCAGTGGCATGAAGTCAAGGTTAGCGTTTTCGATAGCGTCGCTTGTAAAGCCGGATATTTTAATACTTGATGAAGTGCTATCCGTTGGTGACGGAGCATTCCGCAAGAAGAGCGAAGCGAAGATGAAAGAGATAATAAACGGCGGAGCAACGACGATATTGGTGTCGCATTCGCTGAACCAGGTGCGAAGCATGTGCAGTAAAATATTATGGCTGCACAATGGCAGGCAGATAACTTTTGGCAGTGATGTACAAAAGATTTGCGATGATTATCAAAGTTTTTTAGATGGTAAGATAAAAATATAGGAATAAAAATGTATATTAAACGGCTAATTAGTAAACAAATTTTTAAATTTAATAAAAAAGCAGCAATTATTGTAGTTTATAGTCAAGACCAATCCGGCAAAACAACATTTTTCAAACAGCTTGCCTCACCTGACCGCAAGTACGCTGACCTGGCGGAGCCTGCTTTGCGCAGTATGGCTAACGAGGAACCGGTGCTGTTTTTGCAGCGGTATGTGCCGCCGGTGCTGATTGATAATATTCAGTACGCGCCGGAGCTTGTGCCGGTTATTAAGGATTATGCATTAAAGCATAGCAAGCCGGGTGATTTTTGGCTGATTGCGCCGAAAGAGGACGCAGAAACTATTACCGCCATTATGCAGGATCTTGGCGATAAGTTTGCCTGCCTGGAGCTTTGCGGTTTAAGCAGTGCGGAACTGGACGGCAGAGAAAGCACGCCGTTTATACCGGATATGCAGCTTTTGGCAGGACGGATGCAAAATCTCGTTCCGCATAGCGTGGTTGAAATTTACGAACGCATCTGGCACGGCAGCAAACCTGCAATGTATAACGAAGGTGCCGATTGGCAGGCGTTTTACGCTAAACTTGTGCAGGATATTTTACAGCGCGATATCCGCAAGTTTGTTCAGCTTAACGATGAGATGAAGTTTTACCGCTTTTTGTGCGCGGCAGCATCGCAGACGGCGAAGCTTTTAAATTACGCTGTTATGGCAAAGGAAACCGGCATCAGCATACCAACGGCGAAGCAGTGGCTGGGTATTTTGGAACGTATAGGGATAGTTTACTTGCTTCAGCCTGCGGCATTTAACGGCGTTAAGTATGTTGTAAAAACGCCGAAGCTGTATTTTACGGATACCGGCCTTGCGGCATACCTTTTGCGCTGGAACACTGCGGATGCGCTGGAGCTTGGCGCGATGAGCGCGGAGTTTTTTGAAACCTGGGTTATCGGCGAAGTGTATAAAAGTTTTGCCAATAGCGGGCAGAAAGCGCAGTTGTACTACTACCGTAATTTTAATGGTAAAGAGGTTGAACTTTTAATTTTACACAACGGCGTACTGTACCCGTGCGTTATCAGCAAAAGTGCTCAGGTGCAAAAAATGTACAAGCGTTTTAATATAATTGAAGCCGCATTTGGCGGCTGTACAGAAGTTAAAACAGCTGGCGGCAGCGTCATTTGCCTTGTGCCGGAATTTGGTACAGATAAAAACAACATTATGTATATACCCGCGTGGATGATATAGGCTCTGCATAACCAGAGCTGTATTTTTACTTTATTTGGATGTATAATTTTTGATAAAAAGTATTTTGATGAGGTAGTTGTATGAAAATTGAAGATTACCGTAATGAAAATATAGGTAGAATTTATTTTGAGATTAATAGCGAAAAAATAGTATTGCAACATTATAATTTGATTTTCTATATTTTTCCACAAATTGCACAGTTATTACATAAACTAGAAAACCCTAAAAAAGATTTTGTTTTTACAAATAATACCGAAAGCTTAAATTGTGTCTGCTTATTATTTATGTCAGTGGAAGCTTTTTTTAATGATATTTTAAAATTATTTTGTGTTGCCAAAGAAGAACGATTTTCAGATTATAAGACTAAACCTATAAGTGAAAGAGTTAAAGCGATATTTAAATTGTCAGAAACTGATAAACAAGAATTTTATAAATCTGGAATTTATCAGGAATTACAAGAGTTTGAACACTTAAGAAATATTATTTTTCATAATGGTTATGACGAAAATATAAAGTTTAAGAAGACATTATTTTCTAGTATACCAATTAATTGTAATATAGTTGATGTTATGCAGGCATTAAAAATAAATTTAAGGATTTTTGAATATTTTAGATTTTTAATAAAAGATATTGATATGATGCCCAATATATTTATAAATCCATTAAATAATGCTTTTTGGGAAAAATGCGATATTGTTTATGCTAAATTTTTTATACCATATTTTTTGAATATATTGAAAAAACATAATTTAAAAACAGAATTAGATTTAAATTATACTAATTTAAGAATAGAAGAATCTGGTATAATAAAGAATAATCAAGTTCATGTAATTATAAAAGCAGAAAAATATACAGAGTGTATAGAATATAATAAAGAGATTACTAACTGTGGAAATATTTTGTATAATAAGTTAACTGATGGTAATATAGTTGAGCCAAATAAATTTAGATTACCCAATTACTATAGATAAAATAAAGCCTTGCCCTGGCAGGGCTTTATTTTTATGCCGCGCCGCATATTTTACCTACACCTTTGCTTGTGGTATAATATATTATTAGATTTATTGAACGAAAGGAACAAATATGGCAGATAAATTTTTAGTTATAGATGGCAGCAGCCTTATTCACAGGGCGTTTTTTGCCCTGCCGCCGCTGACGACACAAAGCGGTGTGCATACGGGTGCTGTGTATGGTTTTTGCAATATGCTTTTGCGCCTGCTGGCGGATGTGCAGCCCAAGTGGCTGGCGGTAGCGTTTGACAAAAGCCGCAAAACCTTCCGCACGGAGATGTTTGCCGGTTACAAAGGACAGCGTAAACCGACGCCGAGCGAGCTTTCAGAGCAGTTTCCGCTGGCGCGCAAGGTATTGGAGGCAATGAACATTGCCGTGCTGGAACTTGATAATTACGAGGCGGACGATATTATCGGCACGTTTGCCGTACACGCGCCGCAGGAAGCGGACGTGATTATTGTAACGGGCGACCGCGACGAACTTCAGCTTTTAAGCAGCCGCACAAGCGTATATTTTACCAAACGAGGCATTTCGGACCTTAAAATTTATACACCGGAAGTTTTTGCGGAGGAATATGAAGGCCTTGAACCGAAGCAGCTTATTGACCTGAAAGGGCTGATGGGCGATACTTCGGATAATATTCCCGGCATACCGGGCGTTGGCCCCAAAACGGCTCTCAAGCTGATTGGCGAGTACGGCAGTGTGGAAAACGTGCTTGCTAACGCCGATAAAATCAGCGGCAAAGCACTGCGCGAAAAAGTACAGAATAACAAAGAATCGGCGCTGCTTTCCAAAAAACTGGCAACAATTTTTACGGATGTGCCGGTTGATGCGGATTTGGCAAATTATGAATTGAAAGCATTAAAGCCGGAAGCGCGCGAATTGCTTGCCGGGTTGGAATTCCGCAATATGTACGACCGTTTTAATGCCGTTATGGGCGCGCCGGAAGGCGATTTCAGCCTGTTTGGCGACTTTGTGGAAGACAAGCCTGCCGGGTTGCCGGAAGAAGTTGTAAAAAGTGCCGACAATGCGGAAGCGCTGTTTAAACTTATCGCCGTAAGGCGTGAAGTTACGCCGCTTACTGTACAAATTGGTGGTACACTGCCGGATTTATATTTTAAACGTGCGGAGCTTTTATGTGATGGGCGCGTTTATATTTTTGAAGGTGAGTGCCCAGGCTGGCAGCAGTTTTATGACTGGCTGGCAGATGAAAACAGCCAAAAAGCCTGCTGCGACAGTAAAGAGATTATAAAAACCGCTTTGTGCCTTGGGGTTGAAGCACGAGGCATAACGGATGATATTGCTATTGCTGCATACCTTATTGACCCTGCGCGCAGCGAATACAGCATTAAAACCGTCGGCGGAGCGTACCTGGCGCAGGAGTATGTGCAGGAATGCAAAGCCGTTGCCGAGCTTGTGCCTGTTTTGCGTGCCAAACTTGCGGAACACGAACAGATAAAATTATATGAAGAAATGGAGCTGCCGCGTGCGTGCCAAAATGGAACTGGCGGGCATTAAGCCGGATGCAGCGCTTTTGGATAAATTAACCAAAGAAATGGCGGCGCAGATTGCAGCGCTTGAAATTTTGGCGGTAGAGCAGGCTGGAGAAAGCTTCAATTTAAAATCTACCAAGCAGCTTGGTGCTATTTTATTTGAAAAGCTGGGCCTGCCGATAATCAAAAAAACTAAAACAGGTTATTCCACGGACGTATCCGTTTTGGAGCAGCTGCGCAACGAGCATCCGCTGGTGCGGACTGTTTTGGAACACCGCAAGCTGACGAAGCTTCACAGCACTTACCTTGAAGGGCTGCGCCCGCTGATTAATACTGTTACAGGGCGTATACATACGCATTTTCAGCAGCTTGTTACTGTTACCGGGCGTTTGAGCAGCACCGACCCGAACTTGCAGAATATTCCTACCCGCACGGAACTTGGCAAAAAAATACGCGAAATTTTTGTGCCGGGCGAAGGTTATGATTATCTGTTAAGCTGCGATTATTCGCAGGTAGAACTGCGCGTGCTGGCGCATATTGCGCAGGATGAACTGCTTTTGGAAAGCTTTCTGCATGGGCAGGATGTACATGCACGTACGGCTGCGGAAGTGTTTGGCGTGCCGCTTGACGAAGTTAC
>OBII01000323.1_pt1 | contig 20554 bp, 18 predicted proteins | sample 2433771 | NCBI WGS metagenome assembly OBII01 (sample SAMEA2452127, study PRJEB22498) | human gut metagenome | biome: human feces; feature: human gut; material: feces | place: Australia | collected 2012
ATAGGTCTGTGCATAGTGGCCCGTAGCGATGTAGTCATAGTCATGACCCGCTTTCTCTTCGAAAGCGCCAAACTTGATGAGTCGGTTGCACATGACATCGGGGTTGGGCGTGAGGCCACGCTTTACGCGTTCGACTACATAAGCTGTTACGCGTTCGTGATACTCCTGCTGAAGGTCGATGATGTCAAGGTGAAGTCCATACTTCTTAGCCGTAAGAGTAGAAAGTTCGATGTCTTCTTCGGCAGAGCATGAAGTGCCTTCGCCTTGCATACCAATCTTGATGTAAAAGAGGTCGGGCTTGAGTCCTTGCTCACACATAAGGTGGCAAGCTACGGCACTATCAACGCCACCAGAGATTAATAGACTGTATCTTTTGTTTTCTTGCATATTCTTGGTTCATCTTTAGTAGGGGCAAAGTTACGATTTTAGCATGAGAAAACAAAAAAACAGACAGTTAGCACTTCTCAAACTATGATGAATGAAAAGTAGCTGAACTGTCTGCTTACCTTAGAGGACTAAATAGAGATTTTGTCGTTTGTAACGAACTTACATGTCAACTTGTTAACTCGTCAACAAAAGGACGTTATACTTGTGCGAGAGCCTGGTCGAGGTCGGCGATGATGTCGTCAATGTGTTCGATACCAATGCTCAAGCGAATGGTTGACGGCGTGATGTGCTGCTGAGCCAATTCTTCGGGCGTCATTTGTGAGTGAGTAGTAGTGTAGGGGTGGATAACCAAACTCTTCACGTCGGCTACGTTGGCAAGGAGAGAGAATATCTTCAAGCTATCGCAGAAGCGCCATGCAGCATCTTTGTCGCCATTCACCTCGAAGGTGAAAATGCTACCACCGCCATTGGGGAAGTACTTCTCGTAGAGAGCGTGGTCGGGGTGGTTGGGTAATGAGGGGTGGTTGACTTTTGCCACCTTGGGGTGGTTGGCCAAGAATTGAACTACCTTCAGTGCATTTTCGACGTGGCGTTCTACACGCAATGAAAGCGTTTCGAGACCTTGCAACAAGATAAAGGCATTGAAGGGAGAGATAGTGGCACCCGTGTCGCGAAGTACAACGGCGCGAATACGTGTAACGAAGGCAGCCTTACCAGCTACATCGGCAAATACGGCACCATGATAAGAGGGGTCGGGCTTTGCCAAAGTGGGGAACTTGTCGGCATTGGCTTTCCAATCGAATGTGCCACCATCAACGATTACACCACCGAGGCTTGAACCGTGGCCACCGATGAACTTTGTAGCTGAGTGAACTACGATATCGGCACCATGTTCGATAGGACGAATGAGGTAAGGAGTGCCAAAGGTATTGTCGACAATGAAAGGTATGTTGTGACGGTGTGCCACCTCGGCTACGGCTTCGAGGTTGGTCACGTCAGAGTTGGGGTTGCCGAACGTCTCGGCATATATTACTTTTGTGTTGGGCTGAATAGCGGCTTCGAGGGCAGCGGTATCATTTACGTTAACAATGGTATGTGTGATGCCCTGACTAGCCAAAGTGTGTGTAATGAGGTTGAACGAACCACCATACAAGTTGTCGGCAGCAACGATGTGGTCACCATTCAATACGATGTTTTGCAGTGCGTAAGTAACAGCAGCTGCGCCACTGGCTACGGCCAAACCTGCAACACCACCCTCAAGTGCAGCAACGCGGTCTTCAAAAACGCCTTGCGTAGAGTTGGTCAAACGGCCATAAATGTTGCCTGCATCACGAAGAGCGAAGCGGTCGGCAGCGTGTTGTGAGTTGCGGAACACGTAAGAGGTAGTCTGGTAAATAGGCACAGCGCGTGCGTCGGTTGCGGGGTCGGGCTGTTCTTGGCCTACGTGTACTTGAAGTGTCTCGAAGTGGTATTTCTGTTCGCTCATAGTTATTGTGTTTTAATTGTTTCTGGGGTGATGAGTTAACGAGTTGACAAGTAGGTTACTTTGTACTGCGTATCACTCTTTTGTTGTTATTTTTCGATTGCAAAGTTACGGAGTTTGGAATAAACCACCAAATAATTTTGAAAGGTAGGAAAACGTTACTACTTTTGTGCTGTTAAACAGAAAAATTACTAACAAACATGGCACAAATCGTTTCCTCTACAGAAAAATATTCTATTGATGCTACAGACTTGCAAATATTGCGGGAGTTGCAGCGCAATGCACGTCTAACGACCAAAGAATTGGCGGCACGAGTCAACCTAAGTACAACGCCTGTCTTTGAACGCGTGAAGCGTTTGGAGCGTGACGGCATTATAGATAGGTACGTAGCCGTACTGAATGCTGAAAAGTTAAATCAGGGTTTTGTGGTGTTCTGTCAAGTAAAGATGAATCGTTTAGGGCGCGACATTGCGGCCGACTTTAACCGAACGGTAAAGGATATTCCCGAAGTGACAGAGTGTTACAACATTTCGGGGCAGTATGATTACTTATTAAAGATTCATGCGCCCAACATGAAGTACTATCAAGAGTTTGTGCTAAACGTGTTAGGCACCATCCCCCACCTCGGCTCGCTTGAAAGCACTTTCGTTATGGACGAGATAAAGCATGAATATGGTATTAGTTTGTAAGGAAATTGTAGTAAACCAACTGCAATCAAAGCTGCCCCTACGTAGCGTGTGTTAGAAAGCACGTGTTACGTAAGGGCAGACAGATTGCAGTTTGAGTTAAAGCATCATCTATTCACTCCACCAACGCTCCAGCTTTGAGTAGCGCATGCCAGAGGTTGTAGCGATAGTTGGGGGTGAGCGCTTCGAGCGCAGTGGTCACTTGTTGTATGTTAGTGCGGTTTGACACACCGTCAAAGGGACATACCTTGTCAACGGGGTGGTAATCCTGTATTTCGGCCCAACGTTTGAGGTCGGCCTCGGCCATGTGTGCTAAAGGGCGAATAATCGTCATGTCAAACTTACGCATACTGATGCGTACAGGCATGGTAGAGAACGTTCCGTTAAACGTAAGGTTCATCAGTGCCGTGCGCAAGATGTCGTCCTGATGATGTCCTAAGGCTATTTTGTTACAGCCCAAACGTTGCGCTTCGGTGAAGAGCACCTTTCGACGATTCCACGAACATAAGAAGCAAGGCGTGCGCTTTTCGTTGCGGTCGGGTTCAAACCCCGTTTCAACGAGGTGAAACGGAATGCGCCACTTATCACATTGTGCTTGTAAGTAGCTGGCGTCAGAGGCATAGTGAATGTTACGCATTCTGACGTGGAGGGCTTCAACGCTGAAGTAATGATTGCTGTGTGCCATACGCTCTCCTAAAAGGTCGAGCAAGGAGAGAGAGTCCTTGCCGCCTGACAGGCCAATAAGTATGCGATCGCCTTGTTGAATGAGAGAAAACTCTTTGATAACCTCTCTCATTTGCTTTTGTAGCCGACGGTGGAGTTGGTATTCAGGGCATAACTTCTTTTGTTCAGTCATAGCGTGCTTATTTCATAAATACGAAGTAGACAGCAGCCACTAAGCAGGCAAAGGCTGCAATGTGGTTCCAGTGAAAAGCTTCACCTTTAAACATAAACGTGGCGACGACGGTAAATACGATGAGTGATACCACCTCTTGTATTACTTTGAGTTGAATAAGACTAAAGGGGCCTCCGTTGTCAATAAAGCCAAGGCGGTTGGCGGGTACTTGACACATGTATTCGAAGAGAGCAATTCCCCATGAGAAGAGGATAACAGCAATGAGTGGCCAGTTGCGGCTAATGCCCGTCTCTTGTAGCTTTAGGTGGCCGTACCACGCGAAGGTCATGAAGATGTTAGAACAGATAAGAAGTAATATGGTGTAAAATCCTTGCATGCTTAGTAAATGTGTAAATGTGCGAATGTGCAAATGTGCAAATGCGTTGTGAATGTGCAGTTAAAATTTTTAAGTCATTATTATATTTACACATTCTCACATTCTCACATTTGCACATTTCCTACTCTCCAGCCTTTTTGATTTTGCCCTCTTTCATGAGTTTGGCAAATTCCTTTTTGGCTTTGGCCAGTTGGGCGTTGAAGGCATCGTTGGCGTGAAGACGAGCTACGAGCGCACTGCCTACTACGCGACCTGCGTCAACGTCGCTCTGATAGTGTACACCACAGATAACGCGACTCTGACCGATTTCAAAACCACGCTTTAAAATTTCGTTTTGACGTTCAACATTGATCTCAGCCAAAACCAAGGCTTCAGCCCATGCCTTCGAAGTGTGGCCAGAGGGGTAAGAACCATTTGGGGCCAACCACTTCTCATCGTTGGGCGTGTGTGACGGTTCGTTAAAGAAGAGGAAGGGGCGCATACGTGTGTAGTAACCCTTCGCCTCGCGCGTGGCGAGGTCGCCAGCATCTTCCTGCATGTGTGTCATGAGTTTGTAGATCTCAGGCGTATTCTCTTTTGAGATAGTAATACCGAAGGCCTCAGAGAAGGCTCTTGATAGTCCCATCTCGTTGAGGTCAGCATCGTCGAAGGCCTGCTTGCCACGTGGCGTGATGCGTTGCATCTTGCCCCACTTATATTGTGCTTCGTCATAGTTGAAGTAAGCACTGCCCGGTTGGGGTGGGGCAGGGAGCAGTTTGAGACTGCTTGCTACGTCGTTGTATTTCAGATAGTAGTGCTCGTTGTTTTGAGCTTTAGCCGCATTGCCCATAGTGATGCAGGCAAGGGCGAGCAGTAGAATGCTTTTCTTTTTCATTGTATGTAGGTTTATTCAATAGCAGTAATGGTGACGTTTTGGAATACGTCAGTAAATGATAGTAGAGATTGCGTGTTCGCTTTGCGTCGGCGCATTTTCAGTTCGAGCGCAACGTCAAACATGATTTCTTTATCCTTCTCAAATCGTTCTTTGAGCTCGTAAGAATAAATGTCCATGCCCTCCTTCTTGGCCAAAGAGATGAATTGGCGGATTTGTTCCTTTGACGTGGAGGTGAACGAGATGTCGACCGTCGTATTGCCAAAGCGTGGAATGAAGTAAACAATCACTTCAAGTCCAAGAATAACCATAATGGTAGTGACAGCTGCTGCGGCAAACATGCCCGTGCCGCAAGCCAATCCAATGGCAGCTGTCACCCATAGGCCGGCTGCCGTGGTGAGTCCGCGTACTACGTTCTTTTGGAAGATAATCGTGCCAGCACCTAAGAAGCCAATGCCCGATACCACTTGTGCAGCCACACGTGAGGAGTCCTTCAAGTCGAAGCCAAAGCCGTATTGTGAAACGATGCAAAACAGTGCGCTACCTAAGGCCACCAAGAAGTGCGTGCGAAAGCCCGCTTCCTTCGAACGGTAGTCGCGCTCAATGCCTATGCTACCACCTAGTAGCATGGCGATGAAAAGGCGAAGAGTGATGTCGAGTAACATGGGGTAATCTGTTCTTAGTCTTGAGGTTATAAACTAATTTTAAAGATCTACTTAACCTCATTATATTAAAACGCGAAGTTCGCTATTATAAGTCCAATGCCTTCCACCAAGCATCGTTGCCTTGTAGATACTTAGCAAACCAAGCGTAGATGACATTGAGCCAAGCAAGGCGTTTGTTGTAGTCGGTGATGACGTGGTTCTCGCCTTCCACTTGAACGTAAGTTACGTCGCGGCCCAATATCTTCAGTGCATTGTAAAGTTGTTGGCTCTCGTTGGTCGGCACGTTGGTGTCGGCCGTGCCATGTAGAAGTAACAAGGGGGTATGAATCTTGTCGGCATTAAACAAGGGCGATTGCTTCACATAAAGGTCGGGATTATTCCAAGGGAAACTGCCGTACTGAGCCGTTTCGCCGTAAGAGTATCCCCAATAGCCGCCGCCCCAATAGCTCGTAATGTTGCTAATGCCCGCGTGAGAGATAGCTGCCGCAAAGATGTCAGTCTGCGTTTGTAAGTATTCCGTCATAAAGCCACCGTAAGAAGCACCGATACAACCAATGTGTTTACTATCAACAAAACTATGAGCCTTGCAGAACTCCTTTACACCTTGTATAATGTCGTCGCCCGACTCCTTTCCCCACGTGTTGACATGACGAGCTGCAAACTCCTGTCCGTAGGCCGTTGTGCCGCTGGGGTTGAGCACGTAAACGACGTAGCCCTGACTGGCAAAAGTTTGGAACGGATACCACGACTCTAACAAGTTAGACGAGGGTGAGCAGCCACCATAGTAGTAAACAATCATTGGATACTTCTTGCTGCTATCGAAGTTGGGAGGCAACAAGTAGAAACCGTCAATAGAGTCGCCACGTGTAGCCTTGAATTGCCAACTGGTGCTGGGCGCAATGGCCACGTCTTTGTATATTTCGTCAAAGTTGATGCTGCCGATGCGTCGTGTGGTTGGCTTTGTTTTGTTCAGTTCACAGGTGTACATATCGCGTGCGCGCTGTGGTGTCTGACCAAAGAATACCAGGCGAGGGGCAGACTTTGCGTTGGTGGCGAGAGAAAAGTCCTGCACGTAAGTGACGGGCAATTCATATTTAACGACTTGCAGCGTCTTGGGATTGAGACGGAAGAAAGAGCGTCCCATGCGATTGTCGGCAGTAAAATAGATTTGACCATCGCCTGCGTTCCACATAAAGTCAGCCACCGAGGGGGTAAACTGACGTAGCGCGGGTGTAGTCTTCTTCGAAGCAATGTCGTAGAGGTAAAGGCGGTAGTCAAAACCTTGTGGTATCTGTCCCTCTTTCACTTCGCTGCCAATGCCAGCAAAGGCGGCAGGAGAGGCCGAAATGAGCAGTTGCTGTCCGCTGGGTGAGAAACGCGCACTATTGATAAACGTCGTGTCGGCCATGAGCGTTTCAGCCTCGCCCGTGTATGCGTTCATGCGCACAAAGGTGGTGCGATACATAGGCAATTTGCTCACGTCGCTGCGTTGATATTGTAATAATAGGTATTTTCCGTCGGCCGATATGTCTGCCATGCTGACACTGGCAGAACCGAAGGTGAGGCGCTGCATGAGTCCTGTTTTGAGATCGTAACGCCAAAGGCTATTGCGGTTGCGCCAACCCGGCATGCGGTCGTCGGGTTCTTCAATGCGCTTCAATCCGTCTTTAGAAGGTTTGCCCTCCTCATTTCGATTGAAGATGATATAGTCCTCTTTAGGCGAAAGGCTAAATCCGCCATCGGGCAGATGCTCCGCAATTACCTTCTCCTTGCCATTGGCAGGAGTGAAGAGTACCAATTCCTTTCCCGTACCGCTTTGGCGCGTATAGTAGAGTACATCGCGATTGTAGAGCCAATCGAGTGCTACATATTCATTGCGGTGGAGCAATTCACGACCCGTAGCCACTTCGGTAAGGGTAGTCGTATATTGTGCTTTGCCGTCCTTCTTCGTGTAATAACTAATGGTGACTAAGTACTTGCCAGAGGGCGACAGAGCTACGCTGCGGTAGTGGTCGCCCCAAGTCTGCTGACCAATGGTAAAGGGACGCTTGCCCGTAGCGTTGACTTGTACGTCGGTTAAATTGTCGCCAATTACCTTTACGTCAAAAGAGTCTTTACTTTCCTTATTTGATAACAAGAGTAAAGCCAACTCTGCACGGCCTGGCGTAAGTTTTAATTGCTTATCACCACACTCCTTACCGTCAACGTAGAGTTTGTAATGGCTAAGGCCATTCACCTCGACGCGAGCTTTGGTATAGTGAGCAGCTTGAACGTTAAAGCGTACAACGCGTAGGGTAGACAGACTATCAGCGCCCACAGTGAAGTGGAAACCTTGTTCAATCGGAGTAGCTGCCACGTGAGTAGCTTCGATAAGCGCAGCGTTTTTGTTGAGCGCTTCGTTGGGGTCGATGGCTTGTCCCTTCATGTTGAGCGAATCCGTGACGAAGGGAGTGTATAGCGTGTAGGGACCTTCCATTTGCGCGGTTTTAACCACCAGTGTGTCGCTCGTAGTGGCGGCAAGTGAAAGTGATAATAAGGTAGATAGTAACATATAGATAGAATGTAATAAATCAAGAAAGTGAGGGGTGGAGAAAATATACTTTTATTGCCAAGTTGGAGCATTGAGCCCCATCTTGGCAATGCCGACGCGAGGACGCGTCGCCCCCAATTAAGATGCTTCTTTCCCTTTTAAGGGGTGTCCTAATAAACCTGTTTTTAGTTTGTTGATTATGAGGTTGTAAAGTCACATCACGTTGATAATCAACAAGGCTAACTTTATAACCTTATAACTTTAAAACGTTAAACTTTAAGTCGTTTGCAGTTTATTCCCTTTCGCGGCTCATCGTCTGAAAGTCCTTCTTGCGCAACTTAAAGCTATTGGTAAGATACTTGTCGCGCACCACTTGGTTGGCGGCCAACTCTTCGGGCGTTCCTTGGAACAAGATGCGTCCTTCAAAGAGCAAGTAGGCACGGTCGGTAATGCAGAGCGTTTCTTCTACGTTGTGGTCGGTAATCAAGATTCCGATGTTGCGGTCTTTCAGTTTCCAAACGATGTACTGAATGTCTTCAACGGCGATAGGGTCGACACCTGCAAAGGGTTCGTCCAACATAATAAACTTAGGGTCGATAGCTAAGCAGCGGGCTATTTCAGTACGGCGGCGTTCGCCACCTGAAAGTTGATCGCCCAAGTTCTTACGCACCTTTTGTAAGCGGAACTCGCTGATAAGACTCTCCAATTTCTCGCGGCGATATTCCTTCGAGCGACCTGTGAGCTCAAGCACAGAAGCAATGTTGTCCTCCACGCTCATCTTGCGGAATACGGAAGCCTCTTGTGCCAAGTAGCCAATGCCCTTTTGCGCGCGTTTGTAGACAGGGTCTTTTGTGATTTCTTGGTCGTCAATAAAGATGCGTCCGCCATTAGGTACGACCAAGCCCGTAGTCATATAGAACGAGGTCGTCTTGCCCGCACCATTCGGCCCGAGCAATCCCACGATTTCGCCTTGTTTTACGTCAAACGAAACGCCATTTACCACCGTACGCTTGCCATACTTCTTAATCAGGTTTTCTGAGCGTAGCACCATTGAAGTGGGCGTAGCACTTGGCGAACTTACGGCTTCTGCTTCAGGCGCAGGAGTGGTTTCATTAGCCTTATTCTTATGTATGTTGAAGAAAGGAATCATTCTCGTATATTATAGTGTGCAACGATTGTATTGTGCAAATGTACGATTAAAGTGTAAATTAGCAAAAGGGCAAAAGAGCAAAATGGGCTTTTCTTGTGTTACGATGTACGTGATTAACTGTGATTTACTATGCGGAATATACATGTTGAATGTCCAGAAATCTTCTCTTGTGTAAAAAATACGCAAAAAGGTTTGGTAGCTTAAGATTAAGTCTTTACTTTTGTGGTGTAAAAATAACACAACAAGAAAATGGAAGAGAATAAACTTACAAATGAAGAACTGAAATATTGCTATAAATATCCTCACCCAAGTGTGACGACAGACTGCGTAATATTTGGTTTTGACGGTACGAAACTGAGTGTGCTATTAGTAAAGCGCGGTGTAGAACCTTATAAAGGACGTTGGGCTTTCCCAGGTGGCTTTATGAACATGGACGAGAGTGCAGAAGAGGGAGCTTTGCGTGAGTTGCAAGAAGAGACGGGGCTTAAAGGAGCGTATATTCGTCAGTTTCACACCTTCACCGCTCCAGAGCGTGACCCACGTGAACGCGTCATCACGATTGCTTATTATGCTTTGGTAAGAATGCAAGAAGTTGCCGGGGGGGACGATGCTGACGATGCTCGTTGGTTCACACTTGATGAGGTGCCTCAATTGGCTTTTGACCACGACCAAATACTTCGTAAGGCGCAAAAGGCCTTGCGCCAGCAAATCCATTTCGAACCCATCGGTTTTGAACTATTGCCTGAAGCGTTTACAATCAAAGAGTTGCAAAACCTTTACGAGGCAATATTAGACGTTCACTTTGACCGCCGCAACTTTTACAATAAAATGAAACGGCTCGAAATGCTTGACGCAACGAACGAGAAGGTGAATCCTTCTAAAAAGAAAGAAGCCATCCTCTTCCGCTTCAACAAAGCCAAGTATAACGAATTGAAGCAAAAAGGGTTTAGATTAGAATTTTGAACACCTACTTAAAATCTTAAGTACCATGTTAGGAGCAATTATTGGTGACATTGTGGGCAGTACCCGCGAATGGCACAACATTAAGACCACGAATTTTGAACTTGTGCCTTTAGACAGTCGCTTTACTGACGATACAGTGATGACACTTGCCGTGGCAGAATGGTTGATGCAAGATGCACTGCATCGCCCCGAAACCTTAGTCGCTTGTATGCAGCGTTTGGGTCGTCAATATCCGGACGCAGGTTACGGTCGCAGTTTTAAACAGTGGATATGGAGTGAAAATGCCCAAGCTTACCATAGCTATGGCAATGGTTCGGGCATGAGAGTAAGTCCCGTAGGTTTATATGCTAGAACGCTCAAGGAAGCATTAGAGTTGGCTCGCATTACGGCCTCCGTTACGCACAACCACCCCGAGGGCATCAAAGGAGCGCAGGCCATTGCCGCCTGTGTCTTTCTCAAAAAGTATGGTAAGAGCGATGTCATTATTCGTCGTTTCATATCAGACTATATAAAATATAACTTACACTTCCGTTTGGCAGATCTTCGTTCGCAATACACGTTTGACGTGACTTGTCAGGGCAGTGTGCCTATTGCCATTCAAGCCTATTTAGAAGGTGAAGATTCTTCTGCGGAGTACGCTTTGCGTTTAGCGATATCGATGGGTGGTGATTCTGATACGATTGGTGCGATGACGGCGGCTATTGCTGATGCTGAACGATTTAATACTCTCTGCAGCAAAGAGACCTTCTCGTCAGAACTCGTAAGGAAATGTCGTGCTTTGCTTACTGCAGAGTTGCTCGATATTAACGACCGATTTGAACATTTCTTGGTGCAAAGGCAGTCAGCCCTTTTACGAGAAAAGCGCACAGAACGTCATAGTTCGATAACGACTGAGACTATCAAGGCTCAAACGCGCGACCGCATTCGAGGTTCACTCATCGGAGGCGCGATAGGTGATGCCTTGGGCTATCCCATAGAGTTTATGAGTCGCAATAGCATCTTGTCGCAGTACGGTCGTCGCGGCATCACCACGTTTAGTCTTGATCGCCAAGGCAAGGCATTGATTAGTGATGATACGCAGATGACGCTCTTTACGGCCAACGGACTTTTATTTGGTGTTACGCGCGGATACACGCATGGTGTTGCGGGTCCACCCGAGTCATACGTTCGTTTCGCTTATTTGGATTGGTATTACACACAAGGTGGTGGCGCAGACGTTAAATTCCAACCACACACGTGGCTTCACTCTCTGCCTGAATTGAATAGCCTTCGTGCGCCAGGTAATACCTGTCTGTCAGCTTGTGAAGCATTGCTTCATCATCGAGAGGTAAAGAACTATAGTAAGGGTTGTGGAGGTATTATGCGCGTTGCCCCGATGGCGCTATTGTGTGCCGGATATTGGAGTCGTAATAAGCGCTTTTATGGTGAGGCTGAAATGGACAAGGCTGGTGCTGAAATAGCAGCCATTACTCATAAGCACCCTTTAGGCTTCTTGCCTGCAGCCATGCTAACTCACCTCCTTTTTCAAATAATTCAGAAGAATGAAAAAGTAGTAAGGGCTTCTATTGCAGACATGGTTCTTGATAGTACACATGCACTTCTCAACTTTGGTAACTATCGTCGTGAAACGGCTTATCTATCCAAACTGACAAGAGAGGCCGTCGTGTTAGCCCTCAACGATGAAAGCGATGCTGAAAACATTCGTCGATTAGGTGAAGGTTGGACGGGTGAAGAGGCGTGGGCTATTGCCGTCTATTGTGTAGTTCGTCACGTTGACAACATAGAAGAGGCTATCCTTGCCGCCGTCAATCATGATGGTGATAGTGACTCTACAGGAGCCATTTGTGGCAACATCATGGGAGCTATTTATGGTTACGAGGTCATTAAGCGGCTCAACTTATGTTGTCCGCGCGGAATAGATTTAGAGCAAACGCTTGAGTTAGCTCCTATTATTCTTTCCATGGCTAATGACCTTTATACAAGTTGTATCATTGATGATTATGCTCCGATTGATATGCCCGAAAAGGAACAATGGTACGAGCGCTATTGTTGTTGTAAAGCCACATTTGGAAAGAGATAAGCTGTCTTTTATAGAACAGACGGGTGCACGAACGCGTTATGTAGGACCGATAAATAGAACTAAATAGTTCTTTATTTGAGAAAGTACCCTTTCCTCAAATGATGTAATATTTTCATATTTATTTGTATTTTTGTCGCGAACGTTGTTTTGTTATAGGTAAAGTGAAAAAATAATTTGTGCAAATTTCAGTAGGGGACTGAAAGCTCAATGAAGTCTACAGCCCGTCCTTGCTGAAAATTGCACAAGTTATTTTTTGAACATTGCTAGATCGGACATAAATATGAAATATTTAATAAAAAATGGACAGAAAAACTAACTTTAAACGACTTGCCTCAAATACGCAAGGCACAGACATCTTCAAGAACAGCGAATAGTGGTGTTAAAGGGACGAAAGATAACCCTTATTTTGAGGACGAAGCACTCTCTTGGGCGCATCTTGTTCCCTTGCCCTCGATTGTATAGCCCGCTATGTTCACTCGAATAAAGGTACAAACAGTATCAAATAGAGCACTTTTGATATAAACTGATTTCGAATGTCTACTTAAAAAAAAACTATAATGACTAGTAATATTGATAGGTTTGTAAATAGAATTTTATTTTCAATATTTGACATAGGTGCTGCTTTATGTTATATGTCTAGTTTTCTTGTATATTGGTTGCTTTATCGTCCAATCTACAGCAATTGTGTTATAAAGAAGATGCTAATTAGAAAAATTGGTGAGAAGGAATACATGAAAAGACGTAAGTTTTCTAATGATTGGTCTCCGTATGAAAGTCCAATATCACTTTATAGGTCTTATTATCAAGAACAAAAAATTTCAATAGCATTTTTTTTCCTGCCAATATCTTTATTATTAAATGTTGTAGCAATTATTGTAGGTAATCCTTTAATACGATTATATAGTACTGGTGTAGGATTAATGTTTTTAATTGTTCTCATTATATTATTATCCAGTTGGTTAAGCGAATATTTCTTTTGGAAAAAAGATAAGCATTATGGCTTTATCAAAATTTTCATGAAAGAAAACTTAATAAAGAGATTAGCATGGATAGTTGGAACTTTTGCTGCATTAGTTTTACTTACTGTACTAAATATAAAGACCTTTTATTACATTATAAATGTATCTAAAGAATTATGCGAATAGCTTACATATTCAAATAACAACCCACGTGACATCAATATAACTGGTCAGGCACTCCGTACCATATTGTATCAACTTTGAGCAAATACCATGAAGTAGATTGGGTGGGTGGTGGCACTCTACATGGAGTTCTGTGGTATCACAGTTTTTTTAATAATAAGAAGCCGTTTAATTTGTTGGATTATAATGAAAATATGGGCCATGTGGTATCAAACTTTGTAAAAGGTGGAAAGTATGACATTGCGATTTCTTCTACATATTCCATGTGCTCGCTTCTCTCACCCTGCTTGAATACAAGTGCCGTTGGTACGGTGTGAAGCTCATAAAGATAGACCGCTTCGCCCCAAGCTCGAAGACCTGTGGCAAATGTGGCTATGTGTATAAAGGATTGAAACTGAGCGAGTGCAGTTAGACTTGTCCAGAGAACATACAAACGCATTCCTTGCAATGCCTGTCGCATTTACAAGGAATGCATTTTTTCAATAACTTTGCGGCAAAACAAAATTATTATGAGCAAGATTGATTACTATCAGATAGCCTTAGATAAGGCTAAAGAACTCGGGTACGATACAATCCGTTATGCAGGAGAACGTAACGGGTGGAGATACTTTCATTTGATAAAATATTCTTTGATAGGGAAAAAAGTAGGTTTACCTCAATATATAAAAATCTCACGTAACGGAGACATTATCGTAGGTGTTAAGGATTTACAAGAAGAAATGTGGGCTATTCGTCAAGAGAATACTTTATATAATCTTTGATATATTCTTAAGTACTTGTGGATTGATTATAAGTTTATCTATCTTCAGTATTTCTACAGACATTGCATTTTCAAGTTCTTTTTCTGACCAAAACAGCCGTGGCAGTAAGAAGCAGGAAAAGAGAGGAGGTATTGGTATCTCCGAAGCCATTAAATCTTTAGTTTAGCGGTAGTTCACTCAATTCCATTGTATTTCTATATGAGTTTGTTAGAATATATATGAGATGCTTACAATGAGAAATTAACTATCACATTGTCATAAATACAACAAATGGGGGCTGGCCTATGGCCAGCCCCCATTTGTTGTATTTATGACTTTTTATTTATACAAGAAGCGCTTGATGCTGCGCTTAGGTGTCTTTTCGAATTCCGTTTCGTAGATTTCGATGGCTGAGATACGTTCGTATGAAGCCACCATGGTGTTAATGTCCTTGCGGTTTTGCTCCATGGCAGCGCGGAGACCATTCTCGTTGAGTCCGTCGCGCTTGGCCTCGTCGTAGTCGGGGTAGATAAGCGCCACCAACTTCTCGCCACGTTGTACTACGATGCTTTCGTTAACGTAGGGTAGCGTGTTGATCTTGTCTTCAATCTCTTCAGGATAGATGTTTTGGCCTGAAGCACCCAATAGCATATTTTTGCTACGGCCACGAATGTAAAGGTTGCCCTCTGCGTCTATCACACCAAGGTCGCCCGTGTGGTACCAACCGTCAACGAGTGTGGTGCGTGTAGCTTCGTCATTTTTGTAGTAACCTAACATAACGTTGTCGCCACGTGTAAGAATTTCGCCAACGGTGTGTTGTGGGTCGTCGCTGTCTATCTTAATTTCCATGCGTGGCGCAGCCTTACCACACGAACCCTTGTGGAACTTCTGCCAATCTTCGTATGCAATGATAGGTGCACATTCGGTAGCACCATAACCTACCGTGTAGGGGAAATGTATCTTATTGAGCAAGTCTTCCACCTCGCTATTGAAGGCAGCACCGCCCACGATGATTTCATAGAAGTTGCCACCGAAGGCAGAGATAAGTCCTTCACGTACTTTGTCAAGAATGCGTCCGCTGATGAAAGGCAACTTTAAGAGAACCTTCATACTGGGCGTTTGCAATTTAGGCAATACGTTCTTCTTGATAATCTTCTCGATAATCAAAGGTACAGAGATGATAATCGTCGGCTTTATCTCGCCAAAGGCTTTGAGCACAATCTTGGGCGAAGGAATGCGTGTGAGGTAGAACACGTGACAACCATGCAAGAATTCGAAAATGAACTCAAACGCCATTCCATACATGTGAGCCAAAGGTAACATTGAAATGATGTGGTCACCCTTCTTCACTTGGTGGCCTAACACCTCGATAGCGAATTGATAGTTTGACCACAAGGCACGGAAGGGAATCATTACGCCCTTAGAGTTAGATGTCGTACCACTGGTATAGTTAATCATGGCCAGTGCATTGGGGTCGGGGGTGTGGGGATAGCTAATGTGTTCTTTGCGGAAGTATTTCGGATACTTCTTACCAAAGAGTTCATTCAAGCGTTCGCGTGCATTGGTAAGCAATTCGCTGCGTGAGAGAAGGAGCGAGTAATCGGGAATGTTGATGATACCTTCCAAGTGGGGCATGGCCGTAGCGTCTAATTCGGGCCATACCATATCGCCAACGAATAGAATTTTGGCTTCAGAGTGGTTGACTATGTCGTGCACCTGTTGCGCTTTAAACTCGTGCAGAATGGGTACTGCTACAGCACCGTAGGTAAGGGTGGCTATGAAAGCGGTTGCCCAGTGGGCACTGTTGCGGCCGCAAAGAGCAATTTTATCTCCTTTTGCCACACCCGCATTCTCAAACAAAATGTGAAGCTTTTCAATCTTTCGCGCCACATCTTTATATTGCAAGGTAATGCCTTGGTAATCAGTCAGTGCGTCGAGGTCCCAATTAGTCTTCAGACTCTCGGCTATTAAATCGACGAAATCGGTATATGTTTCCATCAGATGTATTTAGTAGGGCCAACTCGTTGTAATGCTCTTAATGGCTGAATTGGCACATTAGATTAAGTTTTGTGCAAAAGTAGTAAAAAATATAAGGCTATACTATGTCGGACTATATTTATTTTTTATTTTGACAACTCAATTGTGCGAAAAAGCAGTATTTTTGTTGCCAAAATGTTCAAAAAGGCATTCCGTCGAATGCTTAAAGAAATAGATTATGGACGAGAAAAAAAGAAAGATGCTTTATGCCGCATCGGGCGTAGGCATTGTGTTGTTGGTAGTTTTTTATTGGTTGTTCTTTGCCAATTTTAGTTCAAGCAAGGCGGCATCGTACGTCTATATTGACAAGGACGACACCATTGATTCGGTTTACGTAAAGTTAAACCAAACGGCAAAGCCCAGACAAATGGTGGGCTTAAAGATATGTGCCACGTTGATGGGGTATGGGTCGCATGTGCATGTGGGTAAGTATACGACGGGGAAGGGCATAGGCTCTTTTGCCTTGGCGCGCAATCTGCGTGGCGGTCGTCAAGCAGTAGTAGAATTAGTAATCCCCGTTGTACATACGATTGACGACTTAGCAGGTCGCTTGGCACAACAATTAGGGGCAGACTCGCTGACTTTCGACCGCGCCTTCAATGACGAAGCAGCACTGAAGGAGTTAGGCTTTAATAAGACTTCAGTGGCTTGTCTTTTTATACCGAACACATACGAAGTATATTGGGACATTACTCCACAGAAGTTGCTCAAGCGCATGAAGAAAGAATACGATGCGTTTTGGACTTCCAGTCGTAAGGCACAGGCCAAGGCTGCTGGTTTAACTCCCAACGAAGTGTACATCTTAGCTTCTATCGTAGAGCAAGAGTCCACCAATGAACAAGAGCGCCCGATGATAGCCGGTATGTATTTAAACCGTCTGCATCAAGGCATGAAGTTGCAGGCCGACCCTACGGTAAAATACGCTTTACATGATTTTGGTCTACGTCGTATCATGCACAACCACTTGACGGTTGATAGTCCTTATAATACGTATCGATACGAAGGACTTCCCATTGGCCCTATTTGCATTCCGTCGTTGAATTCTATCAAGTCCGTACTGAACTATGCACACCATGACTATATATATATGTGTGCTAAGGAGGACTTTTCAGGTACACACAACTTCGCTGCCACTTACGAGGAACACATGGCCAACGCCAAACGCTATGCCGACGCGCTGAACGAGCGTGGGGTAAAGTAAGAAAAGACCTCTCCCCCTAAGCCCCTCCCCCAGTTGGGGAGGATCTTAGGGGGAGAGGTCTTTACATTCTCCACAGCCGGATGCCGATAGATGAGGGGTGTTCTTTTAGATATTGGCGCAACGTTTTAGGTTCTTCTACCACTTTGTGGTGAATAGATGAGGCGTTGAGCAAGTGCAGTTTACCGTCTTTGCCCCATACGGCAAAGCCAAGGTGAGAATAGTCAATGCCCTTTTTGGTAGTGACGATAGCAATGAGGTCACCATCGTGAATGGCCGAAAGATCCTTCTGTGAAAGGCTTGTATATTGTTCCATTAAGTAACGTCCGTCAGGGCCATTGTAGCGTTGCTCCATGCGAGCAATGCTATCCACCCATTCGGGGTGAAGTTTTAAGAACTTATATCTGTCGGGGTGAACAGACATATAATTGTTTTGTACGTTGATAACAGTCGTGTACTTTGTAGGGAGCGTCACTTCCTTAATGATACCTTTATCCTTGTTGTGCCACCACCAAGAGAAGTAGTGTAGACGCGAAAGGTAGCCATTCATCTGTCCGTCCCAATACCGAAGGCGTTGCAGATTGTGGCAATAGTCCGCAAAACTGTCACTATGCTGACGTTTTGTCAGTGCGAGTGCCAGCGTCGTCTCAACCAAAGTCGAACAATCGAGTTCGCGGAGATTGACAACCAACTGTTCGGGGTCGGCTACCTCAAGTGTTGAGGCTACATAAGGAATTCCTTTCAACTTTCGTGCATAAAAGAGTGCGTCGTTGCCCGTAGGTTTCATTTTGAGAAGTTCAACCACGCGTGCAGAGTCTGCTTGGGTGTAGATCGTATGACTTAAAATGTTGTCAGTCGTATCAACCTTTTCGCTCGTGCTTAGTTGTGTTGAGGCTTGTTGTCGTGTTTCCGTCGTTTGCTTAGATGTAGCATTGTGACAAGACAATAAACTGAGAGGAAATAATAGGCTGAGTAGAAATTGTGTCATTCCGTTTACGTATGAATTATTGAATCTTACCTTGCAAAGGTATCAAAAAAACTCCATCCTTGAATTATTCAAGGGTGGAGTTTATATTAATCAGTAAAACAGATATTGAAGTTGTCTAAACTTTTATGAAGTTCAAATATAATCTTCGTCAGAAAAGTTTAGACGACTTCATTACTTAATCAAGTCAACAGAGCGGTTGATAAACTTGCTGAGCGCCTCACCACGCAACAAACCATTTTGCAACAAGGCCAAGTCGATGAGTTGAGGTACGACGGGGTTTTGCTTGCCGTATTCAGCCCAAACCTGCTTGCGAGCCTCCTCTTGTGCAGCAATGTCGTCGTTGCACTTCTTCATGTCCTCTTTGTCAGCGTCGGTCAACTCTTCAGGCTTCTTGTCCTTCTGGCTCTGCTCAATAGCCGTGTGGCGTGCGTGCAAGCCTTTGAGTTCACTCTCAATAGGTTGCAACTTGTCAGCCAATTGACTCTTCATGTCAGCGAGCACCTCTTTAATTAAGCGGTGGTCTGCATTCAAAACGACGTTGTACATATCAGACATTTCGCCATAGAATGACATACCTTGCTGATAGCGACTGGCATCCTTCATACGGCGCATGTATTCGCTTTGCGTAATAAGAATAGGAGTACCATTCTCACCCATAGCAGCAGACTCTACATGGAATTGCGTCTTGTCCATAGTCGGCATTTCAGCAGTGAATACACCCGTAAGTGATGCATTGTCGTCAGCGCTCAACTCATTCTTTGGAGCATCGTCCTTCTGAATGATGCGGTCGATAACGTCGCCATCGACGCGGCTGAAGCGGCACTTCTCCAACTTCTGCTCCAACATGCTCACCATCGGTGTGTCAAGTTGGCCGTCGAGCAACAATACGCTATAACCCTTTGCCTTAGCCGTTTCGATGTAGCTAAACTGCTCGTCCTTGTTGGTAGCGTAGAGGTAGATAAGGTTGCCGTCTTTGTCTGTCTGATTGTCCTTAATCAACTCCTTATACTCATCGTAAGTGAAGTACTTGCCTTCAACGTCTTTCAACAAGGCATAGTTCTTAGCCTTATCGTAGAAGTCCTCTTCAGAGAGCATGCCATAGTTGATGAACAATTTCAAGTCATCCCACTTCTGCTCAAAGTCCTTACGATCAGACTTAAAGATAGACTGCAAGCGGTCGCTTACCTTCTTCGTGATATATGACGAAATCTTCTTAACATTCGCATCGCTCTGTAAGTAGCTACGGCTAACGTTCAAAGGAATATCAGGAGAGTCAATCACACCGTGAAGCAAAGTCAAGAAGTCAGGCACGATGTTTTCTACTTGGTCAGTAACGAACACTTGGTTGCAGTACAACTGAATCTTGTTGCGGTGAACGTCTAAGTTGCTCTTAATGCGTGGAAAATAGAGTACACCTGTGAGGTTGAACGGATAGTCAACGTTGAGGTGAATCCAGAAGAGCGGTTCGTCAGACATCGGGTAGAGTTCGCGATAGAACTTCTTATAGTCTTCGTCTTTGAGGGTTGAAGGAGTCTTTGTCCAGAGTGGGGTAGTGTCGTTGACGACATTGTCTTCTTCGGTGTCCACCTGCTTGCCGTCTTTCCATTCCGTCTTTTTGCCAAATGCAATGGCTATGGGTAAGAAGCGGCAATACTTTGTCAGCAATTCTTGAATTTTATTCTTCTCCAAGAATTCCACGCAGTCGTCAGACACGTGCAGCACGATGTCAGTACCACGATCGGCCTTTTCGCAGTTGTCAATCTCGAAAGCGGGAGAACCATCGCAGGTCCATTTTACGCCCTTCGCATCGTCGCGATAGCTACGAGTGATGATATCAACGCGGTCAGCCACCATAAAGGCTGAGTAGAAGCCAAGACCGAAGTGGCCGATGATAGCAGAAGCGTCATCTTTGTACTTCTCAAGGAAATCGTTAGCGCCAGAGAAGGCAATTTGGTTGATGTATTTGTCAATCTCTTCAGCGGTCATACCGATACCACGATCGCTGATAGTAAGTGTCTTGGACTCCTTGTCAACCGATACGTGTACAGTCAAGTCGCCCAACTCGCCTTTGAAATCGCCCTTCATGGCTAGTGTCTTGAGCTTCTGAGTGGCATCAACAGCGTTGCTTACAATTTCGCGTAAGAAGATTTCGTGATCGCTATAAAGAAACTTTTTGATGACGGGGAAGATGTTCTCCGTCGTAATTCCAATATTACCCTTTTGCATGGTTGTTCTTTTATACTTTTTGTTATACTTTTTGTCGTAAGTGATGCAAATGTCGTGCCAAATGAAGTATAGTTTTTTGAAAAACTGCATTTTATCTGCCTAATTGGGGGGCGCCCTAATTGGGGGGCGGGTTTTTAACCCGCGGCAGCAGCAGGCTTGAACATCTACTTATAGTC
>OBII01000331.1_pt1 | contig 20369 bp, 14 predicted proteins | sample 2433771 | NCBI WGS metagenome assembly OBII01 (sample SAMEA2452127, study PRJEB22498) | human gut metagenome | biome: human feces; feature: human gut; material: feces | place: Australia | collected 2012
TTGTTACCTTTGTATTCTCCAACAGCTTGGCAGGGTTCATCAGCTTGTTGCCCTTTACGATGTAGCAGTTGTTGTCAGCAGCCTTGTCGAACACCTTCTTTGTATAGATGCCCTGGAGCTGATAGTCATTGTTTGCCGTTGCCGAGGTAAGAGCCGCTTTGACAATACTCTTGTTGGCTTCAGAGACATTGAGCGCTGTTTCTCCATTCGTCATCTTGATAATGACAGGCATGCCAGCCTCTATCGTGGTCGTAATCTCTTTAAGTTCTACAGTATTAGTACCCTCGTCAGCCGAAAGCAGTTTGAAGGCACGGAAGTCCTTATTTTCGAGCGACACTTCGAAAGGCAGACAGAGCGTAGCCCATGTTGTGCCAGTATTCATTGTGCGGTTGTAAGTAGCTGTTGTAGCTGTGAATGGCTCGTAAGCCACGAAATCCTTATCATCGGCAAGAGTGAGATTATCCGCAGTAAGAATTTCTCCCACTGCTCCTATCTTCTCATCACCATTCTTGCCAACCAGCTTGGTGAAGTAGCCAGTCTTGTAGTTGGCGTATTGTTCGTCTTTCTTATTATCGTCATACTCTGGAAGAGCACCCTTGAGCAATTTACAACCATTGAACATTTTATAACCATTATTGTACTTGTCTATTATAAACTTATCGCTGGCGTAGATTGTTGTGAGAGCGGAGCAACCTTCGAACATGCGTGACATTTCCGTCACTTTCTCTGTGTTGAAATTAGTGAGGTTGAGCGAAGAGAGGTTCTGACAGAAAGAGAACATGTTAAACATCTCCCTCACTTTCTCTGTGTTGAAATTAGAGAGGTCGAGCGAAGAGAGCTTCAAGTAAGAGAACATCCATGACATATTCTCCACTTTCTCTGTGTTGAATTTTGAGAGGTCGAGCGAAGAGAGTTTCTCACATTGATAGAACATGCCATACATATCCGTCACATTCTCTGTGTTGAAGTTAGTGAGGTTGAGAGATTCGAGAGCGGAGCAGTCTTCGAACATATCGCGCATAGACTCCACTTTTGACGTGTTGAAGTTAGTGAGGTCGAGCGAGGTGAGAGCGGAGCAGCCAGAGAACATATATCCCATATCCGTCACATTCGCTGTGTTCAAATATTTAAGACCTGAAATTGTTTCCAATGCTGTGCAGTTCTTAAAGAAATCTTTCAACGATGTAGGAGCGTATGTATTGAAACTCTCATCGAAAACGATATTCTTGATAGTAACATTTCCTAAAGTTGTGCAAATTTCTTTCACATTATTATATTGGTCTACAATGACACTGTTGTTTACTATATCTGATATATTAGCATCAGTAACTTTCTTGAAAGTCAATGTAGTGTTCGTATCATCGTACTAGGCTACATAGTCAGAAATAGTGGTTGCTGTTTTCAGATTGTATATGAATGCGCGGTCAGCACCTTTCTTATACATACGGTCTTTCTTGTAAGACAAATTCAAAGAATGCTTGCCAGCAGATAATAATGCTTTAATCTCTATTTCCTTAATTCCGCTAATCGTCCCATACGTTTTACTATCTAAAGTAATAGTGGCTTTATCATCTTCTTCTGAAGAAACGAGATACTTAAACGTCAATAATATAAGCTTTTCTACTGTGAACGTGACTACAGTCCTTGATGTTTTAGAATTCTGATCATAATTACCCGACATCAATCCTTTGCTTCCTTTTGGAATGTCGAAGCCAAGATTTTTCATTCCATCTGCTTCCAAGTTCAGCATCTGCCAAGGATATCTGGCATCATTGTCAGTAATGGTAACATTGGTTATACCATCCAGGTTATCGAACAAAGCACAGCGATAGTTTACTACACCACATACAGTACAGGTGCCTTCGCTATTGTATTTATGACCTTTTGCGGGAATATCAAGACTGGCAGCATCCGTAATCTCAGTAGTAGCATTAGCGTCGTTGAAGAGTTTTTTGCATACACTGCACTGCCAGTATTCTTTTTTACCAGTTGCTGTACATGTAGCATCTTTTTTCTGCACATACGTGAGTGTGTGCTCCTTTAGCTCATCATTATTATCTACTTTTACTATGGAATGACAAATAGAGCATTTGTGTGTGGTATAGCCATGCTCTACGCAAGTAGCCTCAATGGTTTCGATAGCTTTGCCAAGGGCAGACGAACCATCGGCATTCTTGTGCGAACAGGTTGTTTTGAGCTTGAGTTCAAACTCGCCTACCTGCAATAAATTTCCGTTATGAATAGCCGATATTTCCCATTTAAAATATTTATAATAAGTAGAACCTTCGCATGTGAAGTCGTACGAAGCATAGTTCTTATCCTCGAGCTTCTCGTCGTTGCTTACCTCCTGAATGAGTGTCCAATTACTATCTTCGCCTGTATTGTTGCCATAGAGCTTCCATGACAACGGATTGCGACCTTTAAAACTTGCATTGCTATCACCCGTAGTGATGGTGTAGCCCACAGGCACTCCTGCCTTGCTGGCTTCGAAGATGACATAGGCACTGCCATAAAAATAACAGCACCACTGGGAGAAATTACCTCGTGTCTTTTTGCCATCAAAGAGATTAGTGTAAGTCATAGCAATACCGTGGCCCTTAGGGTTACCTGCTAAGGCTGTAAACTTTACAGACGTGTCGTAATCTGTCTGCGCCACCATACGTGTAGGCACAAACAACAACATGAGCAACATCAACATAAGCATAGAGAGTCTGCGGCTCTTGACTGCATTAGTTGAGTAAAGGTCTGTTATGTAAGACCATTGTTTAGAAATTGTAGATTTCTTCATTTTCAAATATTTATTATTGATAAAATCAGGAGTTGTAGACGTGAGAATCACATCAGTCAATTTGCAAATTTAACAAAAATAATGATACTTGCTCAATTTTAGGCTGACGCAAAATGACGCAAAAGCATAAAAAAGAGACGCAAAAGACGCAAAATCAATAAAAAACACTACCTTTGCAGGATAGAATACTAAACTAAAACATATGAATAATCGCCTACACACATATTTTGATCGCACAAGGGTGGGGCGCCGTGACTACTTCCGACAGCTCATCTTTCTAACCTTTGCGCCTATCTCAATCCTTCTCTTTGGTCTTCACCTCGTTGGCTTCTATGGTTTGACTATTAAGCCTGCATTGGCTTGCTCGACATGCTATGTCTTGGTATCGGTAGTGTCACTGATTGTATATATAGTAAAGGGACCAAAAAGGCTGAAATATATCATATCCGCTTTCGTCATCTCGCTAATAATTATTCAAAGCGTGCGACTGCTGATCTTAGCTTTTATGGGGCAGCACGACCCCATGCTCACGACGGTCAACATAACTACTTGCTATATTCTTGTTCTTGTAGCCAGCGTTTCTATATTACCCCGAACCTCGCTCGTTTGCGCATGTATAAATATTTTAGCAATAGGATTATGCCTATATCTTACACAAAACAAAATGTATGGTCAGCTGCTTATTATATTTGGTTTTACGAGTGTTGCCTCTACCATTTTTTGTTTCGTTGCCGACAAGTTGTTGCGTGAACAGCAAGTAGAGTTGAACGATTATACCAACACCATCAACCAGGTGTTGCATGTGTTTAATATGAACAAGACCGAGCTGATGGCTCTCCTGAAGCTGGCAAAAGCCAAAGATGCCGACACCGTATATGACAAGGAGCTGATGGAGCAGCTCGACCACAAGACGTTGCGCAACATCATAAAAGTGGCAAACCAGATAGAGCATATGCAGGCTTGCCAACGTAAAGATATGAGCGAACGTTTCCCTATGCTTACGCCAGCCGAGCTTGATGTCTGCCGCCTCGTTGAGCAGGGACTTACCATGAAGGATATTTCTACCGCCTTGGGTAAGAGTGTCTCAAACGTGAGTACGGTGAGGGGCAACATCAGAAAAAAGTTGGGGCTGGCGCAAGATGATGATCTAAGAAGTGCTCTGTTGGATAACAAGAATTAGGAACAACGACTATTGTGACAACAATAGACAACTACTTGCTATAGTTATATTGAAAAACGACAACGAGGGTGTATCAAAAGGCATAAATGACCTTAATGCCCACACTTAGATAAAACAAAAAATCCTAACTACTTTCTAAGCAGTTAGGATTCTATTCTGTGCGCCTGATAGGCACATTTTAATGTGAATACGGGAAAATACAAGAATAACGTAATACATTGATTATCAATAATTATTATAGTAGATAGTTTTCATAATATTTCTTAAAATTCCATTTGGTTTCAAATATGTTGGCAAAATGTTGGCAAAACTCTGTACCTTTGTACCAACAAATAAACAACTTATGTCGAACTTTGATTTGAAACTTTCTTCTCGTATTGACGAGACAACACATCGCAGTGAAATTCTTCTACGTTTTCATTGCGGTCGTAACATTGACTTTAGGGTTAAGAGTGGATTATATATTCAGCAAAACCATTTTCGCTATTTTGTAAATAGGGATGCCACGAGTAAAAAAGGTATAGACATTCCTGACAAAGTTTCTTCTGCGACAAAAGAAATTGCAGAAGCAAAGGGATATGTTTTAAAAATGTATGGTGAGGTCGTAATAACAGAGCGCTTAATTACGCCTGATGTCAAATATGACCAAGAGCAGAACAAGCAATTGGAAGCTATGCAAATTGCAATAATGGATGCTTACAAGCAAGAAGAAAAAGAAACAATAGATGCTAAATGGCTCGAAAAAGTTGTCTATAAATTTCATCACCCCGACAAAAGAGTTTCTTCAATTTCTCGTAGAGGTAAAAGACAGAAATCTATTTATGATCTTTCAGAAGAATACCTTGAGATTAAACGTTTCTCATATGACCATACAAAAGCCTTTCGAGTTCTTGTGCGTGACTTGGCTCGTTATGAAGCTTTCAGGAATAAAATTCTTGGAGATAGATTTGCATGGAACATCGACAAGATAACCCGAAAGGACATTGAGGACTTTGAGAATTATTTGCGTAACGAGAAAACATTGTCCGAGAAATACCCAAAACAGTTTGAATCAATATTGGAGCAATACCCTGTAGAAATCAATGTAGTGCATACTTTCACCAAATTGCAGAACCGTGGAGAGAATACCATAGTAAAGCTAAAAAAGAAATTCAAGGCTTTCATGCAGTGGCTCTATGAGACGGAAAGAACTTCCAACCGACCTTTTGATGGCATAAAGATTGGTACGGAGAAGTATGGCGTTCCTTTTTATCTGACAAAAGAGGAGCGCAATCTATTGGCTGACGCAGACATTCCTGCATTATGGGAGGGATTGGATGATGAGGACAAGAAACTCTGCTCAAAATTTCCATTGAAGACATTGGAGGTGCAGCGAGACATATTTGTGTTTCAATGCCTGGTTGGTTGTCGTGTGGGAGATTTATGTACACTGACCTCAAAGAACATCACGGACGGCATATTGGAGTATGTGCCAAGCAAGACGTCGGATGAAGATGCTCCAGTAAAGCCACGTATACCGCTAAACCCATGTGCGCTGAAGTTGGTGGCTAAATATAATGGGGTAGATAAAGACGGAAGATTGTTTCCTTTTATAAGTCCACAGAAATACAACGATGCGATAAAGGCTATACTCATGATATGTGGCATAACAAGAATAGTTCCGGTGCGCAATTCAACTACTGGTGAAACGGAAATGAAACGCATTTGTGATGTTGCCAGCTCGCACATGGCTCGCAGAACTTTCGTAGGTGCAGCCTACAAAGCCGTGCGCGACCCAAATATTGTTGGCAAGATGAGCGGACACGTTGAAGGCAGCCGGGCATTTAACCGCTATCGTCAGATAGATGATGACATATTGAAGCAAACGATAAGCGAGATTTAATCTCGTAGAACATAAAATCCGACATAAGCTAAGGGCATACCAATAGTCGTGTTGACCAATGGTATGCCCTTGTTCTTTGGTTCTATTCATGTTTCTCGTTAGAACCAATTCCACTATTTGCCCCTTAAATCAGTTGTTATCCATACGTTTTTTCTTCCTTTCGCTATTGTGCGTAATAATTTTGCTTGTGAATTCTCGAGAACACAAGTGAAAATTATAAGATGTATAACAATAAAAATTCAGAATACAATGGATATCAAAGAACTTTCAAACAACGCACAAATACAGGTTGTTTTGAACATAGCCGACCTGAAGGAACTTTTCCTTGAATGGAAGGAGGACAATAGCAGAAATGCTAATAGCGAAGATGAGTATATGACAGCCGATGAGGTTGCCATCAAATATCACGTCTCAAAAACGACACTCTGGCGTAACGTAAAGAATGGTGTGTGGCCTGCCCCGATAAAGGTCGGAAGAAAAGCCCTTTACCGTAAATCTGACATAGATGCTGTATTTAACCCTTCAAAGCAGCTGCCGTTATGATAAACATAACTTCACATTCTCTTGAAGCCCCACCACACGAGATTCCCATTTGGGCATTGCGTTTGGAGGTGCAGGGGATTATCAATCGTTATGCTGAGGTCTTCGAGTGTTCCCGTGACTTCATAACGGCAGCCGTGTATGCCATCGTAAGCACAATATGTGGCAAACATATAGAGCTTTTCGATGGCAAGTACAACAACAATCCCAACCATTGGATTTGCGTGGTTGCTCCAAGCGGTTCAAACAAGAGTGCTCCAATAAAAGCCCTGTTGGAGCCCATCTTCAAAGAAGAAAAATTGCGCATAAAGAAATTCAAGGAGGAATATCGTGAATACAAGAAGAATGGCGGTGAAGAACCAGTCAGAGACAGGCTGATTGTTTCGGACGTAACTCCGGAAGGGTTGTATCAAGTCCTTGCCGACAAGGACAATACAAAGGCAGGGCTGTTGCTATATCGTGATGAGATTAAAGGTTTTCTTGATGACATGAACCGCTATAATTCAAGTGGTGAAATCAGCAACTACCTGTCTATCTACGACGGAACCCCGTTCCCAGTTGACCGTAAGACACAGGAACCTCAATGGATTTCCAATCCTTTTCTTTGCATATTGGGGGGCATACAACCTCGTGCCATTGCCAATGCCTTCAAACCCTCATGGGCAGACGAAGGCTTTGTGCAGCGTTGGCTGTATGTTTATCCACAAGTTCTTCCAGAGAAGGAATATAAGGACAATGTGCTTGATGAAATGTACAAAACCGCATGGTATGAAATGACTGATAAATTAAGTGCTATTGGAGATATGAAACTATTGTTAAGTACCGAAGCAAAGGTTCTCCTCACAGAGTTCAATAAAGAAACTGCAAAAAAGGAAAGAGATGCCGATCCTTGGGTGGCATCCATCCTTTCCAAAATCAGAATACAGATAGAAAAATGGTGTGCCATTACCCACATTCTTTCTTGTGGAGAAAGTGCTGGCGCAGGACAATACTTTGCATTGCCAGCATCAATGATAATTTCGGAAGAAGAAATGCGGTACAGCATAGAGTGCATGCGTTACTTTGAGTACTGTGGTTACAGGATGTTGAAACAGATGAAGGGCTACTCGTCAAACGAAATGACAAAAGCACAACTGATAGCGGAATTGGTCAAGCGCACGGAACGCCAGAAACTTAATATTCAGAAACTCGCTGATGCCATAGGTGTATCACGGCAATATGTAAGTAAAATCGTAAATCAAGCCTCCGAGTTGCGGGGTTGCACTTGCGACACGTCTCAACTAACTGATAATGAGGATGTAAACTCATGGCGCAACCGCAACCTGTAAACGAAAGAAAGACTATGGACATTTTTCAAACTCATATATCCGTTTATAACGGAGTGACTGACAATACAGGGACAAGAATGCCTTTAGGGACATTCCTTTTCTGTAAGGAATATAAGGATGATATACTAAGGTTGAGAGCTGTCTTTGACAAGGAGAAGCGTAATGCCTTAAAACGTAGTCTGCCACAGGCTACTATTAGTGGCGTATTCTCTCCAACAAGAGCAAAGAACAATCTTTCCCAACACTCAGGACTAATATGTGTGGATATTGACGCTAAGGACAATCCAGACATTTTGGATTGGGAAACATTGAAACAAGACTTGTCGGTACTTCCACAAATAGCATATTGTGCATTAAGTGTAAGTGGCAAAGGATTGTTCCTGGTTATCCCATTACGCTATCCCGAAAAGCACTTGCAGCAATTCCGCCAACTTCAGATTGATTTCCGAAAGATGGGGATAATGATAGATTCGGCATGCAGCGACATCACCCGATTGCGTTGCTTGTCGTATGACGAGCATCCTATCATAAATGAAAACGCCACATTGTATGAAGGAGTTTATGTGGAAAAACCAAAGCATAAATCCTTTCCGACTTGCTTTATATATGAAGGTGAGAACACATCTGCAGAGGTGGCTGTTTGCTGTCGAAAAATACAACAATGCGGCATAGATATTACAGCCTCTTATGATGATTGGTTGAAGGTGGGGTGTGCCTTGGCAACCCTTGGCGAGAGTGGAAGATCACTATTCCATATTTGCAGCCGGCAAAACGCAAAGTACAATGCTGCTAAGACGGACAAAATGTTTACCGACCTCCTTCGGAGAAACTATCAACAGGTTAATATCGGCACGTTCTTTTGGATGTGCAAACAACATGGTATAACAACAAAAGAATAAAAAGAGCTTGCTCTTGCTTTGAATATAATACTTAGTGAGGAAACGATTTATAAATCGCATAGCCTAATATGCGTTAACTTTCGTTGACGCTTTAGACTAACCCCTCATAAAGGTTCCTTCGGGGAGCAAGCTCGGTTAGAACTTAACATGAAATAGATATGGCAGAAAGAAAACAAGTGATGGATATACACGCCAATAGCGGTGGCATCACGCAAGCAGAAAGCAACGAGCAACAGCGTAACTGGAATGACAAAATGTGGAGTGTGAAGGCTTCCGACAGTCTCTCAAATTATGATCCTACAAGAAAGCATCTTAATTTTGAAGTGGCAAAAGGTGGAATAATACAACCAATCGATACGTCAAAATCAATAGCACAGAAGATGGCTGAGAGTCTTGCATCAAGAGGCATCAAAGACCCGAACGACCGTCCGAATGTCAGACGTAGGCAAAACACTCTCGCCCAGTTTGTCTTTGGTGGCAGCCGTGAACGGATGCTCAATTTGGCTTTCGGAAATCAGGAAGTAAGTCTTGAAAAAGGAGCGGACAACTCTCATCTTTGCAGGACAAAGGATATAGAGGATTGGGCGAAGGATGTTTATGATTTTGTGGTGAAGCGTTTTGGCGAAGACAACATTGTAGGCTTCTACGTTCACCTTGACGAGACAAATCCACATATTCATTGTTCTGTTATCCCAATGGATAATGAGCGTGGCAAGATATTTTGGAGATCGGTATTTGGAAAAGACAAATATCAAATGGCAGCCATTTTCCGCAAGCTTCATGATGATCTGGAAAAGGAGGTAGGTCAGAAGTGGGGATTGGAGCGTGGCAACGACATTGCCACCACAAAAGCCCGGCATCGTTCTATTTCAGAATACAGGCATGACTTAATATCTGAGGTTACACGTTTGCAAACAACCAAAGAAGATTTGCTGAAGCAGATACATCGTGCCGAGATAAAACTGAAAGGCATCTCAACCATGATTGCAAACTTGCATACTCGTAAAGAGGAGGTGCAAAAGCAGATAGACCTCATAGCCCGACAGTTCGGGCAAGACGGTGTTGATAATGCAGACTTGGCAATGCAAATGTCAAAACTACGCAAAGAGATGGAAAGTATAGACGAAAAACTTGCTCTCCGCCAAAAGATGCTTGACGATGCCAACTCTACCATTACGGAAGCCAAACAGAGGCTTGTAGAAATGAAAAACGAGCACAGCAGAATGCAAGAAGTCCTTGGTGAAGACAGGGACTTGCACTCAATTCAACTTCAAAGAAATATGCTTGCCACTTTCAACAGTATGCTCGTTTCTTCCTTAGAGCCTCTTGTCTCTACGTTCACCGACCGTCAGCAGGAAATTCTAAATGAGTCTGGCTATTCCGACTTGATGCGAAACAGTAGCCAAATCATCAACTGCGCCATGCTTCTTTCGCTTGGTTATATCCGTGAGGCTACGACTTATGCTGAATCATGTGGCGGTGGTGGCTCGCCTGGCTCTGGTTGGGGACGTGACAAGGATGAAGACGATGATCATTGGTGGCGCAGGTGCATCGCCGTGTCGGCTGCGATGATGCGACCAGCGAAGTATCGGATGCGACGTGGACGTTGAAAATGATGAGCCCAAATGTTCAATGAGTATTTTTCTTTTGAACATTTGGGTTCAAAGTTAAAAAACAACTATTTTGAAACAACTATCCAATGCCCAGTTTTTAAGCTGCCGACACGCTCCAAGTAACCGGCCTTTTTAAGGAATGCAATCTCACGTTTAGCGGTGGCATCAGACAACCCTGTTTTCTCGCAAAGCCTTTCTCGGCTCAGGTCCTTGTCATCGGAGAACATCTGCAAAATCAACTTCTGCCTCTCTGTCAAGTTTATTGGGTCATTTATTGGGTCATTTATTGGGTCATTTATTGGGTCATTCGATGAAGCAGATGCAACATTGTTTTGAATATGCAGAGTCAATTTAACTTGCATAAGTTCTGGCTGTTCCAATAACTCAGGCTTTATCCAATGCTTTTCATTCCATGCGTTTAGGATAAGTGGGAAACCCGAGCCAAGGTTCTCGCCATAGCCTATCATACGGAACATATTCTGCATACGCTGATTACGTGCCTTTGACTCACCACCTTTGTAAATCTGCTCAATAGGCAGTTTCAGAAGTCCTGGATTGGTCAGAACAAAACAATCGTCATACTTTTCAACTTTCAGCACTCCATTCACCATAAAATCGGAATGAATAACCATATTTGTAACGGCTTCACGCACAGCCTTGGCTTGAAGCGTATCGTCTTTGCGCACCACGCCGTCCATACTGAAAGGGTGAGGCAAATCACGTGTCAGTTTCGGAATGACCATGCGAATAAAGTTGAACAGGTTGTTTTCCCAAGTCCCATCGTATGTCAATCGGTCGCTATAGCGTTGGTCGCCTATCAAATTGGATTTGTCAATGTAGTCCATTCGCAGATTGTCGAAACGTTCACGAACGGGCAATCCTTTGCCAAACATTAAGAGTCCAGCCATAGTCAGTCCTTCTTTTCCAGTCCTTCGGTCTCGTGTATAACCTCCAAAGTTCGTTAGAAACTCCTTATGTTCTGCCGAGTTCCATTGATGCTCTGGATGCAAGTTCTGAAACATCTGGCGGAAGCGTTCCAATGTTGGAATGTCAATGTCGTCCATTGTGTAGTATTCCAGCAACAATCCATCATTGCCGGCTTCATTGGCATCACGGAGCATCATTTTCAGCTCTTGCTCCGTACAATGATAGTCGCCTTCATGGTTGCGTTTGAAAGTTCCTCTTGACAGATTGTTGTTGATATATACAGGACGGACTGTATAATCGGCACGAGGCACGTTGATAGCAATAATCTTCTTGCCGTCAACATCTATCGTCTGAATGTCATCGTCGTACAGAAGATTGATATTCACTTTCTCACGACTATTTACAGTATTCCACAAGTCCTTGCGGATTTTGTCTGCATCCTCAACACCAACGATTTCAAACCGCTTGGTATTGTCTTGCTCATCCATGTGCTCTACCACACCCAACAGAATGGTTCCACCGTATGTGTTGGCAAAAGCTGAATAAGTGTCCCAAAGCGAATTTGGCACACCTTTCGTGGCTTTCTTGCATTCGAGCGTTACACGCTCACCGTCCGAAAGAAGTTTATGTATGTCTATATTTTCGTTCATATCGTTATTATAATTTTGGATCATCTTCTGCAACATTCCAATATACAACCTCGTCTTGTTTCAAGTCATACCGATGGGTTTTGTTGCGGACATAGTCATTTATTACCTTGAACCAGTCAAACATTGACATTGCAGAATATTCTTCCCCAAACCGTTCAATGCATTCTTTTTCCAATGACAAAACCGATATGCCATTATTTATGGTCATAATGTTATTGGCAAATTCCACAATACGTTGGTCTTCTTTCATAGATGAAAGTTTCCGCCCATATTCTGGTATTTCCAAATTGCCATTACTCAATATAAAATCTCGCAGGAATAATTCCGCTTTTGGCTTAACTTTAAATGGCAATAGCTTAACACCTTGAGTCATTTCAAAGAACTGTTGCGCTTTTTCCTTGTCAATAGTTGCAGTTAACTTTGAAAAACGATTATACGAGTTCAAGTTGTCTGCTGTAACGGCTGAAGACATGATTTCTTTTAGTAACAGCTCATTGATACCAAAGAGTTCTGCCACTTGGTGGAGTTTCGTATTCTTAGCCTGGTTCATATACTCCACGACATAGTCATAAAATCTCTTACCAGTGTCAAGAACAGCATCACCACTTTCTACGTCATGCAAGAAGATGTTGGCATACTTTTGCTCTTCTTGAGATAACAGAGCAAATGACTTGTGGAGTTCCTGCATTACCATCTGTCGTTCCTCTTCAGAAGCATTTCCCTTGTTAATTAACTTCAGATAAACATCAAAACGCTCATTTATATAGTCTGCATCTATCTGACCTGTATCTATTTCTGTAAGATAAGTCTCAATGTCGTATGTTGGTTCTTCCACGCCACCACCTCCTACACCTGAAGGCAACAACTCTTGGTATCGCTTTAGCAACACATTGTAAGTTTCTTCATTTATCAACATATCAATATCCGCATAGTTGCCTTGTGGTTGTTTTAGATGATAATGATTTTTCTCCCAAACAAAGCCTTGTATGCGAGCTGCCTCAAAATGCTTATTAAACAGGTTAAAAAGTTTTACGAAACGTTTCCTTTCTGCTTCCAATTCTGGTAACTTCTCGAAGTTCTTAACACCAGCATGAACAAACAAATATTCTATTTCTTCATAGATGCTATTCATTTGATGCAAGTTATGGGTCAATGGATCTGCAAAGAGTTTCAGCGGTTTGTTGTCTGAATACATTGCTACAGCCTTATCTATGTAACATTTCATCGTATGTGGATAACGATAATAGCGTATCACTCCAAATGGTTTGTCTGGTCCAAACAAGCGGTTTGTACGGCTAAAAGCTTGGATAATATTTTCATACTCCATCAACTTATCCACATAGAGCGTATTAATCCATTTGGAATCAAAGCCTGTAAGCATCTGATTCACCACTATGAGAAGATTGATTTGCTTGTCCTCCGTAAAATCCTTTCCATTATAAGGCTTTTTATGGGCAAGACGCAAAGCTACATCTTTCTTGAAAGCTGCATGAGTTGACATCGTAAATTCTTTGCCAAACTGCTCTTTGTAGCCTTCTAACACCTCAATAAGTCCCTCTTCCTTAAACTGTTGACCACCTGTGTTGTCAATGTTTGGATCAAAAAGCGCCGTCACTTTCAAAGCTGGCATTTCCTTGCGCAACAATCTATAATAAGCTATAGCTTCTGGAATACTGTCCGTAGCAAGCAAGGCATGGAACTTATTGTTCAAACTGAGCGTGATCCAATTTTCCTTAATATCTTCCACAACTTTCAGATGATGCTTTTTACAGTTATATTGTGAAGAAGGTATGAAATCCTCTATACCTTTTATATATGAACCATTTGGTAGTGTCTTTCCTGACATAGACACCTTGCTTGGATTCATATAGTGCTGATATACTTTCTTTTTAGCCTCATCAGCCATAGCTTCCTCGTCCGTCTGTGCTTTTGCTTTTTCCAAAGCCACACAACGACGCAAAGCCTTATCCTTATATGTAGGACACATATATGGGTCAAAACCTAACACATTCTTGTCTATGATACCATTAGCAATGGAATACGTATGCAATCTTTCCCCAAAGATCGTTTGCGTGGTATTCGATTTCTTTTGATTTTCCTCATTGATTGGAGTACCCGTAAAACCATAGAATACCGCATGAGGAAAAGTTCGCTTAATGTCGATTAGCATGTCACCAAAAGTAGAACGATGGCATTCGTCTATGATAAACACCACTCGCTTGGATACAATCTTCTCAATCTCGGTCTTTTTCTTGGGGAACTCCTTGGTATTCACCTTGCTCATTTTCTGTATGGAAGTCACTATCAGAAGATTTTTTCTTGGAGTATCGTCATATAATTTACCTATTAAATCATCCGTGTCTTCAGTTGCCTGTACATCATCCACGGAATCAGCAAAAGAACGGTATTCATCCAAGGACTGTGTTCCAAGTTCTATTCTATCGACAAGAAACACAACTTTATCTGCATCCCCCGATTGTGCAATCAACTGAGCAGATTTAAAACTGGTCATAGTCTTTCCGCTACCTGTCGTATGCCAGATATAGCCACCTTTCTGCTCCGTACTCTTCCAATCCCATTTTGCAACAATGGAACTAATCTTACTGACAGCATAATATTGATAGCTTCGCAATACTTTTAATATACCATCTGCTTGGTCGGCAACAGTATAAAACCCAATGAGCATATGTGCCATCGGTATAGAGAGGAATGTAGATGCTATTTGTTGCCAATCATTTATCGGGTTATTATTAGCATCAGCCCAATGAAAACAAAAGGCTTTGTTAAATTTAATATCAATGCCAGGATTGGCAAAATACATCATCTCCTCAGGATTCATAGCCACAAATATTTGAACCAATGAGAAAATGCTGTCTGTAAATACTCCTTCTGGAATATATTTATCTGTAATTTGATTAACAGCATGCATAGCTGGAACCTTGCTGCTTTTCAACTCAATATGTATAACAGGCATACCGTTGATGAGTAAGACCAAATCGCCCCTACGTTTTGGCAAAATATAAGAATGATGTTCAAACTTTGGTTGGCGAGCTATCTGATAAAAACTTTTACCGCTTGCTATTTCCAAACGGTTATAGATAGTTAGTGATACATCCTTACCAAAATGTAATTTGTCGGCAGGATTATCACGAGTGATGGTCACCGACTTGCCATTAATGAAACCATTGAGCGCAAGGGGAGTACGCAACTCCTTTACTTTATCAAGAAGTTGCTGCATTTCTCCTTTTGTCAAAGGCTGACCATTCAAGCGGTCTATTCCCTTATTGTTATTAAAAAGGATGTCAGCCCAATTCTTTATGAGCTGTTCCTCTGTAGGATAGTTAAGCATCTTGCCAGACCACCCATTATTTTTTAACAATTTGATGAGGGCATCCTCAAATTCTGGTTCATAGTCGAATCCCATATCGTTTTATATTTACTTGTTATACAAACATTTTTTGAAGCAAAGATTGCTTCATTGTGCGGAGTTTGGTAAGCTTGAACGATGATTTTTCTAATATTCCATTTAACAATACGAAAGTATGTTCAATACTTTCTTGTTCTTGGGTTTTAGGAACATACACTATATACGGTTCTATGTGCTTGTTGTTTATTTGCGGAATTGTTGATGTATCAGCAATTCTAAATAGTCCACAGTTCTCAATATTAAACCCAAGAAAATTAGATGAAATTTCCTTTGATACTTCCAAAGCCATCATATTTGTATCAATATAGGCATTTTCTCCTAATACTCTTATTTTATTTGTTAATATCGCAGCCCCTCTTTTGGGGAATACAATACTATTTTTTGCAATCAAAGTTGCTCTGTCATTATTAGCAACTCTATAGTTTGTATTTATCTGTAACCAATAGGAGTTATTTAAATCATCAACTTTAACATAAGGAACATTTCCTTTATTAAAGAACGAAGGAGATTGCCCAGCCCTAATAGAAACCAAATCACCTAACGCAAACTTTTGCCACTTTTCACCATATCCTTCAAATCTTATTAGCGGAGCGTACCCCCCCCCTATTAACATTTACAAACATCTGATTAAGAAGCGATTGCTTGATATTACGCAACTTCTCTAACTTCTGTTCTAATTTGCTGATGAGATTGTCAATATGCAAGAATAACTCCGCAATTCGCTTTTGTTCAGGCTCTTTTGGAACCATACAATTAATTTTAGAAAAACATGGATATTTTAAATTCCAAGTATCAGAAGTCAAACCTTGCGAATTGATTCTAAATTGATAAAGAGAATCTGTTCTTTTAAACAGATAATAATAAAACTTCACATCAACCCCATTAGTTGGAGTTACTACAGTATAAGCAGGGCTCAATATACCACTATACGAGGAATAGCCACACGCTCCTTGCCACATACGCATAGAATTATAAGCTATATCACCAACTTCAACTCTTTTATAGTTAGATTTATCTGCACTTGAGCTGTCTGCGCGCCCCGTATCAGCAGCTTTTACTACACCATTGTTAATTGTTATAGAAATTAGTTCGCCTATTGCAGATCTCTCAACACGTTCTAGAAAGCAGTCACCTAATTTACTCTGTACCCATTCCTCCTCAAATTCTTTAAATCGTATCTCTGGAACTTTCTTCATTTTATCCATATTTATTCCTCCTTAAACATTTACCAAAACTTTCTTTAATTCCTGCAAAGCAGCCATATCAAACTCGTTGCCCGTCAATTCATCTATCATATCAGCAAGCTGTATGGAAGCATCGTGAATGTCATGTTCCAAGTCCACAAGCGTTGTTGCGTACTTTTTCTGCAAAGCCATAAGTCTGCCAATAAACTCATCTATGATAGTCTGAGGCAATGTTGCCAAATGGGCACAAAGTCCCTCTATCCATTTGATGGATAGTAACTTCATCACATCTTCATCGGATAATTCTTGCTCTATCGTTAGCTTAGTATGCTCATGCAAGGCTACGGCAGCAAGTTTAATCTCAGCCTTCAAGGTTTTAGTCTCATTCATCAGACGACTAATCCTTATCAGATGTGCCTCATAAGAGTTTTCTGGGAAATCAAAGTTAGCACGATAATGACCAATGAGCGCATTAGCAGCAGCCTTGCCGTATGTACCATCCTTACCAGCAGTAACGTTTTCCCAACTTATCTCATCATGGACAGCAATAAAAGCCAACTTATCTTTCTTTTTTGAAAGTAGGAGGTATTCATTGAGTGAAGAAATCTCAGGAGTTTCCACTTCTTCCAAAGCTTCAGAAAGTTTTCCGTCAAGAGCCTTCTTGTCAAGCACACCATCATCGTTGGTAATACCATCACGCTCATCATCTGCTAATTCTCCCAAAGTTTCCTCTGTCTCGGAAGCAGCCTTTTCTAGGCGTTCTTCCTTATCGTGAAGAGCTTGCCATTCTGATTTCAAATAAGTAGTCTGTACAAGTTCAAAGGGTAGTACATGACCAACCCAGCCATCTTGTACCTCATATTCCTTATCATCCTTCTTTTTGATAACCCAGTTGGCATCTACCATGCGAGTAGCCTCAAATCCTTCCGATTGAATGATTTCCAAATCCTGCGAAATTATCTGCCATTTATCTGCAAACAATTGGTAAGCCTCAAAGCGGTCAACAAGTGGCATTTGCTCGAGCTGATTAAATATATATGAAGTAATCGCATCCTCTTCTGCGGCAATATTCAGAGACTGCAAATTGTCGAGCAAACGATGATGCAACATTTCGCTAAAGCCACCAAACTTTTCAGAGAACATGTTCTTGAAACCAACTACAGAAGGATGATTCTCTACTGTCTTCTGAATATCTGTCACCTTAAATTCGGTTTGTGGAGTATCTGTCTGCTTGAAAAGAGAATTATTCAATCCCGCAAAAGCATCCCAATATCTATCCATTGCAGAAAGTTCCCCCTTTGGTACACCACCAAACATTGTTGCATATAAATCCCAAGTTTCTGCATCATCCGAAGAATTGACATATCGAGGAATGTTGAGGTTGTAACCATTAGCACGAATTTCTTCTTTAGTTACCAATCGGGAGAACTTTGGTTCTTCCTTCTTAGAAATATAGGTATCCACTATACGCTTGATGTCAGAAGCACGCAACTTGTTCTTCTTTCCTTCCTTTTTAAATCCCTTAGAGGCATCTACGATAAGTACATCACTTGTTGGACGAGACTTGCGTAGCACCATGACTATAGTAGGAATACCCGTACCAAAGAAGATGTCTGCAGGTAAACCGATGATAGCCTCTATGTTGTCATTTTCAATCAACTGTCTGCGAATACTTCCTTCCGAACCATCACCTACGCTACTTTCTGTTCCATCACCAGCATCTCCACGGAAAAGTACACCATGAGGCAAGACGATGGTCATTATGCCATCGGTCTTCAAATGATATAAGTCATGAAGCAAGAAAGCATAATCAGCCTTACCCTTAGGCGCAATGCCATAATCGTCAAATCGTGGGTCAATCTCTCCCAAATCTCCATTCTTCGATTTACGTGGAGGAGTCCAACTCTGAGAATATGGCGGATTGCTAACCACTGCATCTACATGCAGAGGGTGATAAGTATTTTCCTTGTCATTCTCGTCAAAATAAGGCCAATCATCCTTCAATGTGTCACCATTTCTTGCTATGATGTTATCTGGTACGATGCCTCTCATAACGAGATTCATACGAGTGAGGTTGAAAGTATTCTGCTTTAATTCTTGTGCATAATACTTAATACAGTTATCTTGCTGGATATGACGAGCCACCGACTTACCAATATTGATAAGAAGAGAACCTGAACCGCTTGTCGGGTCATAAATTTCTATTTGAGAACGGTCTTTAAGATGATAAGCCACAATTTCTGACATCAGTAAAGAAACCTCATGAGGAGTATAGAACTCACCAGCTTTCTTGCCGGCATTGGCTGCAAACTGACTTATAAGATATTCATAAATAAAGCCAAGTACATCATAGTCTTGCCTTCCACTCATAGGAATATCTTTAATCAAAGAAAGCAGGTCACTTACAGCACGTGTTTGTTCCGCATCAGATGTTCCCAACTTTTTCAATCCTGTCTGCAAAGTATCAAATATGCCAGAGAAGACCTTCTTATGAGTTGGTGAAATCAAACGTGTAAAAGCAGACAGAGCGTCACGTACATTGGTTATTTGAAAACCAAAATCCTTATCCATCCATGTAGAATAAAGGTTTTCGTATGCTATAAAATAGCCTAATTTACTTTGTGCCCACTTGACGATTTCCTCATTTTTCTCATTGAGTTGAGGTAAATCTGCATCAGTAAAATCATATTCCTTAGCAACTCTTACTTCTTGCTCGGAAAGGAACTTGTAAAAAATGAATCCAAGAATATAATCCTTGTATTCATTTGCTTCTATTTTTGAGCGCATCTTATTTGCAGATGCCCATATCTTATTTGCGAGTTGTTGCTTGTTCATAATTGTATTTTATTCTTTTAAATGAAATTCACTACCAAATAATAAATTCAACTTTGATAGGTATTTTATTTGGCTTTCATACAAAGCCTCCTTTTTATCGCTTATATTATTTTCAAATTCTTTTCTTATTTGTTCGACACTATTTTGGCTTTTTATAGCCTCGTTCAGTAGCTGAGTTGCATTATCATTCTTTTCTGCCAATACAAGGAAATCTTCCCAATTTGTTAAATGGCTGGCAGCATTACTTGCTATATAGCACATATAACCTGCATAAGTTTGAGCATCTTTTATTAAATTCGTTATTCGTGAAGTCAAATCTTTATCTTCAACAGTCACATAGATAATTCTGCATTCATGTAGGAATGATAATAGCGTATCATTTATTTGCTCAATCAAAGAAAGAAGGCGTTTAGAGGAATGTTTGTCATACAAAGTATACAGCAAAACTCCTTGTTGCTCATTCAACTTCTCAGTAAGATACAAAATTTTCATCAAGCGTTCTGTCCGTTGATTTATAAACTCATGTCTGCGCTGTTTTTCAAACGAGATTTCATTCTTTACTGTTTCAATCTGTGATGTTATCTCCTTAATATCTTCTTTTGTTGCGATATTTTCACCTTTTTTTGATTCGTATTGAATATCACGAACATCTTTTTTTTGAGCAGCATTTTTCCCCTTTTGTGAAAAATACTGTTCAATATATTTAAATATAAAAGGATAGCAAATCGCTATTATTAATAAAATTATGTTCATATACGTTTATTTTTTATATATTGGCCAAAACAAATCCTGTATCTCAACATTCAGACATTTGGCGATTTCCACCAATGTCTCGACATTCGGTTGTATGGTGTTGGTACACCATTTTGAAACAGTGGCAGGATCTTTACCCAATTGTTCAGCGAGCCATTTGTTGGTTCGTTTCTTTTCAGCCAGGACGACCTTTAGTCTGTTTATATCTTTACTCATATTTGCGTATAATTATTTGGAAAGTACAAAAGTAGTGATTCCCTGTTAGAATAACGAATAAAGGTGTTGAATTATTATGTTAACGTGAGTTCGACGAAATATAAGTGTCTGAAAATTTGGTGATTAGCGAAAATTGTTGTAACTTTA
>OBII01000333.1_pt1 | contig 20348 bp, 15 predicted proteins | sample 2433771 | NCBI WGS metagenome assembly OBII01 (sample SAMEA2452127, study PRJEB22498) | human gut metagenome | biome: human feces; feature: human gut; material: feces | place: Australia | collected 2012
AAATCCAGTCAACCCCGAGAATTTTCTGATATTGGGTGCAAAGATAAGGCGAAAAAATGTAATCTCCAAATTTTTTGCTGAAAATTTTAGTTTTTTATTGAGAATTCTGTTATAAGAATTCTGCTCCAATATGGATACAGCCCGGCTTGCATGGTGGAGGGTGCAAACTGGGCTTTTTTATGATATAGGCTTCGATGGTCATCGAAGCTTACTTCGTTGGCTTATGAAGTAAGCTTCGTTGGTCATAGAAGTTTACTTCGTTTTTGTAAGCTATCAGCTAACCTAAATTTTAGTTCTTTGCAAGGTTTGCAGCAAACGTTGCAAACTTTGCAGAAACTAAGACTTGGTACGGAGAGGGTACGGAGAGGATACGGAGCAGGTCCTGCTTTAAACGGAAAGAGAGAATCTTTTTCAAACCTGTTTTTCTATCCAAGCCATCAGTACTGCTACCGCATATTGCTGTTCTTCTCTTGTCAGCTGTCTTCCGGCAGGTATATGATGCCATTTGAAGAAACATCCGCGACAGCAGCAGCCTGTAGCATGCTGGGCTATAAATACTGGATGCCCTCTCATCGGCGTCTGCTTGCCGTCATTGGGAATCACGGCAGGAGCAAGGCGTTTGGCAACGAAATCCTCTGCATGCTTACGTATGGTTGCCAAGCCCTTTGCTGCAATATATTCCTTATCCCTTTCCGAGAGGTGAAAACGGCTGCGGAATGCTGATTTGGAAAGTCTTTCAAACAGCTCTGTCAAGTCGTACTCTTTGTCTGGAAAAGTATGGTCTTCCTTGCTTCCAGAAGAGATAGAATCTTTCTGATGAATCTTTTCTTCCGCAGAAAACAAATCCAGTTCAACATATTTTGGTTGGCTTACTGCTGAATCTTTTCTCATAATTATTCTCTATTTTCATCCGTTCTTTTTTCAACGCTTCTCTTCTGTGTATTCGGCAAGAATCCTGCGATGATGCCGAGCAATGGCAGGAATGCACTCACCTGGAAGATGAACTCGATGCTTGTCTTGTCGGCTAACCAGCCGAAGAAGGCAGAACCCAAACCTCCCAAACCGAACATCAGTCCGAAGAAGATGCCAGCTATCAATCCCACTTTATCGGGCATCAGGTCGGTGGCATATACCACGATGGAAGAGAATGCCGAGGCAATGATCAAGCCGGAAAGGAAGGTACAGATGATGGTCCACGTGAAGTTGACGAAAGGCATGGCGATGGCAAAAGGTGCAGCTCCCAGAATGGAGAACCAGATGACATACTTTCTGCCAAACTTGTCACCCAGCATACCTCCTGCTACAGTACCTATGGCAAAGGCAGCAAGGAAAACGAAGAGGCACAGCTGCGAGGTCTGTACCGATACGCCGAACTTATCTATCAGGAAGAAGGTGAAGTAACTCGTAATGCATGCCGTATAGAAATACTTGGAGAACACGAGCATGATGAGGATGAACAGTGCCCAATACTTCACCCTTTTAGAGATATGGGTGTTGAGAAGGGGTTGTTTCTGCGGATGGTTCACCACGTAAGCCAATCGTGCCTTATACCAGACTCCCAATCTAACCATGATGATAGCTGCAAGCAAGGCTGCAAGGGCAAACCAGGAGATGGCATGCTGTCCGAAAGGCAGGATGATGATGGCTGCCAGCAGTGGTCCTACTGCCGAACCGCCATTGCCACCCACCTGGAAGATGGATTGTGCCAGACTCTTCTTACCTCCCGATGCCATCTGTGCCACTCTCGAAGCCGTGGGATGAAACACAGACGAACCCAGACCTACGACACTTACAGCCAGAAGAATCAGAAAATAATTCTCGGCGAAAGCCAGCAGGAGCAGCCCAACCAATGTGAAACACATGCCGATGGAGAGGGCATAGGGACGGGGATGCTTATCGGCATAAAGTCCTGTGAAAGGTTGCAGAATAGAAGATGTCATCTGGAAAACCAGCGTGATGATGCCTATCTGTGCAAACGAGAAATCGAACTTATCCTTCACAATCGGATAGATGGAAGGGATAATCGACTGAATCATATCGTTCAGGAAATGGGAAATGCTACAGATGATGAGCATGGAATACACCGTACCCTCTACCATCGTAGGATTTCCCTTGATTTTACTGCCTATTGACTTGATGTTCATTTCTTTTATTTTTTGTCTTTTTTATTTTCTTATTTGAAAATCAACATTATGTTGTTTTTGTTCTGCTTCAATCTCTAATAACCTTCTCTTTGCATCCAATCCTCCGGCAAAACCTGTAAGGAGATGATTGCTTCCGATAACACGATGGCAGGGAATGAAAATGCTGATGCCATTAGCTCCGATGGCACCTGCCACGGCTCTTGTGCCATTAGGATTACCCATACTTATGGCTATTTCCTTATAGCTCCTTGTTTCTCCGTAGGGGATGTTGAGCAATGCACGCCATACTTTTTTCTGAAAATCGGTTCCTATAGGGTGCAACGGAATATCGAATGTCCTGCGGCTGCCGGTGAAATATTCATCCAGCTGCTTCTTGGACAATTCCAGGATAGGGGATGTTTCTATCTTGAACACTGCCTTCATATACCGCGAAAGCCGAAGCTTATTGCGCTCTGCACATGGCATTTCATTCCAATCACAAAGGCACAATTCATCGTCCACCGATGCCAGGATGATTTCTCCACAAGGCGAACTGTAATATTGAATGTTTACTTGTTGCATTGTATTAAATACTATTTCATTACTTCTTGAATTTTCATACTTACGAATGAGTCATATTGTACTTTGCTGCAAAAGTAACAAAAAATATTGGATTTAGAAAAAAAGTAGGATGGAATATTCTTTTTAACTCTCAGTTTGAAAACTCTAAGGGTCATTAAACCTCCCCAACTCTGTCCCTGTATTGCCATCTTGGTACTATCAACAAACTGGAACTGCTGGCACATCGACTTGACACCTGATACGATACAATTGTATGCACTTTCACCAGGATGGCCAACCTTGTAGACAATATAAGGAACAAAGACCACATACCCACGACTACAATAGAACGGAATATTCACAGTAGAACGGCTTGGGCGTGGTTCTATATAATTGTACAGAGTCTCCGAACGCTTTTCGTAGAAGTAAATCATCATAGGGTACTTCTTTGTCGGGTCTAGAATGTTCCATGGTTAAGAGACTATTACAAACAGTGATAGACTTATTAGATAGTTAGACTTTCCTTTAAAGTATCTGGCTTAATCTTTCTAATTCATAAATGATAATTTAGAGGCGATGGCAAAGCAACTCTACGACTATTGGTTTGTGCAGTTTGACTTCCCGAATGAGGAGTGCAAGCCTTATAAATCGAGCGGTGGTGAGGACAATTCTCGTTTCTCCTTTTAATACGTACATATCCGAAGCGTAAGATGTGTTGTCTTAATACCCTATAACTCATTACTTAAACAGTCATACTTCTACGTTTATTTGGCTTGAACTTCTTGATTTGTGTGGTTGCTGCCAACTGCCAGCAACATTGCTGGCAATTGCCGACAACCTTGCTGGCATATGGCAGCAATCGCATACATCTGATTCTTTAAGGCGATAGATTGGCCTTCTCACATCATATCAGCTATGTGTTTTAGCCTTTAAGAATACTCAAGAAAGCATTCAAAAATAGTTATTTTGCAAGCGGAACTTAACATGAACTTATTTACTGAACTTCCTGATATGCGAAAGTTCAGTAGTCTTACTATTAAAAAGTAGCTATTTGCTTGTTTCGGGGCTTTTTTTGTTCTTTTTGTTGTATTTCTCGTTATATTTTTGTAATTTTGCGGCATTATTTTATCTAACAACAGAAAATAAAGACCCATATAATGAGAAAGATATCTACTCTAATGGTTTCTGTGCTCTGCATGATGATGCCTATAGGGGCTGAGGCGCAGGTACCGACAGCCTTCGTCTCGAAAGGGGCTACGGATATTCAGGCGCAGCCACATACGATAACGCAAACCAACTCGGGTGCACAATGGGCTCCTATCGACCCTATGGTGCGCTCTATCACGATGGATGATGGTTTGCCGAGTAATGCTGTGCGTAGCGTGGTTCAGGGTTCCAAGGGATACATGTGGTTTGGTACAGACAACGGATTGTGCCGTTTTGACGGATACGATGTCAAAACCTATTATAATCCCTTTACGACTGTAGACCAGTTTGTGAGCGCCCTTACTGCTTGCGAAGAAGGCCTGCTGGTAGGTTGCAATAATGGAGCCTATCTGTTCTGTAATGCAACCGACCGATTCCAGAAACTGAGTGATAAGATTACGGCGCCTGTCCTTAATTTTTCGCTTGACGGCGATCAGAATATTTGGATTTCGACCAACGGACAGGGCGTGTTCAGATACAATCGGACTACTCACGAACTGCATCAGTATCCGATGAAGAATATTCAGGGTAAAGTGCAAAGTACGCTGGTTGATGCCAACAACCAGGTATGGATGCTCTGTAACCATGGTGGAGCCAGCATCTATCATCTCAACAAGTCGACCGACCAGTTTGAAGCATTCCCTCTGAAGGGCGATGCAACCATGTTTTACGGCATGGCGATGCTGGCTGCTCCCGATGGCAATCTTTATGTCGGAACCTGGGAAAACGGACTTTACAAGCTCAACGCCGATGGTAGTGCCGAACAGCTCATCAGCGGAACCTTGAGTAATGCTGTTCATCATATCCACCAGCTTTACAACAACGGCAACAAGTATATTCTCATAGCCAGCGATGATGGATTGGTGCAGTATGACATCCAGAACCGCTCTTGGAGTATGCTGTCGGAAGTAAACGATCCGAGCCGGAGTACCAACGAGCGTTTTGTTTATGGTATTGCTGGCGATAATGAAGGCGGCATCTGGGTAACTACTTTCTATGGTGGCGTAAGTTATCTTCCTTCTACGAGTGTTGAAGAACGTTTCCGTGCTTACTCAGCTCGACAGGGGGGATTGCGCGGTAATGTGGTAGGAAGATTCTTCGAAGACCAGCAGCATCGCATCTGGATAGCTACCGATGATGCCGGACTTGACTGCTTCAATCCCCAGACCAACAGTTTTGTTTCTTATCCGGGCAAGGCGGCTATGGGCAAGTATAATGTTCATGCTCTCTTTGCCAATGGTAATGATCTGTGGGTGGGAACCTATGGTAATGGTGTCATCAGAATGAACATGGCTACCGGAGCGCAGCAGATTTTCCAGACCGATGGAATGGTTTCGGGAAGTAATGCCTATTGTATTTATCGCGACCGGAAGAACCGGCTGTGGGCGGCTTCGATGGATGGAGCCAGCCTTTTCGATGAAGGGCAGCAGAAGTTTAGTAAAATCAAGTCGTTCAAGTCGCTTACCATCGATATCAAGGAAGATCCTCAGGGCAACGTATGGTTTGCTACCCAGGGAGGTGGCTTGTGGCGCTTGGACAAGAATAATGCCTGGAAACAGTATAAGCATGTTGAGAATGATTCTACTTCGCTGGTAAGTGATCAGGTAAACTGTCTGGTTATTGGAGAAAAGGGGCAGCTCTATGCCGCAACCGGCGATGGGCTTTGCGAATTTCTGCCTTCAAAAGGTGTATTCCGACGCATCTCCATCGAGGCGCCTAGTCAGGATTTCACGAGTCTTGTCATTTCGCAGGGAGTAATGTGGATTTCTACTAGCAAGGGTATTGTGAAATATACGCCGGGTGAACCTGTCCAGCTGTTCAATAAATATGACGGACTTACCTGTGACCAGTTTATGCCAAACGCCGGACTCCTGGCTTCTGATGGCAGAATCTATTTTGGTTCTACAAGAGGTTTCAACTGCTTTTATCCATATCTCGTCAAGATCAACCAGGTAGCTCCTCCTGTAGCAATCACCTCGGTAGAACTCTTCGGTCAGCCGATAGAGGCGGGGAGCGACCAGCTGGAGAAATCTCTGAGTCATGCAGCAGAACTCAATCTGTCTCATAACGAGAATACCATCAATATCTCGTTTGCCGCCCTGAGCTATGTATCGCCTGAGAAGAACCAGTATGCTTACAAACTTGAGGGAGTAGACAAGGATTGGATTTATACCCACGAGCATCGTGCCAACTATACCAATCTTCCTGCCGGAACCTATACCTTCTTGGTTAAGGCAACCAATAATGATGGTGTATGGTCGAAGAATGAGGCAAGACTCCAGATTGTGGTTCATCCGCCGTTCTGGTGGTCTCTGCCAGCCAAGATTCTGTATCTTCTGCTCATCGGTTACGCAATCTACTGGTTCATGCAGAGCCGGTTGAAGCGTGAAAAGCGCCGTCATCAGGAAGAACTCGACCAGTTGGAACTCAAGCAGGATCAGGAGATGAGAGATGCCCGCCTGCAGTTCTTCACGATGATTGCCCATGAAATCCGTACGCCGGTAACGCTTATCATCGGACCTTTGGAGAGCCTGAAAGAGCATTGGAAACAGGTTTCCGGAAAACTTACCGATGGTGAGACTATCACGCAGACGCTTTCTGTTATCGACCGTAATGCCCAGCGTTTACTCTTGCTCGTCAATCAGCTGCTCGATTTCAACAAAGTGCAGCAGAAGGGCATGCAGGTTCATTTCCGTTTGAATAACATTTCAAAGCTGATGCATGCTGTGGCAGAACGCTTCGCTCCTACCTTCGAGCAGAAAAGCATCCGTTTTGATGTTGATTATCCTGCTGATGATCTCGTGGCGATGATAGATCAGGAGGCCGTTACCAAGGTTATCAGCAATCTGATGACCAACGCCTTGAAATATACCGGAGATTATGTGCACCTGTCCTGTCGCCTGCTGGAGAATGGAACCCATTTCCGCATAGAGGTGGAAGACAACGGATTGGGAATCAGTCCTGACGAAAAGGAGAAAATCTTCGGAGCCTTCTATCAGGCACGCGACAACAAACCGGGAACTGGAATCGGTCTCAACATCGTGAAGAATCTCGTTGAGGCTCATCATGGTATGGTTGAAGTAGAATCGGAAGTAGGCAAGGGAGCTACCTTTATCGTAACCCTGCCGCTCAACCAGGTGAATGCTGTGGTAGAAAAGGCAGACGAAATGGTGAAGGAAGAAGAAACTGTTGCTGAGGAAAATCTGCTGACAGATGAAACTTCAGTTGAGCAAGGTTCTCAAAAGGCAGGCGTTGCTGTTGCTAGTCCGCTTCGTGAACCGGCAAAACCGGTGATGCTGATTGTGGATGATGATGAAGACATGCGCCAGTTTGTGAAGGCTCATTTCGAAAAGATGTATACGGTTTATACCGCCGACAACGGAAAGAATGCGCTCCGTAAACTGGAGAAACATCCGGTTTCGCTCATCATAAGCGACTGGATGATGCCGGAGATGGACGGTCCGGAGTTCTGCCGTAGGGTGCGTGAGAATTCCGAATACTCTCATCTTCCGTTTGTGATGCTCACGGCAAAGACCGATGATGCGGCGAAGACGGAGAGTATGAACTGTGGAGCCGATGTCTACATAGAAAAGCCGTTCTCGATGAAATATCTTGAGGCAAGCGTAAGACAGCTTCTTGAGATGCGCCGTCTGTTGAGGAGTAAGTTCTCTCATACTCCGCTTGAGCCGATAGCAGAGATTGCTTCAACTCAGGTTGATAATGCGTTCCTGGAACGAATGTCTCGCATCATCGAAGAGAATGTGGCGAATCCGGAGCTCAACGTGGCGTTCCTTGCAGAGAAGATGGGCATGAGCCGCTCTTCGCTCTTTAATAAGATTCGCGGTCTTGCCGATGTTACGCCAAACGAGATGATCCAGCTCGTGAAACTGAAGAAGGGCGCACAACTCCTGAAAGAAGGAAACTACCGCATCAGCGAAATCAGCTATATGGTAGGTTTCAGCAGTCCTAGCTATTTTGCCAAGTGCTTCCAGAAGCAGTTTGGCGTCAAGCCGATGGATTTCGTAGCTGCGGAATCGTAGGATAGAAAAACTATTCGGATAGAATAAAAAATCGCCTGGGTGCTCAGATGCATCCAGGCGATTGTCTTATTTGTAAAAAGCCTATTTTTTTATTTCTTTGTGGCTCTGATAAAGAAACCGATGAGGCAGATGTAAGCCAGGAGCGAACAAACCTCAGACATCGGATTAACCCACCAGCTGTCGGCGATACTTACCTCTATGCCGCCAAACTTCAGCAGGGCGCTAACCACACCCATCAGGGCTCCACCGGCGATGAAGCCGCTGGCGATGAGCGTTCCCTTCTCACCACGTTCGCTGTTCACCTTGGCCTCCTTGCTGCGCGAAGTAACATACCAGTTGATGGCTCCACCCACGAGCAGAGGAACGTTCAGTTCCAGCGGAATAAACATACCCAGAGCGAAAGCCAGGGCAGGAATCTTGAAATAAGTGAGCACGATGGCTATCACGGCTCCGATGCCATAGAGCACCCAAGGAGCTCCCACGCCATTCATCAAAGGGTCGATGACCGCAGCCATCGCATTAGCCTGAGGAGCTGCAAGCGAACCCGATGCGAAACCGTAAGTCTCGTTGAGCAGCATCATCACTCCGCCCACGGTAGCCGCACTCACCAGGGTACCGAGGAATTTCCATCCCTCCTGTTTCTTAGGAGTTGTTCCCAGCCAGTAACCTATCTTCAGGTCGGTAATAAACGAACCTGCTACCGAGAGGGCTGTACAAACCACACCGCCCATAATCAGGGCAGCCAGCATGCCGCCAGGACCTTTCAGACCTACAGCCACCATCACCACAGAGGCGAAGATGAGCGTCATCAGGGTCATTCCCGAAACAGGGTTTGAACCCACGATAGCGATGGCATTAGCCGCTACGGTAGTAAAGAGGAAGGCGATGGCAGCCACGAGCAGAATGGCGATAATGGCGAAGAGAAGGTTGCCCTCCATCACGCCAAACCAGAAGAAGAGGAAGGTTACGAGGATGGTAACAATCGAATCGATAGCGATAATCTTGAAAGAGATGTCGCGCTGGGTACGCTTCACGTTCTCATCCACATCGCTCTTGCCCTTCAGCTCCTTGGCAGCCAGACCTACGGCACTCTTGATGATGCCCCAGCTCTTGATGATGCCGATGATACCTGCCATGGCGATACCGCCGATACCGATGCTGCGGGCGTAGGCACGGAAGATTTCCTCCGGACTCATGGCACCCACGGTCTTCACGATGCTAGGATCCCAGGCGCTCAGCACGCTATCATGGAAGATAACGCTCATGCCCGGAACAATCAGCCACCATACTACGAGCGAACCCAGACAGGTGAAGAAGGCATACTTCAGACCGATGATGTAACCCAGACCTAATACGGCTGCACCTGTGTTCACCTTGAACACGAGCTTTGCCTTGTCGGCAAGGTCGCATCCCAGACTTACCACACGCGATGTGAAATTCTCGTTCCACCATCCCAGGCTGGCTACGATAAAGTCGTAAAGACCACCCACCAGTCCGGCTATGAGCAGCGGCTTAGCCTGATCGCCTCCCTTGGCTCCGCTCACCAGTACCTGCGTGGTAGCCGTAGCCTCTGGGAACGGATACTTGCCGTGCATATCGCTTACGAAGTACTTGCGGAAAGGAATAAGGAAAAGGATTCCCAAAACTCCTCCCAAGGCCGAAGCCATGAAGATTTTCATAAACGAAGTTGTCATCTCCGGATATTTAGCCTGCAGGATGTAGATGGCTGGCAGGGTAAAGATGGCTCCTGCCACCACAGCACCCGAACAGGCTCCGATGCTCTGGATGATGACATTCTCGCCCAGCGCCTTGCTACGCTTGGTAGCGGTACTTACGCCCACGGCGATGATGGCGATAGGGATGGCTGCTTCGAACACCTGACCCACCTTCAAGCCCAGATAAGCTGCGGCGGCAGAGAAGATGACTGCCATCACGATTCCCCATGTAACCGACCATCCGTTCACCTCAGGATAAACCTTGTCAGGCGACATCAGCGGCTTATATTCCTCCCCGTCTTTCAGTTCGCGGAATGCGTTCTCGGGGAGTTGCAAATTGTCTTTTTCTTCCATTATTTCTCAATTCTGATGATGTACTCACTCATGAAACTTGCACCTGGCTGCAGACGGTTCATCAGATACTTGTCCTTAAACTCGCCATCATATTCAGCCCAGTCGCTCAAACCATACCATGGTTCGATGCAGATGAATGGAGCGTGCTTGCCTGTTGGGTTCCAGATACCTACGGCTGGAGTCTTGAACTCGAGGGTTACATGAGGTTCGCCCTGCTCGTTGAGAATGCTCACCTGCTTAACCTGACTCTTGTCGAAGATAACAGCATCTTCTGCGAAAGTCTCCTCGTTTACTTCCCAGATACCCTTGTCGGTTTCTACGGTTTCCTTAGCCTGACGGTCGATGCATCCGCCTACGTTACCATAGAGACGAACAGGAGCCTCGTTGTCGAGTTTCAGGGTAGCCTTCATTTCTTCGCCCTTCTTGCAGCCAGGAACCATGAATGCTGGGTGACCGCCAATCTGGAAGAAGATTTCCTTGTCGTCGGTATTCTCTACGTGCCAGATGACATGAATTTCGTTGCCCTGCAGGCGGTAAGAGATGGCAAGGTTGAAGTGGTAAGGATAGTTCTTCTGAGTCTCTTCGTTGTCGATGAGTGCGAAGGTGAGGCGGTCGGCAGTCTTGCCAACGAGTTTGAACTCTGTATCGCGTGCGAAACCATGGCGAGAAAGGTGATACTCCTTGCCCTCTGTGCGATAAGTGTCTTTCCACAATCCGCATACGATAGGGAAGAGGATTGGAGAGTGGCGGTTCCAGTATTTTTCGTCGCCATCCCAGAGATATTCATTACCATTAGCATCCTTGATGCTCTGAAGTTCTGCTCCGAGAGATGAAATCTCAAGTGTGAGCTGATCATTCTTAATCTGTTCCATTGTTATTAATTCTTTTGTTTAGTTTTTAATGTTTCATCTGATTATCTTTTTTCAAAGATATTGCAAAGGTACAATTTATTTTCGTAAAGCACAAGAAAAGAGCGTTTTTTCTCAGATATTACAATATATTTATACGATTTTGTTAGCTTATCTCGAATATTTGCTGTAACTTTGCAGCCCGAAATAGATAGATAACAAGAAGTATAAGAAAAAAATAGTATTTAATCTAATGACAAGCAGTAATAAAGTTAAAGGCTTTGCGGCGGGTATTGTTGCCGCAGTATGTTATGGTACCAATCCTTTGGGCACGCTCGAACTCTATGGCGACGGATTCAATTCCAGTTCTGTACTCATCTATCGTTATCTCTTGGCGGTACTGATGTTTGCCGTGGTGATGCTGTTCCGCAAGGAGAGTTTCAAGGTGAAGTGGGGACATCTGGTTCGTCTTGGCGTGCTGGGCTGCATGTTTTCGCTCTCATCAGCTACGCTTTATGTCAGTTTCCATTATATGGCGGCAGGTATTGCCAGCACCATCCTCTTCGTTTATCCTATTATGACGGCCATCCTGATGACGGTCTTCTTCCACGAGAAGGTAACGTGGTCTACCTCGCTTGCCATTCTTCTGGCGGTATCGGGAGTAGGATTGCTCTATCAGGGCGATGGAAACGATAAGTTGAGCACGGCGGGTTTTGCCCTCGTCATGTGTTCATCCCTGCTCTATGCCCTTTACATCATCTCCATCAACCAATGGAAGAATCCGGGCATGTCGAACATCAAGTTTACCTTTTATATATTAGTCTTCGGACTGCTTACGATGCTCATCTATTCGTTTATTGCAGGCGAGCCGATACAGATGCTTCAAACGCCTAAACAATGGCTCTGTGCTGCCCAGCTGGCTTTGTTGCCAACGGTATTGTCGCTCTTCTTCATGACCATCTCCATCAATCTCATCGGCAGCACGCCAGCCGCTATCATGGGAGCCCTGGAGCCTGTAACGGCGGTAATCATCGGCGTCTGCGTCTTCGGCGAGAGCTTCTCTCTGCAGCTGGCGATAGGCATCCTCGCTATCCTGGCTGGCGTAACGATTATCATCGCAAGAAAGAAAGGGTAAAAGGCTGTTTAAAGGTAAAAAAGTAAAAGGGTAAAAAGGTAAAAAAGTAAAAGGGTAAAAAGGTAAAAAAGCCTAGCGGGGTTGCGTGTCATCCCTCTGGTTCCCGTTCCCAGCGATTCCATCGCTGGTCCCCATAAAGGTAAAAAAAAGAAAAAATCCTCGCTCGAAAAAGAACTCGAACGAGGATTTTTTTATCTGTTCTAGCCGCAAGCAAATAGGCTCGCAAGCCGCCAGGCGTTAAGATGATTATCTCAGGATATCCTTCAGGGCAAAATTGGCAAGGATGGATGTTGACTGGCTCAGCATGCGGATAAACTCCTGGGCTGAGTTTTTCATGTAAGCATCTTTCAGAATGTGGATGCAGCCATCCATTTCGTTGTCGGCAGCATCGATAGGAATCGCCTTCATGCCGTTCTGCAGAATGGTGGTCGATTCGGAGAGAATGGTCACCAGATTGCTGCGGCTCAGAAGGTCGAAGATGATGTTTACATTATTCACCTCTACCATAATCTTGTAGTTCAAATCCTTGCCCTCTACCATGTGCTCAAAGGCGTTGCGTGCCTGCAGACCCTTGCAAGGAAGGATGAGGTCGTAGCGTTCCAGATCGGAAAGTTTGACCGATGAAAGGCGCGCCAGCGGATGATTCTCGTTCACGATGGCGGCAAGACGGTTGCTGAAAATAGCTCGACTGTCTACCGCCTTCTCGTTCTTCAGAGGCTTGAAAGCCAGAACGAGGTCGAGTTCGCGCTTCTTCAGTCCGTCCATCAGTTCCTGCATGGTGCGGTATTGGATGTTGAGCTTTACATGAGGATAGGCGTGGAGAAAGGCGATGAGCGTCTCGGACATGATGTTGCTGAAGGAGAACGTTACGCCGATGTTCAGTTCGCCTGTAAGCATTTCCTTCAGATCGTTCATGTGGTCTACACAGGCTTCGGCAGAATTGACCGCGTTTTGGGCGTAAGGTCTCAATTCCTTGCCCGCCTCTGTGAGGTAAACCTCATGAGAATTGCGCTCGAAGAGAGGTAGACCTATCTCCTGTTCCAGATGCGAAATCTGCTGTGAGAGGGTGCTCTGGGTGATGTATAACTTGCGCGAAGCTTCTGAGAAGTTGAGCGTCTCGGCTACCTTCAAGAAATATTTCAGTTGTCGTATTTCCATATTGTTCCTTTATTGAAGCTATCGGCTATAGAAATAACCGATAGCTAAATTTGGGTGCAAAGATAAAACATTTATTTTAATATCCTCTTTTTTTGAAGAATAAAATGATGTTTTATCGCATCTCTACTTCTTTTTATCCGGTTATCATCCGATGAAAAACCGGTTAACATCGGATGAATTTCTGATTATCATCCGATGAAAATCAGATTTCCAACCAGATGATTATTTGATTTCTACTTCGTGCAAATCTACGAATTCGCCATTCTTCTTCTTTCTTTCTACCAGCATGGCAAGCAGCTTGCGCTTGCGGTTGTCGGCGATGAAACGGCGGAAGAATACGTTTGGAATTGCCACACCCAGGGCGATGCAGATGATGGCGAGCGAAGCCTTGATGAGGTTGTTCATACCTACGGTTACTTCGCCTACCACGCCATGCATATCGATGAAGGCAAACAGGGCGCGATACATCAGAACTCCTGGTACCATTGGGATAACGCTAGGAATGGTGATGCATTGGTGAGGGGTATGGAACCAATGGCGCGCCTTGATCACGATGATGCTGATGAGCGCAGAACCGGCAAGCGAACCGATGCTCAGACCCATGTCGAGACCGATGTTGCCGTTAGATGGACCCAGGTTGACGAAATTGCGGAAGCATACGGCGATGATACCGCCCACAGCTACAACCGGCAACAGACGGCGAGGTATGCTGAAGATGGTAGAGAAACCCATGGCCGATACGGCAGCTGCGATGGCAAACTCCCAGTATTCGTGATGAGGAGTCATCGTAAGATCCTTCACGAAGTTGTCGATGTGGCAAACCTGGATGGCGAAAGCGATACCGAACGCCATCGCAAAGAGCATCAGCAGGGTGTTCAGGGCACGAACCATTCCCACCTCAATATATCCGTCGAGCATATCGCACACAAAGTTGATGAGTGGAACTCCCGGCACGATGAAGAGGGCACACGCCATCAGCGGATGCCAAGGGGTATCTGAATGCATGAAGGCTGGAAGCGCTTCGGCAATAGATGGGTTGAGCGAAAGGAATGAGGTGAGCCAGGCTATCAGAGTGGCTACGAAAGCCGAAATACCGATGGCTACATAGTTGTTGCAGCCCTTGGTTGGCAGGAACATTCTCAGGCGGAAACCCAGAATGGCTGCAAGCGAACAGAAGAAGAAGGCTGGCCAGTCGCAACCGAACTGGATGCAGAATCCGCCGCAGGCAAAACCGCCGCCGATGGCTACTTGCCAAGGGGTGAAGCTGCGTGGGGTGGCCTTGATGTCATTCAGAGCCTGCTCATACTGTTCGAGCGAATAGTTTTCCTTGATGGCCTTCCAGGTGAGCTTACTTACCTGGGAAATAGAGGTGAGGTTGATACCATGCTTCTCGCATCTCTGGAACTTAGAGAAGGAATGCTCCTCGTCGCTATAGTTTACCATCAGCACGTTCCAGTTGATGTAAAGGTGCATGTATCGCTCGTCGAGACCGAGGAAAGCTGCTGCACGCTTCATGGTTCGCATGATGCGGGATGTGTCGGCAGCACTCTCCATGAGAATGCTACCGGTACGTAATAATAAGTCGAGTTTTCTTCTGAGTTCTGATTCTGCTATTTCCTTGCAGTTGCAGTTATCCTCTCCGCAAGCGCAGGTTTTCAATTCTTTTTCTGTCATATATGTTTATCCGAATACAAAAATAATAATCTGAATGGTTACAATTCTGAGGAACATGGCGAATGGATATACATTCGCATAGCCTACTGTTGGCGCATCAGCCGAAGTCTGCTCACGTACGTAAGCCAGGGCAGATGGGTTGGTGTTGGCACCTGCCAATACGCCGAGTAATGTATAATAATTGATGTGGAACACGAGCTTGCCGATGATGCCGCCCAGAATGATTGGTATCATGGTGATGGCGATGCCGTAGAGTATCCAGGTCAGTCCGCTTTCTGATGCTACGGTCTGGATAAACTGTTCGCCTGTGCCGAGACCCACGCAAGCCAGGAAGATGCAGATGCCGATTTCGCGAAGCATCAGGTTGGCTGAAATGGTATTGTAGGTAACGAGGTTGTATTTCGGTCCGAAATAACCTATCAGGATGGCTACTACCAGAGGTCCGCCGGTAAGTCCGAGACGCAGATTCTCGTTGATGCCTGGGATGAAGAACGGAATGTTGGCTACGATACAACCCAGCATGATGCCCAGGAAGATTGGGATGAGGTTAGGGTAGTTCAGACGCTTCATCTGGTTACCCAGCACCTTCTCGGTATGAGCGATGGCGAGTTCCTTGCCCACTACGGTTACGCGGTCGCCCAACTGAAGTTTCAGGTCTGGGGTTGCGATGAGGTCTACACCATTTCTGTTTACACGGGTAATGTTGGCGCCAAGGTTGCTTCTAATCTGCAACTGGCTTATGCTCTTTCCGTTGATACCCGGTTTGGTAATCAGAATTCGGCGGTTGATGAGCTCGCTGCTGAATTCCTCGTCCTTTACGTCAACCTTCTCGCCGAGCAGGGCGATGATAGGTTCTTCTACGGTAGGATGAGCCACAATCTGCAGAATGTCGCCCTCTTCTATTACGGTCTGTCCGTTAACCACCTCGTCCTGGCGTTCGCCGTTGTTACGGATAATCTTGGAAACCATGAAGTCGCGCTTCAGCAGATAGCGAATCTGCTTGACGGTATCTTTGAAAACCATCTGATTAGAAACCTTTACGGCGAAGGTGTTCAGGGTCATCGCCTCAAGATGTCCCTTGCCTCGCTTAGCTTCATCCTCTTCCTTCTGCTTGTCTACGCGTAGCGCGAACCTTAATATAATGAAGCTGAGGATAACGCCGAGCACACCCATAGGATAGGCGATAGCATAGCCGGCTGCGATGGATGGGGCGTCGATGTGGCGCAGGTCGCTGAATGCCTGCTGGGCTGCACCCAATCCAGGAGTGTTGGTTACGGCACCCGAAAGGATACCTGCCATGGAGGTGATGGATGTTCCCGAAAATGAGAAGATGACTAAGGTAGTAATGATACTCAGGGCCACAACAATCATGCTGAGCAGGTTGAGACTCTTGCCGCCGTTCTTGAACGAAGCGAAGAAGCCCGGACCTACCTCCAGACCGATAGAGTAGACAAAGAGAATCAAGCCAAATTCCTTGAGAAAGTGGAGCAGATGCTCGTCAAGGTTGAGAGAGAAATGTCCAAAGATAAGACCGATGAACAGAATCCAAGCCAAGCCCAGGGAAACACCTTTAACTCTGAGCTTACCTAAACACAAACCCAAGGCGATGACCAGCGAAAGAATCATCACAGAGTGGGCTACTCCGCCTCCCCAAAGGTCTGGGAAGCCATAAAATAGATTTTTTAAAATCTCCATTTTTCTTTATCTATTAATGTAAATACTGAATTTCCAAAAACATTCTTTCTTATCGATTTCTGAAATCGATTGCAAAGGTATAGATAAAAACGAAAGCAAAACTTGTTTTGTATTTAAAAGCTACGAATGTGGCTATAAGTGTTTTCTATAGTAAAAATAGGCTTTGCGGGCTTTTCTTTTCTCTTTCTCATGCATTTCTAGCCCTTTCTTTGTTCATTATATCAGTTTTTTTTCGTAATTTTGCAACCGGATTATTATAAACTGGAAAGAATATGCTGAATATTGACGAAATAAAGGATAAGAGAATTGCCGTGCTCCTTTCGGGAGGCGTCGACAGTTCGGTTGTGGTTTGGGAGTTTGCCCAGCTGGGCCTGCATCCTGATTGCTTCTACATCAAGATAGGTCCTGAGGAGAAAGAGGAGTGGGACTGCTCTTCGGAGGAGGACCTGGAGATGGCTACGGCTGTGGCTAGAAAGTATGGGTGCAAGCTTCAAGTGGTTGACTGCCATCATGAATATTGGAACGAGGTAACCCGTTATACGATGGAGAAGGTGAAGGCTGGTTTTACGCCTAATCCGGACGTGATGTGCAACCGCCTGATTAAGTTTGGTGCCTTCGATGAGAAGATGGGTCACAACTACGACCTCATCGCCACGGGGCATTATGCGCAGACCGAAACGGATGAAAATGGCGATAAATGGCTTGTCACGAGTCCTGATCCTGTAAAAGACCAGACCGATTTCCTGGCTCAGATAGAGAGCTGGCAATTGAGAAAAGCGATTTTTCCTATCGGCCATCATATCAAGAATGAGGTTCGCGAGATAGCCGAAGAGGAGCATCTGATAAATGCCAAGCGCAAGGACAGTCAGGGAATCTGCTTCCTGGGACAGATTAATTATAATGATTATATCCGCCGTTATCTGGGCGAGAAACCGGGCGATGTCATAGAGATGGAAACGGGCAAGCGCATAGGCGAGCACAAGGGTTTGTGGTTTCATACCATCGGCCAGCGCAAGGGCTTGGGCTTTGGCGGCGGTCCCTGGTTCGTGATTAAGAAGGATGTAGAGAACAACATCCTGTATGTGAGTCATGGTTATGATCCGCAGTCGGCATACAAGAAGGATTTTCCTCTCCATGATTTCCATTTCCTCACACGCGAGGTTGCGATGCAGAAGGTAACTTTCAAGATTCGTCATACGCCGGAGTATCATCCTGCTACGATAGAAAAGCTGGAAGACGGCCGCTGGATGATTCATTCAGAAGAGGCGATTCATGGTGTGGCTCCCGGCCAGTTCTGTGTAGTTTATGATGAAAATCATCATCGCTGCTATGGCTCGGGCGAGATTACGGTATAAAAAGAAAAAGGGAGTATCATCAGCATTTTTTCATTTGCTGAATACTCCCAATATTTATAATTCTGTTTCAGGCATTTTGCTCGTGGGCATAATTTGCATAGTTGCCCAAAATCTGTTCAATATGGATTACTTCTGGACAAGAATCCCAAGTAAAGCCACCCCCCATGAGATACCAGTTGTTTCTTTCTTTTACTGGGACTTTTTTCATGCTTGGGAATGCAGAGATAGGCATCGTTATGGAACGGCCATCTTGCAGGGTAACTTCAAACTTACCTCTTTTGGGAAAGGATAAAGCCTTTATCTTTGGCTTCACATCCCAATAACCTTCTTTCTGATACATATTCTTACTCTTTTATTTTAATGATTTTTATTGTCTTACCTTTCTTAAACTGCTTCCATTGATGAAGTAATTTAGATTGGTATTTTTCTGCTATCTTAATCACTTCTTTGACCTGCTTATCTGTTAAGTCACCTTGTTTTGCCAATTCTATATTTGGCTCTAACCAAATTTTGCAGAGTTCTTCTGTCCCTCGTTTACCCACATGAACATGAGCTCTGTTCTCATGGAAATCTGTATTGTAAAACAGAAAGTTCCATATTATTTTGGCAGTTATATAGAGAAGTACTTTAGGCATAATTTAATATAATCTTATTGCTTTAACAAATCTATTTGCAAAGATACAAAGTTTTAGCGAAACAATAGCACTTTTATTGATTTATTTCTCTAAAAAATCAAACTGCATAGGAATTTATACTTTTTACCCTTCCCCGATAATGCTGTCCAGTAATTCCTGGCAGGCATCTTCGAGAAGCGTGATGACGAGCTCGAAGTCGCTATAGTCGCCATAATACGGATCGGGAACGGTGGTGTATTCACGATGATGGGTCAGGAAATCGGCCATGCGCACAACTTTCTTCCTATCAGACTCAGAAGAAGCCATGGAGGTAATGGCACGGTAGTTTTCGTTGTCCATTACCACGATGGTTTCGAAACGGGCGAAGTCTGACTTCTGAAACTGGCGGGCATGGCTGTTGAAATTGTAGCCATGCTCGGCGCCACATTTGCGCATGCGGCTGTCGGGCAACTGACCTATGTGCCAGCCCCCGATGCCCGCAGAATCGATTTCAAACTCATCCTGAAGCCCTGCTTTTTCTACAAGACTCTTCATGATTCCCTCGGCTGCCGGAGAGCGGCAGATGTTGCCCAGGCAGATAAATAATACGGTATGTTTACCTTTCTTTGTCATGTTGCTAACTTTTTTTGTTTGCAAAGTTAGCATAAATCTCTGTATTATGCAAGATTTTTCTTCATTTTTCTTCCCACAAAGTTCCAGGCAGGCATCTTCTTCAGGGTGCTGCGGATAGGCTGGATGTCCCAGAGCAGGAAGATGATGAGTACGCCGATGCCGATGAGACAGGTTAGTCCGTAGAGCTCGCGGATGCTGATCATCAGCAGGTTGCCGGCATCATAAGGCAGTCCGCGCGACATGTTTTCTGCCATCTGATGGCGAAGTCCGTAGCTGTAGAGTCCGGAGCACATCGCCGAAACAGGGCCGTTGCGGATGATGCCTGCCATCGTCAGTCCCATGAAGAAATGTTCAAACGGCATCAGCTCTTCCAGATAGATGGTCAACATGCAGAAGAAGATGGCGTTGCCGATGCTTCTGAGGAAGATGGGCAGATAGAGTGCCTCGATGTTGAGTCCCGGGTCGATGAGGAAATACATCATTACGGGATAACATACCATCGTTGCCACGCCTATCGTGAGCAGTCGGGTATATTTCTGATGGAGCACCTTGCACCAGAACAGGCAGAAGAGGCATCCGGCGATGGCCCCCACCCATTCTACGAAGTTGAGCACATTGGTGGTAAACGTGCCGAAATGAAGCACGCCGCCCGTAAAGGCAGTCTGCAGCACCTTTGGCGTACTGCCCATGAACTCTACGAAGGCGAAGAGGATGAGTAGCGGGATGAGCCGTTTATACTTCCATGCTGCTGGGGCGATGTAAGGGTGACGGATGTGAAGCATGCGCTGGATGCAGAAATAGCCTGTAAAAATAAAGAGTACTACATCCATCTGCATAATCTTCGAATCGAGCCAGTTGTAATGCTCGCCGTAGGTGAAGAAGAAGATGAACTCCAGCATCCATGCCGACCAGAGAATGCACCCCAGATAATCGAGGCTGATGAAGGGCAGGGGCTTCATGAAGCGGAAGTTGTGGGTGGTGACATACACGATGAATGCTACCAGCAGCAGGGCGCCTGTCATCGTCCAGTTGATGATGCGCCAATCCTGGTATATATAAATAAGGTGTTCGGTAACCCAAGGCGAGAGGAACATATTTCCCAGCACGATGCAGTAGAGCAGGGGGAAGAAGATGGTAAAATCGCGCTTGGAGGTCATCCATAGCTGGATGGTACTCATACATTCGAAGGTGCCGCAGAGTTTGAAGAAACCTGCGATGTAGGCGAGAATGCACATCA